>Ga0194131_10003976_pt1 | contig 22717 bp, 18 predicted proteins | sample TA2KigO120mmetaG_FD_148631 | JGI IMG/M metagenome (GOLD analysis project Ga0194131, IMG submission 148631) | Freshwater microbial communities from Lake Tanganyika, Tanzania - TA2015053 Kigoma Offshore 120m | ecosystem: Environmental > Aquatic > Freshwater > Lake | place: Tanzania: Lake... | reverse complement strand
GTGAAACGGCAAAGGAGCAGGGTCACGCCGCGATGAAAGCCTTAGTCTACACCGCCCCCAACGAGGTCCATCTGCTCGATCGGTCGTATCCCGATCTGGCGGAGGGCGAGGCGATCGTCCGTATCGAAGCGGTCGGCATCTGCGGATCGGACATGCACGCGTTTCGCGGTCACGATCCGCGCCGAAAGCCCGGTCTCGTGCTGGGGCACGAATTTTCGGGGGTTGTCGCGGAATCGGCGGACAAAACCTTGAGGTCCGGCACGCGCGTGACCGGCAATCCCCTGATCGTGTGCGGACGATGCGAATATTGCCGGCAGGGACGGGACAATCTTTGCGCCCACCGCACCATGGTCGGCATGACCCGGCCGGGTGCTTTCGCCGAATACATGAGCATTCCGGCGGCGGCATTGATTCCGATCCCGGACGATCTCGATCTGACCAAGGCCGCGTTGACGGAACCGGCGGCGACGGCGCTGCACGCGGTCAATCTTTCCGTTCGCCAACTGGCGAAACCGCTCGCCGATTGCCGCGTCTTGATTCTGGGGGGCGGCGCGATCGGGCTTTTGAGCACGCTGCTCTTGAAAGGCCGCGGCGTCACGCGCCTCGACGTCGCCGAGGTCAATTCGGAAAGGCGGATGCGATTGCAAGCCGTCAGCGGGTATCCCGCCCACGATCCACGGGAAACGCCGCCGGCCGAGTCGAGCGCGGACTATGTGATCGACGCGGTCGGATCGGCGGCGACGCGCAAGGCGGCGCTTCATGCGGTCCGTCCGGGCGGAGTGGTCATGCACATCGGGCTGCAGGATTGGGCCAGCGAAATCGATATGCGCAAGCTGACGTTGGCCGAAATCGCCCTTCTCGGCACCTACACCTACTCGACGGCGGATTTGCGCGAAACGGTAAGGGCGCTCGCCGGCGGCGACTTCGGCGACCTTTCGTGGATCGAAACCCGACCGCTGTCCGAAGGACCGGCGGCCTTCGCGGATTTGCATCACGCGCGGGTTTCGTCGGCGAAGATCGTTCTTCTTCCGCACGCGGCCGACCCCCGAATAGGCGCGGCTTCGGCATGCTGACGGATAATTTGCCATGGTTCTTGATCATCGCGATTGCGGCTGGGCTTGTGCGGGGACTGACGGGTTTCGGCGGCGCCATGGTTATGACTCTTCCCCTGGCGTGGCTGCTCCCGCCCGGGGAAGCCATATCCGTCGTGCTGTTGATGGAGAGCATCGCCGCCGCGCCGCTGCTTCGCCGCGCATACGCCCATTGCTCGGGAAAGACATTAGTGCCCATTTGCGCGTTCGCCGCCGTTTTTCTGCCCTTCGGCGTTCTGGCTCAATCGCGGATGGATCCCGATGCCATCCGGACGGGAATCGCGTTGCTGGTTCTGGTCTTTTCCGTGTTGTTGATGTTCGGCGCCGGAATTCGGAACACACCGCCGCGCTGGGTTTCCGGCGCGGTGGGAAGTTTGAGCGGATTTCTGATGGGCTCGACCGCGATCGGCGGCCCCATTGTTGTCATTTACCTCATGGCGTTGAAAGATCCGCCCGAGGTCTCGCGCTCGAATCTCATGATCTACATTACGTTCATCGCCAGCTTCGGGCTTTTGATTCTGGTTTTGAACGGGCTCGTCGGCCGGTCGGGACTTTATCTGATGCTGCTGATGACGCCGATTTATCTGGTTGGCGGATTCGGCGGCGAACGCTTGGCCCGCACCTTGCCGGTGAATGCGCTGCGCCGCTTCACGCTTTCGTTTCTCGCCCTTTCGGGGCTGGCGTCCCTTTTTTTCTGATGAAGTCGCAAACAACGAAATCCCCATATGAATCCGCACGTGGAGAAAGGAGGCCAACGACAAGATCCTTCGTTGCGAGTGCATATCACCTACAAGTACGATGACACATCCAACACAGGGAGACCGATATGAAACTGTTGAAAGCGATATGTGCGATTGTGGTGGGAGCCGGCCTGATGGCGGCTCCGGACGTTGCCGACGCGCAAAGCAGAACGGTCAAGATCCGCGTTCAATCCGTCATTCCGACGTCGGCCGACGAAGTGACCATGCTGAAGGACTTCGCTAAGGATGTCGCCGATCTGACCAACAATACGGTTCAATTCGAGGTTCTGCCGGCGGGCGCGGTCGTGGCCGTCGCCGATACCCTGGACGCGGTCGACAAGGGCCTGATCGAGGGCGGCTTCGCCTGGACTCATTATTGGTCGGGCAAGCACCCGGCGGCGACTTTGTTCGGCTCGCCAGCCGCGGGGTCCGGCGTCGGTATGGACAATTTCGCCTGGCTGTCGTGGTTCCTCTACGGCGGCGGTCAGGCGCTTTACGACGAGTTGTGGAAGGAAATGAAGGTCAACGTGAAGGGATTCATGCTCCAGCCGGTCGGGCCCGAGGCGCTCGGCTGGTTCAAGAATCCGATCACCAGCATGGACGATTTCCGCAAGCTCCGCTTCCGCACGCCGCCGGGCATTCCGGGCCAGATCTATAAGGATATTGGCGTCGCTTCGGTGGCGATGGGCGGTGGCGACATCCTGCCGGCTCTGGAGAAGGGCGTCATCGATGCGGCCGAATGGTGCTGCCCCAAGCCCGACATGACCTTCGGATTCCAAAAGGTTCTCAAGAACTACTATCTTGAGGGCCTTCATCAGGTGGTCGTGAATGCCGACCTCTATCTCAACGGCGATCTCTGGAAGAAATTGACACCCGGCCAGCAGAAGGCCATCGAAGTGGCGGCCAACGCGTCGCTGACCAAATCGGTTGCCTATCGCATTCACGAAAACGGCAAGGCCCTGCAGGAACTGACGACCAAGCATGGCGTGATTCTGCGCGACACGCCGCCCGAGTACTTCAAGCTCTACGGCGAAGCGGCACTGAAGAACTTCGAGAAGAACGCGAAAGAAAACGCTTTCTTCAAGAAAGTTTGGGACAGCCAAAAGGCGTTCGCCGATACGGCCATTCCGTTCTGGGCGCGCGCCCAGAAATCGAATGCCGCACTCGGCACCGCCTACGCCGACGTACTGGCCAAAGAGAAAAAATAACGGCGCTTTGAAGAGTGCAAGGAGGGCGGCAAATGCCGCCCTCCTTCTTTTCAAGAGGAAACCGCATGACGGAACATCTTGAACCCATGGACGAGATGATCGCCGGGCGGCGCGCCGGCGATCCCGATCATCTTCCCGGCGACATGCTCCCGTGGATGCGGCATGCCATCGCAAGGATCGATCATTTTTCCATTTTGACCGGCAAGGTCATTTGCTGGCTTTCGCTCCCCCTGATGGCGGCGATGGTCTACGAAATCGTCGCGCGGTACCTGTTCACCGCGCCGACGGCGTGGGCCTACGACATCAGCCGGATGATTTACGGCGCCATGTTCGTTCTCGGCGCCGGGTACGCCCTGCAGAAGGGCGTGCACATTCGTTCCGATTTCCTCTATCGGGACTGGCCGGTGAGGACGCAGGCCAAGGTCGACCTGGCCATGTACGTCGTTCTCTATTTTCCGACCATGCTCGTGCTCGTGTGGTTCTCCGGCGAGTGGGCATGGACCTCGGTCGTGCGCACGGAACGGGGAATGGACACCACCTGGATGCCCTACCTGGGTCCGATCAAGATGTGCCTGCCGATCGGAGTCGTGGGGCTGATCCTTCAAGGTTTTTCCGAAACGTTGAAGGCTGCTTACGCCTCCAAGCATGGGAAATGGCCCGGCAATGGAAACTGAACTCATCGGCTTGCTCATGGTCGTCGCCATGCTCGGCGGGATCTTCGTCGGATTTCCCATTTCATTCGTTTTGATTTTCCTGGGAATCGTTTTCGGTTATTGGGGGTTCGGGAAAGTAGTTTTCTACCAGCTCACCCTGCAATTCTACTCGTCCATGATGGAGCAAACGCTGGCGGCCGTGCCGCTGTTCGTATTCATGGGCGTTATGATGGAACAGGCGAACCTGATGGAACGCCTGTTCAATTCGGTTCAGAAGCTTCTCGCCAAGGTACGCGGGTCGCTTTATCTCGCCGTCATGTTCGTCGCGACAATATTCGCCGCGGCGACGGGAATTGTCGGCGCATCGGTCACCATCCTGGGGATCATGTCGGGCAAGCCGATGATCCGCTCGAACTACGACGTCAAGCTTTCCGCCGGGTTGATCGCCGCCGGCGGGACATTGGGCATTCTCATTCCGCCGTCGATCATGCTGGTGGTCATGGGGCCGATCCTCCAGGTTCCGGTGACGACGTTGTTCGCCGCGGCGATCCTGCCCGGCATCCTTCTCGCGGTGCTGTTCACGGCCTACGCCATGATCCGCTGCTGGATCGACCCGACTCTCGGTCCGCCGCTTCCGTCTGAGGAGCATTTGAAGAACCTCGGCGAGGCCTGGATGGAGTTCTTCAAAGGACTGGTGCCGCCGGCGCTGCTGGTTCTGGCGGCGCTGGGAAGCATCATCTTCGGCATCGCGACGCCGACCGAAGGCGCGGCGTGCGGCGCTGCGGGTGCCCTTCTGCTGTGCGCGGCCTACGGGCGCCTGACGATGGAAAACCTGAAGGACGCCCTCATCAAGACGCTCGAGATTTCCGTCTTGATCTTGTTCCTGGTCGGGGCGTCGAATTTCTTCGGCGCCGTGTTCGCCCGGCTGGGCACCCCGGGCATGCTGGTGGATTTCCTGCTGAATTTGAACCTAAACCGCTACGTGATCCTGGCGATCATCATGGGCGTCATTTTCCTGCTGGCTTGGCCCTTGGAATGGGTTCCGATCGTTCTGATCGTGGTGCCCTTCCTGATCCCCCTCATAGATAAACTGGGCTTCGATCTTGCGTGGTTCGGAATCCTGGTTGCCGTGAATCTGCAAACGGCGTGGCTTTCGCCTCCCGTGGCGCTGTCGGCCTACTTTCTGAAGGGGGTGGTTCCGGAATGGAATCTTGGGGATATATACAAGGGCATGTCCCAGTTCATGGTTCTGCAGTTGCTGGGATTGGTCTTGGTGGTCGTATTCCCCGGGATCGCGTTATGGCTGCCCGAAGTGTTGGCTAAGTAAACGCCACTCACTCTCCTTCGCAGCGGGGTCTGGCCTCGGATGTGCCGTGCGGCGCCGGCGTGTCCTGCCGCCGAGAAGGGATAGGCCAACAAGATCGTCTCGGGCCGCGCCGGGCGGAGATCTTGAGTGCTCAGACAGGTCTCCGATTCCGACGTGATCCGTTGGATTAGGTTGTCTCAATCGGAAAAGGTTGGCGGAGGGAGAACATCTGAAATCCAACGTTCTCTCGCAAGATTACGCTCCTCCCCGCATGATTATGAGGATATTTATCTCCTGGATTAGGTCCGCTTAGGGAAGAGTGCTTCGGTTGGCAACACGGTTTGGGCGGATGCCGCGAACGCGGCCGATTCACACCACGTCATGACGGCATCAAGTTCGGGCCCGAGCGATGCCGCCAGGTCGCCGTGGTACGCCCGCCAGGGCGCGAGATACGGCTCGCGCACGGCCGTGAGCACAGGGATCCCGGCGGAAACCGCCGCCGAAACGCATGTCAACAAGCCTCCGCCGTGCGATTCCGCCCGGCCGAAACGATTGACGACGAGGAGATCGACGCGCTCCTCGATGGCCGCCAGAACCATCGGCACCGTATCGACCAGGCTACGTTCGTCAAGACGACAGTCGGACGTGCGCGCGCCGGGGCCTTCCCAGATGTTGAATTGCCGGCCGCTGCGCAAATCGATTGCCGCGATCGATCCCGCGCGCGAGCCGCGAAGACCGGACATAACCTGGATCAGGCCGCCGAGCCGCAGCCCCTTCGCCGATAGCCGGCCGCACACGCTTGCAAGGAAGGAATCGAGGGTAAACCCGCGCTCGTAAATAATGGCGGCGAGACGAACGGCATCCGTGTCGGCCATGGTCGAACCCCATCCACCGGTCGCCGAATGGCATTCTACGATGCCGCTTCCGCGCGACAATGAGACAATTACAGCGCCGCTCCTGCCGCCGCTTTGACCGATGTCAAATCGGGACAGCCTTTGAGCGAAGTTCGCTCTGATTGCTTCCTCGCTCCCGACTCAGATCCGGTCAGGAAGCCAAAGCCAGCGAATGGCATCATACACAAACAGCCGCACCAGCATGTACCATTCATGTGCCGTGCCATAAGCTAAAGCTAACAAGGCAAGGTCTACGAGCCGGCGATCTGTATGTTGCCGATCATCGCAGAGCGCCAGCGGCTATTTGCGCTTCTTTCCTGCGGGCGCTCTTATTTCTTCAACCCCACGTAACTCCTCATGGAGATCGGCGGACGCGTGGCGTAGCTGAAGGGGAAGCTGAACGCGTGCACGAGCTTGGTGAAGGGCAGATACGCGAAGAAGACGAACGCGACGATGATGTGCAGCTTCATCGTCAGCGGAGCGCCGGCAAGCAACTGAGGATCGGGCTGCAACAGGAAAAGGCTCACGAACCACGGGGCGGCAGCGTACGTGACGCCAAACACCATCTTGACCGCCGCGTGATAGAGGCCAAGACCCGCGATAATGAGCAGGAACACAAGGACGATGTAATCCTCCGCGCTGCTCATCGCACGCAGTTGGGGAATGGCAAACCTTCGCACCAGGGCCCACGCCATCCCGTAGAAAGCGAGCACGCCGCCGAACATGCCAGCCCAGCGGAAGGCCTCGACCCAGGCGGGCCACCCGGCGACGCCTCCGGCCAGGCCCACGATGTGAGAGATAAACAGGATGAATAGACCCCAATGCAACGCAAGTGCCGCCGGTCCGATGGAAGCTCGCCCGAAGAACCCTGATGACCGAGTGGTCCACAAGAGATCGCCGCGCGCGCTCCAGGTCCATCTGCCCCGGGCGATGGTCCGGAAGCCGGTGAAGGCCCGATAGACCGAACCGCCGACGAGCAGAAGAATAGCGACATAGGGCAGTGCGACAAAAAAGAAAACGTCAAACATGGCTCACCTCTCGCGCCTGGGCGATGTCGATCCGCAGCACCCGCTCCAGCGCCTCCAGCAGCCCCGCGTAGGGCGTATTCAATTGGTCCAACTTGGAGCGAATCCGCGGCAGGTAGGGTAACATGTACTCCTTGATGAGTTTCTCCCGGACGGGATCCTGCGAACCGGCTGAAAGGAAGAGGAACTCCACCATCAGTGGCAGGTAATCGGGCATCTCGCTGCGATCCGGGGAGAGCCCCATGTGCCGGTAGACGCCGAGCAGCTCGATCATGTAGCCGTTCCTTTCCGAAAGGCCGGCCTTGGCGCAGGTCTTCGGCTCCTCGAAAACGTGGCTCCCCACATAGAGCGGGCACCGGGGATCGAGTTCGAACAGTTCGACATACTCTTCTTCGGACACGGGGTTGCCCAGGAACCGCGAGAGCAGGGCGGCCGCTTCAGCGTCCGCAGCCTGCAACTGCGCGACCGCTCCCGTGGTGCGCTTTTCGAGGGCCGCCCTGTCGACGTCGCGCGGGCTGCACCATAGCTCGGCGATGCAGCCGTAGGCCTCCCGCAGCACTTCGCCCGCTTCATTCATAGGTCTTGTCCGGCGTATGGTGCGATTTGAAGTAGCTCTTTCTGCGCTTCGCTGGCGCCCAGGGGCCCATGCCGGTGAAACCGGCGAGCCCGCGTTCGGTGTAGGGGCTGATGTCGGCCCCCTCCCGCTTGGTCGTTGGCACGACGAAGCGCTCGTGGTAGAAGGCGAGTGAGACGCTGCGCACGATCCCTTTGGCGTCCTCTTCCGATAACCCGGCCTTCGCGAGCACTTCGAGGTTGGGCTTGCGATCCACCCTCAGGCTACGCTCGTAGTGCCGGACGGCGAGCTGCCGGGAAAGCGACTTCTTCACCTCGTCTTCGTTTCCCGCGGCGAACATGCTCGCGAGGTACTTGAGGGGAACGCGGAGCTTGTCCAGTTCGTCGAGCCCCAGTAGCACGTCGCTCGACTTTTCCATGTCGAAGACGTCCGTGGCAGAGGGAGAGTCCTTTCCGGCGCTCGTCATGAGCGGGCTGAGCGGCGGGATGTAGAAAAGCATCGGAAAGGTGCGGAACTCCGGGTGCAGCGGCAGCGCCAGTTCCCATTTCTTGACCAAGCGGTAGACGGGCGAGCGCTGCGCGGCATCGATCCAGTCATCCCCCAGTCCGCCCTGCTTCGCCGCCTCGATCACGTCCTTGTCAAAGGGATCGAGGATGACGCTTCGCTGCGCGCGTACCAAGTCCTGGTCCTCCGCCCGCAGCGCCTCCTCGACCCGGTCCATGTCGTAGAGGAACACGCCAAACGAGCGGATCTTGCCGACGCAGGAGTGGAAGCACACCGGCGGCATGCCCGATTCCACGCGCGGGTAGCACAGGATGCACTTCTCCATTTTTCCCGACATCCAGTTGTAATACGGCTTCTTGTACGGGCAGCTGGAGATGCAGTAGCGCCAGTTGCGGCAGCGGTTCTGGTCGATGAGGACGATCCCGTCTTCCTCGCGCTTGTAGGCGGCGGCCGACGGACAGGCGCCGACGCACGCGGGATTGATGCAGTGGTTGCAGATCCGCGGCAGGTAGAAGTAGAAGACGTCCCTCAGCTTCAGATAGGCGTCGTGCTCCGCCTTGCTCATCGCCTTGAAGTTCACGTCGTGCTTGCCAGTGACGTGGGCGCCCCCGGCGTTGTCTTCCCAGTTCACGCCCCAGGTGAGCGGGATGTCCTCCTCCTCCGTGACCATCGACTTAGGCCGCGCTACGGGCTGCTGCGTGAGCTGCCGCGAATCGTGCAGATCATCGTAGCTGAAGGTGTATACGTCCTTGCCGTAGTAATCGCCCATCTCCGGCATATGCGGATTGAAGAAGAGGTTGAGGAGCCGGTACGCCTTTCCGCCGTAGCGCAGTCTCAAGCCGTCGGCGTTCTTGACCCATCCCCCCTTCCACAGATCCTGGTTCTCCCACCGCTTGGGATAGCCGATCCCGGGCTTGGTCTCGACGTTATTCCACCACATGTATTCGGCGCCTTCCCGGTTCGTCCAGACGTTCTTGCATGCGACGGTGCAGGTGTTGCAGCCGATGCACTTCTCCAGGTTGAACGTCATCCCAAATTGCGCCTTCACCCTCATGGCCCGCTCCTTGTTGTTTCGCGTCTGTCCCTGTCCCGGCTAGGCGCTCGGCAGCCTGTCCAGGTCCCGTTCCTGGTAAATCGCGCCTTTCTTGCCCGGCGCCAGGGGCATCTTGCGGATAAGCACCCCGTGGTCTCTCTCGGAAGGGCTGGTTCCCCAGTAGTTGATGTAGTAGCTGAACTGCGCGTATCCGCCGATCATCGTGTGCGGGTTCATCAGGATGCGGGTGGTGGCGTTGTTGTTTCCTCCGCGCAGATCGGAGGCGTTACGCTTCTTCGCGAGCGGCGAGAACGGAATATTCACATGGCGCTCCACCTGGTGGTAGGTAATCGCCATGTTCTTCGGTACCTGGTGGCTGACCACCGCCCGCACGACCTCGATGCCGTTCTGGCAGTACATCTCGACCCAGTCGTTGTCGGCGACCTCGATCTCGCGGGCGTCATCCGGGTTGAGCCACACGGTGGGACCGCCCCGCGACATGTGCATCATCGGCCAGTGGTCGCGGAACGAACTGTGGATCTGCCACTTGCCGTGCGGTGTGATGAAGCGGAACACTTTCGATCCGGGTTCCGCCCTGGCGAGATCTATATCACCGATCGCCGCCATGTCGAGCGGCGGTTTGTTAGTCGGAAGCGCTTCTCCCAGTTCTCGGATTCCCTGGTGGTCGTAATACACCTCCTGCCTTCCCGACAGCGTATGCCAGGGTTTTAGCCGCTCGACATTCATCGTCCACGGCCCGAAGGTGCGCTCCTTGCCGTCCTTGTCGCTGAGGATTGCGCTCCACTGTGGCGTAGTGTTGATCCTGCGCGGCTGCGAAATGATGTCCTTGTAGTGGACCTTCTTGTTCCTGACCGCCTCCACCATGTCGGCGAGCGGCAGACCGACCTTCTTTTCCATCTCCTTGAAGAAGAGCCACGACAGCCTGCCGTTCAGTTCCGGCGAAATTTGCAGGATCAGTTCGCACGCCTGCTGCGGTGTCTCGAAGTGCACGCGCCCGTTCTTCACCTCCAGGACCTCGTTGTTCTTCAGTTCCTCCTCGACGATCGGCGTCAGGTCGCAATACTGGCCCTTCGAACCGTAGCCCTTGGGCTGGGACAAGAGCGGCCCGAGCGATACGAGTTTCTCGTACGTCTTTGAGTAGTCGCGCTCGACGATGGCGATGTTTGGGAAGGTCTTGCCCGATACCGGCTCGATGTCCCCCTTGCGCCAGTCCTTCACCGCGCCCATCGGCTGGGCGAGCTGGTCCGGGCTGTCCATCCAGAGGGCGTTCATCACCACTTCTTTCACCGGCTGCGGGAAATGCTTCTTCGCCAGCTCGGAGAACTTGGCGGCGATGAGCTTGAACGCCTCCCAGTCGTGCTTGGTCTCCCAGGGCGGTTCGGTCGCGGGCGTCAGCGGATGGACGAAGGTGTGCATGTCGCCGAACGTGACGTCGTATTTCTCGTACCAGAAGGCCGCGGGCAGGACGACGTCGGCGTAGTTCGCTGTTGAGTCCATACGGATGTTGAGATTGACCAGCAGGTCCAGTTTCCCGACGGGTGAGGGATCGCGCCACTGGATCTCCTTCACCTTGCCCTTCGCCGGTTCGTGGTCCCAGAGCGCGTTGTGGTGCGTGCCGAGGAAGTGCTTCAGCGCCAGCTCGTGCCCCCGCATGCTGGTTCCGATGAGGTTGCCCCGGTACACGGTCAGCACCTTGAGCTGGTTTTCCCTGGCGTCCACGTCGTGGATGGCGAAATTGAGCTTACCGTCCTTGAACTGCCGCACCACCCAGTCCTTGACATCCGCGTCGCTCTTGCAGCCGGCCTTGAGCGCCTCCTGGTAGAGCTCGATCGGGTTCTTCTTGTCCAGTTGTGGGAAGAACGGCAGCCATCCCGAGCGGATCGCGAGCGCGTTCACGTCGGCGGCGTGGTTGTATCCAGGGAGCTTCTTCGCCCCAACGGCCCACTGCGTATCGAGCTGCATGGGGTCGTAACGCCACTGACCGGTATGGAAATACCAAAGCGACGTCGAGTTCATCAGTCGCGGCGGCCGCTGCCAGTCGAGGGCGCCCCCCAGATTCACGAAGGCGGCGTTCAGGCGCGTGTGCTGCGTGCCGACGTAATGGTTGAAATTGCCTCCGTTCACGCCGTTGCAACCGCACAGCGCGAGCATTACGGCCTCACTGCGGTAGTAGAGCGACGCTCCGTGGTAGAAATGCTGCAGCCCGGGCCCGGTGATGAAGAGCGATTTGCCTCTGGTCTTCTCGGCGTTTTCGGCGAACTCGCGGCCCACCTGGATCGCGAGGTTCCGGCTCACGCCCGTCTGCGATTCCTGCCAAGCCGGAGTGTAGGGCTTCGGATCGTCATAGTCGCGCGGGTAGTCCCCTTTCAGTCCCCGCGCCACCCCCGCATGCGCCATCAGGAGGTCGAAGGCGGTGGTGACGAGGATGTCCCCGGCCTTGCCCTTGATTCGCTTCGCCGGCACTTCGCGCAGCAGTTCCTTCGCCTTCTGCCCGTGCCCGTCCGTCTTGCCGATGACGATATTGAAAGTGTCGGTGAAATCGCTAAACGAGACCGTCGCCCTATCGGATCCGTCTGTGAGCAGCGTGAGCAGCGGGTCGAACTCCTCCTTCGTGACTGCGTTCTTCAACTGCAGGTTCCAGTTGCCGGTCGGTTCCTTTTCCCAGCGGAAGCCAATCGACCCGGTGGGAACATGCAGCTTGCCCTGGCCGTCGGCCATGACCAGCTTCCAGTCGGCATTTTCTTCGTTCGCGTACTCCGCAAGGTCCGACGCGCGCAAAAACCGCCCCATCTGGTGCTTGTCGCCGTCGCGATCCAGGACCACCAGGAACGGCAGATTGGTGTACTGCTTTGCGTACTTCGTGAAATAGGGCGTCTCGCGGTCCGCGTAGAACTCCTTCAGGATCACGTGGATACACGCCATCAGGAAGGCGCCGTCGCTTCCGGGAACGAGCGGGACCCAGGTGTCGGCGTACTTCGTCACGTCCGAATAATTCGGCGAGAGCACCACCACTTTCGTTCCCCGGTACTTCGCCTCGGGAAGGAAGTGGCAGTCGGCGGTGCGGGTCATGTTAAGGTTCGACCCCGCGATCACCCAGTACGTGCCGTGGTACCAGTCCGAGCTTTCGCAGTTCTCCGTCTGGTCGCCGAACATCGAGGCCGAGACGTGCGGCAGATCATGGTACCATTCGTAGTAGCTGCAGTAGATGCCGCCGATCAGGTTGTTGTAGCGGTGCCCCGAGATGAAGCTGAGCAGGCTCATCGCGGGGATGGGCGCGAAGTTCGCAATGTGGTCGGCCCCGTATTTCTTGATCGTGTAGATCTGCGCGCCAGCGACCAGCTCGACCGCCTCATCCCAGGTGACGCGCTTCCAGCCGGCCTTGCCCCGCGCCGACTTGTACTGCTTCGATTTCTCGTCGTTTTCGATGATCGCCGCCCAGGCCTCGACGGGATCCTTGCCCTTATTGCGCTCCAGCGCGAAGAAATCCCACAGCACCTTGCGCACGTAAGGGTACTTGGGCCGCAACGGGCTGTACGGATACCACGAGGCCGTCACGCCCCTCTGGCAGCCGCGCGGCTCGACGTTGGGGATGTCGGCGTCGATCTGGGGATAGTCGGTCTTCTGCAGTTCCCAGCAGATGAGCCCGTCCTTGACGAAAACCTCCCAGCTGCAGGCCATCGAGCAGTTCACGCCGTGGCCGGTGCGCACTGAGTAGTCGTACGACCAGCGGTTGCGGTAGAACTCCTCCCAGGAGCGGGAATCCTCGGTGACGTTGAACCATCTGCTGCTCATACCACTCCTCCGTCTGCCTTCTTGGATCCCGCGACAAGGCCGATCAATGTGAATGCGACGATGGCTGCCAGGCTGGCGAGCAGGGTGGAAACGTATTGCCTCGGCAGGCTGTCGGGAGCAGCTTCCGCGGTCTTGAAGAAGGCGATGATTGCCGCGACCTGCGGCTCGGTGAGCCCGAGCTGAGGCATGGGGGCGCCATAAATCTTGACGTTAGCCATCGCGATCGGGTCGTCCTTGCGCATTCGCTCGGGGTCGGCGATGAAGCGCGTGAGCCATTCGTCGCTTCTGCGCTCGGCGACCCCCAACAGGTCCGGCCCGACCAGACGCCCGCCGCCGATGGTGTGACAAGAAACGCAGTTCTCTTGGAAGAGCTTTACGCCTTCCTGCGGCGCGGATTGGGCCTGCGCGGACATCGGCAGCAATCCGGCGAACAACGCCGCCGCGCATAGCTGCAGCACTTCTCTCATTCCGCTCTCCTTCGTCGATACAGTCGAAACTACTGCGAAGCGATGCCATGCGCACGCACTCGTTGGGATTACCCACTCTGCGCCGATCGGACGCTCTGCATGCCGCGCTGCGATCGGAGCACCGTACGATTCGGCAATGAGAACACGAGCTTAATATGGCGGTTTTTCTACCCCCAAGTGGGTAGTTCGTTTTCTTGTCCTGCGGTGCCACTTGGTTTTCAGGAGCGCGGCGTGCACCTAAAGTTTGCGCCCGAACTGGGTGCGTGCGGGGGATCGGGGAGATGGTCTCGCGGGAGTACAAGGGCTGGTCGGTGGTGGTGGCGAGCACGACCGCATTCACGGTGTGCTTCGCCGTGTGGATGATGTTCGCGGTGATCGGTATTCCGATCAAGACGACGCTCGGCTTGAGTGAAACTCAGTTCGGGCTGCTCGTCGCAATGCCGGTGCTCACGGGATCTCTCATCCGCGTGCCGCTCGGAATGCTCACCGACTACTACGGCGGCCGGGTCGTCTTCTTCGTGCTGATGTTCTCGCTCGCGATTCCGGTCTGGCTTGTGTCCCACGCCAGCGCCTACTGGCATTACCTAGCGCTCAGCCTCTTCGTCGGCGCCGTCGGCGGCTCGTTCGCGGTCGGTATCGCCTACTGCGCGCACTGGTTCGAGCGTCGGCGCCAGGGACTGGCGATGGGCATCTTCGGCGTGGGCAATGTCGGCGCGGCGGTGACCAAGTTCGTCGCGCCGTCCCTCGTCGTGGCTTTCGGCTGGCAGATGGTGCCTCAGGTGTACGCAGCGGCGTTACTCGTGATGGCGGCCCTTTTTTGGATGACGACCTACACAGACCCGTCCCATTCCGCCGGAGAGACCCGGAAGGTGACGCTGCGCGCGCAGCTTGCGGTGCTGAAGGAACCGAACATATGGAAGTACTGCCAGTTCTACTCGATCGTATTCGGCGGCTACGTCGCGCTATCGCTGTGGATGACGAAGCACTACATCTCGGAATACGGCTTCGACATTCGGGTGGCGGCCCTGCTTGCCGCCGCGTTTTCCCTGCCAGGCGGCGTGCTGCGCGCGCTCGGCGGCTGGATATCCGACCAATACGGTGCCCACCCCGTCACCTGGTGGGTGATGCTTTTCTCCTGGGTGTGCCTTGCCGTGCTGTCGCTGCCGCAGATCGAGCTGACGATCAAGACGTCCAGGGGCGATCTCAGTTTCGGCATAGGACTGAACGTGTGGCTGCTCACAGCCCTGATGTTCGCGATGGGCGTGGCTTGGGCGATTGGCAAGGCCTCGATATTTAAATACATCTCAGACGAGTACACTGGCCCTAGGCTCGGCACGGTCGCGGGTATGGTCGGCATGTTCGGCGGCCTGGGCGGTTTTCTCCTGCCGATCCAGTTCGGCCTACTGGTCGATCTCACCGGCATTAACAGCACAGTCTTCATGCTGATGTGGGGTGTCACCACGGTGTCGCTGATCTGGATGTACTGGACCGAGATCGTCTCGATTCGAAGAGCGAATAGCGGGGGCAGGGTCGTGCGCTCCGCGGCCGGTCCGACGGAGGCCACTTTCACGATCGGACGTTCCAGAGATGGATGAGGCGTTGAAAAGAACCGGACAGGCTGCGGAATCGCGTTTGCCCGCGCGCTGGAATTTCAATGATCCGGTGTTTTGGGAAACGCGGGGTTGCGGCATCGCCGGTCGCAATCTGTGGATTTCCATCCCGGCGTTAGCGCTTGCCTTCGCGGTATGGCTGCTCTGGAGCGTCGTGGTCGTGAACCTGCCCGACGCCGGGTTCGAGTTCTCGACCCGCGAGCTTTTTTGGCTTTCCGCGCTGCCCGCGCTGTGCGGCGCAACGCTGCGCATCTTCTACGCGTTCATGGTACCGATCTTCGGTGGCCGCCGCTGGACCGCGATTTCCACGGCCTCGCTGCTCCTGCCCACCCTCGGATTGGGACTCGCGGTGCAGGACAGCTCGACCGGCTTTCTGACACTCGCGGCTCTGGCGCTGCTGTGCGGCTTGGGCGGTGGCAACTTCGCCTCCAGCATGGCGAATATCCACTTCTTCTTTCCGCAAGCTCAGAAAGGGACTGCGCTCGGCTTGAACGCGGGCCTCGGCAATCTCGGCGTTTCGCTCGCCCAGTTCGTGGTGCCCCTCGTGATCACTGCGGGCATCTTCGGCGCGCTTGGCGGCGAGCCGCAGACGTGGATGAAAGGCGCCGAGGCGAAGCAGATGTGGCTGCAGAACGCCGGGTTCGTCTGGGTGCCCTTCATCGTCGTTTGCGCGCTAGCGGCATGGTTTTTCATGGACGATCTCGCCGTGTCGTGGGCCCCGATGTCGAGGCAGGCCGCGGTTTTCCGGAGCAGGCACACCTGGGTCATGTGCTGGCTCTACCTTGGCACCTTCGGGTCCTGGGTCGGCTATTCGGCCGGATTCCCGCTACTCGGCAAGAATCTCTTCCCCGGAACCGACGTGCTCGCGTACGCCTGGCTCGGCCCGCTGATCGGCGCCCTTGCGCGTCCATTCGGCGGCTGGCTTTCCGACAAGTTGGGGGGGGCGCGGGTGACCTTCTGGAACTTCATCGCCATGGCAGCGGCCGCAGTTGGCGTGCTGGCGTTCCTGCCGCAGGCCGGAACGACCGACAATTTCCTCGGCTTCTTCGCCATATTCATGGTGCTGTTCGTGACTGCGGGGATCGGCAACGGCTCGACCTTCAGCATGATCCCGGCCGTCTTCCGCGAGGCGCGCGGGCGCGATGCCGAAGCCGAGACCGGAGTCGCGCTCGGCCTCGTCTCGGCAACCGGCGCCTACGGCGGCTTTTTCATTCCTATGATCTACGGGGTCTCGCTCGCGATGACCGGAGCGGCCGAGACGGCACTGTACCTGTTCATCACGTTCTACCTCACCTGCATTGCGATGACGTGGTGGTTCTACGCGCGCCGCCGCGCCACGATCCACGTATGAACGTGCCGCGCGCGCCGGTTTCGACGCAATCGACTTAGCAAAGGGAGAGTACCTGTCATGACGTGGCTCACGAAATGGCAACCCGAGAATCCGCAGTTCTGGCGGGAGACCGGCGGCGCGACCGCGTGGCGCACACTCACCTTCACGACGTTCTCGCTGATCGCTTCTTTCGCCACCTGGTTCGTGATGAGCGCGGTCGTCGTGCGCATGCCGGGTATGGGCTTCAAGTTCGACACCATGCAGCTTTTCTGGCTCGCCGCCATGCCTGGGCTGGCGGGAGGGACGCTGCGACTGATTCACTCCTTCCTCATCCCGATTTTTGGCACGCGGTTGACGGTGACGAGCGCGACCTTCCTGAAGCTAATTCCGATGGTCTGGCTCGGTGTAGCGATTCAGGACACGACCACCTCGTTCGCCACCTTCATGGTCATTGCCTTCCTCTGCGGCATGGGCGGGGGCGATTTCTCCTCGTTCATGCCGTCGACGAGCCTCTTCTTCCCAAAGCGGTTGCAGGGCACTGCAATGGGGCTCCAGGCCGGCATCGGCAACTTCGGCGTAAGTCTCGCCCAGTTCATCACGCCCTGGATCATCGGCTTCGCCGCCTTGGGCGCCGTGGTCGGAGAACCGCAGGCATTCGAGACCGTGTCTGGGGTGAAGAAGGACCTGTGGATGCAGAACGCCGCGTTCTGGTACGTGCCTTATCTGCTGATCGCGGGTGCGCTGTGCTGGATTTTCTTGCGCAGCGTTCCGGTCAAGGCTTCATTCGGCGACCAGCTCGACATTATGAAGAACAAACATACCTGGTTCTGCGTGATCACCTACATCATGACCTTCGGTTCGTTTTCCGGCTTCGCGGCGGCGTTTCCCATCATGATCAAGACGATCTACGGGGGCTTCGACGGGGCGCCGGATCCGCTCAAGTACGCCTACCTCGGACCCCTGATCGGCTCGGCGATCCGCGCGGCGGGCGGTCCCTTGAGTGACCGGTTCGGCGGCAGCGTTTGGACGCAGCTCTCCGGCCTGGGGCTGATCGCGGGGTGCCTGTTCCTGATCCTCGGGGGATACCTGACGCCGACGTCGGTCGCCCAGTTCGACGGCTTCCTGTGGGGCATGCTGTGGCTTTTCCTGATGGCGGGGATCGGCAACTTCGCCACCTTCCGCCAATATCCGATCATCTTCGCCTACTCGCCCAGGCAGGGCGCCCAGGTTCTGGGCTGGACCGGCGCCTGGGCTGCCTTTGGTCCGTTCGTGTTCTCCGCGTTGATTGGCACTTCGATCACATTCGCTGGATCGGCGGCGCTGTTCTTCTGGGGCGCGATCGCCTTCTATGGTGTCGCCTCCTGGATCAACTGGTTCTACTACACCAGACCCGGGGCTGTGCGCGGTGACTGGGGGGCAGGCAGGACGTGGTGGGACAGGCTTTCGGCGGCTGAACGCACGCAGATGCAGACCGCGGCCTGAATCAGGACATGGACTTGGTCGTCACGCTGGGCGGGATCGTGTACGGAACGATGCTGGTGTGTATCGCTTTCTTCCGCAACGGGTTCACCGAGGCGCTCCGGGTCGACGCCCTGATCGTGCCCGAGCCGACCGATGCCACACGCATGATCAACCCCGGCATCGGCCTGCTGCTGCTCGCGTATAACCTGTACTCCCTGCTCGGATAACCGGTCAGGTGGATGGCTTCGCTCCGCGGCCGACGGCCCAGACTGCGGCCTCCAGCCGCGAGTGGAATCCGAGCTTTTTCAGCAGGTTCTTGACGTGAACCTTTACGGTCGCTTCGGTGATCCTGAGGTTGCGCGCAATCAGCTTGTTGGCGAGTCCTTGCACCAGTCCCTGGAGTATCTCTTTTTCGCGATCGGTCAGAACGGCCGTGTCGCGCTGTTTCGTTACAGCCTCTTCGTGAATGGCGCGCGCGAGCAGGCCGCTCAGGCGCTCGCCGATCACAGTGCGGCCGTTGAGCGCCCCGTCGATCGCGCTGAGCAGGTCTTCCGGCTCCATGTCCTTGAGGAGGTAACCGTCGGCACCGGCGCGGATCGCGGCGACCAGTTCGTCGGCGTCGTCCGAGACGGTGAGGATGACCACGCGGCAATCCAGGCCCGCCGCATGGATCGCCTTGAGCGTCTCAATGCCGCCCATACCCGCCATGTTCAGGTCGAGCAGGATGAGGTCGGGATCGAGCGCCTTGGCCATCTCCACGCCCCGCTCGCCGTTGGATGCTTCGCCCACCACCGCAAGGTGCGGAGCCATGGCGATCAGCTGCGCGACGCCTTTGCGGAACAGCGGATGATCGTCGATGATCAAGATGCCGTTACCGATGCTCATGCCGTTGCCGTCAGAGGTCTGCCGCCAGCGCGGAAGGGCCCGCGCGGCGAAAATTCCAACTCGACGTGGGTGCCGCCTTCGGGGCGTCGGGAAACCCGCAGCGCTCCGCCGAGCGTCGCCGCACGATCACGCATGATCGCCAGGCCGTGGTGGTGCGCTGGCGGCTCGGCGTCCCGGATGCCGACGCCGTCGTCATCCACCGTCACCCGCACGCGTCCCTGCTCGCCCGCCAGCCGCACTTCCGCGCGGTTCGCGTGCGCGTGATGCTCGACATTGGTAAGCGCTTCGCGAACCACCTGGAGCACGTGGATCTGCTCGCTCGAATCGAGCTCGTGGCCGAGCAGGCGGTCTTGAAGCTCGACCCGGATGCCGGCGCGATCCGAGAACTCTCGCGTGGTTTCCTGCAGGGCGTCCGACAGACCGCGCCCGTCGATGCGCAGGCGAAACGTCGTGAGCAGCTCGCGCAGTTGGCGATACGCGTTGCCGATACCCAGCTTGAGCTCCTGCAACACCTCGCCGGTTGCCTCGCTCCCTGCCTTCTCGCCGAGAAGCGCCGTAAGACGCGCGACCTGGATCTTGAGGTAGGACAGCGACTGCGCCAGCGAATCGTGCAGCTCGCGCGCGATGATCGAGCGCTCCTCCATGAGCGCGATCCGGCGTCGCTCGTCGGCCCGCTTGGTGGCGGCGAGCGCGGCGCCGATGTGATGGCCGATGGATTCGAGCAGCTGGATCTTCCAGTTCTCGACCTCCACGCCCGGAGGAAGCCACAGCAGCAGCACGCCGCAGGGCTTGCCTCCTTCCGCGAGCGGCACGGCGAGCAGGCGTTCCTCGCCGTTGCCCACGATGCGCACGCCGCCTTCGTCATCCTGGAAGCACGCGTAGCAGCGTTCGTCCGTGCACCAGACGCTCGCCTGCTCGCGATCCACCAGTTCGCTTGCAAGGACGATGGGAAAGCCGCGCCGGTCGCCTTCCTCGCGGGCGCAGATGGCGCACGCCTTGAGCCCGACGACACGCTCGATGTCGCGCATCACCCAGTCGAGCTTCTCCGGGATGAGCGGATTCTCGGCCAGGGTGCGGGTGGTGTTGTACAGGACTTCCAGAGAAACGTTGCTGCGCGCAAGCTTCTCGGTCTTCTCCTCGACCCTCGCCTCGAGCGTGGCGTAGCTGCGGGCAAGGTCGGCCGCCATAGCGTTGAACGACTGGCCGAGTTGGCCGAGTTCGTCCTCGCCCGTGTGCTGCGCGCGCACCGTGAAATCTCCCACGCGCATGCGCCGGGCGCACTGCAGCAGGTCAGCGAGCGGCACGATGGCCCGCACGTGCACGAGATACAGAGAAACGAACGTGACCACGATGATCGCGAACAGCGCGACCCCCTGGATCAGCCTCAGCGCCTGGATGCGGCGCTCCAGGTCGCCCTCGAGCAGCGACACCAATCTGTCCACTTCGAGCACGTAGGCGCTCATGTGCGAGACGAACGCGTCGCGGGCCGGCGGGCCGGCGTCCAGGGCGCGCCGGATGGCGGGCTTGAGATCGTCCGACCATCCCAATGATATCCGGTCGTAGGCGCGGCGCGCCGGGTCCGCGGCGTCGGCAGGCAGGCCGCTGAGACGCAGCAGATGGTTCAGTCGCGCCTCGAACTCGGCGATCGACTGCGGCAATTCGGAGCGCGCCCGGTCGCCGTCGCCAGAGCGCAGCACCTGCACCGTGATCCAGTACGTCTGCATCCTCAAGCTGCCCGCCAGATTGATGGCGGCACCCTTGCCGGTGGACAGCTCCGTGAACACCGTCGCGCTGACTGTGGCGGTGAGCGCCAGAACGATGATCATCCCGAACGCGATACCCAGTCGCGTGACCAGCGAATCGGCGAAAAAGCGTCTGTCTATCTTCATGGACCAACTCCCGTGGCTAACGACCCGAAACGAGGAGTGAATTGGGTTCATGTTTCGGCTTTCGGTTAGTCTGGCGGGTATCATCGGGCCCCGCAAGGGGCCTAGGTGTCGTTGCTATGAAGGTTGTTCATCCGAGCCCGACCGAGGAAGCTGGTTGTTGCGAAGCAATCAGGATCGATCGGGGGGCCCGGATGAACGTCCATAAGAATGCGCGAACGACGCCGATCAGTCGAGAGTTGATGGTGCGAAGAGTTGAGGCGGGGCAACCGAGGGCCGCAGTCGCGACCGCCTTCGGCGTAAGCGAGCGGACCGTCTCCAAATGGCTGGCCCGCTGGCGCGCGGGTGGCAGAGAAGCTTTGCAGGACCGCAGTTCGGCGCCGAAGCGCCGCCGCGGTCTGACGGTCGAACGCATCGCTGCAATCGAGGCGTTGCGCCGGCGGCGCATGACCTCGCCTCCGATCGCCGCTGCGCTTGGCATTCCAATCTCCACCGTCACCCTGGTGCTGCGCCGGCTCGGCCTCCGTCAGATCGCCGCGGCTCAAGGACCCCTCCCTCCCAAGAGGAATCCTTGAATCAAAAGCCCACTCAGCCGTCAATCAGTTTGTAAACAGGGCCTAATGGAAATGGAATGAACTGCCCCTCCATCTGACTGGTATTGTGTCGCTTCCGACGGGCCGTGCTTGCGGCAAACGCCCGCCGTCTTCGCCCCCGCTTCCTGCTCCCGCAGGATCGCAATGATCTGCTCTTCCGTGAACCGGCTTGCCTTCATCGTCCGTCTCCCCTGTGCAGCGACGGACTCTACCTAAATCCGGAGGAGTTTTAGGGGCTCACGTCAGCGGTAGCGAACTTCGACGCGCCCTTCATGAAGAGCCTCAGAGTCTAGACGACCAAGGGCTGGAAGCTTTAGCTCTTCGCCCGGCGAAAGTACTATTGAACGCCGCGAGTGGAGGTCCGGGGCCAGTCGTAGTGCGGCGTCTGCAAGGGCCTGGGCGAGCCGCGTCCGGAGTGGCCCAAGGGGTCCTCGCGGGCCAACAAACCGCTTGATATCCAGTCCGATATGCAGCTTCGCGCTCCGGGGTCGGCCAGCGCCCGTCATGTAATGTTGACGTGTCATGTGTCGTGCACAGTGACTGTGCGCACCGAGACTGAGCTCGGAATATGATCAATTACTTCAGGGCGAGACGATTGCCACACGCTGCACATGTCCGTGAGAGCGCTGATTTTCGTCGCCGCAGCTTAGCGCACAGGGCGCAGCTTCATCTACAGCACTCTTTGGGTTCTTTGGCCCAGAAGTCTGATAGCGGCGACCGGCGCGTCAATTGCCGGCTTCACCTCGGCTGACCTTTTCCTTTATTCGCCGATTCCACTCCATGATCGCCGCATTCGTAAGCGGCTTCGAGGTATCCGCCATGTCCTCCTGATAGCGCCGCTCGGCCTCGAGGTCGTGGACGCGCTTCACGTCCTCGGCGCTCGGCCCCTCCATGCGACGCGGCGCTTTCTCGATCATCTTGGTGCCGAACCAGAAGCCGATGACGGCGAGGAAGATGTACCAGAGCATCTCCGGCACGTTCTGCAGCGCGAGCATGGCGAGCGAGAACGCCGGCGGGTCGGCGACGGCCCAGACGAACAGCCCGATCACCCCAAAGGTCATGAGCGGCCGCGGCAGGCGGTTGAGGCCGTCAACAAGGCTGTCCCACCAAGTGCGTCGCTCGCGGTGCGAGAACTCCGCCTGGAAGCCCGCCTGCACGGCCATCTGCTCCTCGGCGGCGTAACGCTCGCGGGCCGCGCGGTCGCCGAACACGGTCGAGACGAGCCGCTGGGCGCCGCCGCCGAGCAGCATCGAGATGATCTTTGCGATCATGCTGTATTCTCCTCCGTGGGAACCTTGAACGCCTCGGCCCTCGCCAGCCACCCTTGCAGGAAGACGTGCTGCGAGGGATCCGCGGCGGCGAGGCGGCGGTAGAAGTTTGCCCGCTGGTCAGCGATTCCATTCGCGAGGAACGGCCCCATCTGCTCTTGCGCCTCCAGGGCGGCGCACCGCGTCTCGGGCCCGACCGTACCGTCGACGTCGACCCGCCAGCCGGCCAGATTGAGCACTTCCTGGAGGATACGGACGGCGCGGCGTGGCCCCATGTTCACCGCCATGTCGAACACCTGCGGCACGGTCTCGGGCGGCAGCGTGTCGATACGGGAACTGGTCAGGTAGCGAGCCATGTAGATTTCGCGCGCGGTCTC
>Ga0194131_10003975_pt1 | contig 22721 bp, 19 predicted proteins | sample TA2KigO120mmetaG_FD_148631 | JGI IMG/M metagenome (GOLD analysis project Ga0194131, IMG submission 148631) | Freshwater microbial communities from Lake Tanganyika, Tanzania - TA2015053 Kigoma Offshore 120m | ecosystem: Environmental > Aquatic > Freshwater > Lake | place: Tanzania: Lake... | reverse complement strand
AGCACACAATGGTCTCGTCTCTCATCCCTGCTCTTGTGCAGAGGCTCTCCACTCCGGTCAATCACTATTGCGGTAAGTTGTTTCCTGCCACCGCCTTACTCAATATCCTCGGCGGTCTCGATACCGCCACGAGTGGTGAAGTGTGGTGGCGTGATCATGACTTGGTCCATGCCAATGAGCAAGAACTGACCCAGTATCGCCGGGAACACGTCGGCTTCGTCTTTCAGTTTTACAATCTGATTCCCAGCCTCACCGTGCGTGAAAATGTGGCGTTGGTAACCGACCTGGTTGACCAGCCGATGTTGCCCGAGGAGGCGTTGCGGCTGGTCGGTCTGAGCCATCGTCTTGATCATTTTCCCTCGCAACTTTCCGGCGGTGAGCAACAACGCGTCGCTATCGCCCGTGCCATTGCCAAACGGCCCGATGAATTGCTGTGTGATGAGCCAACCGGAGCGCTCGATTACCAGACCGGGGTCGTGGTGCTTGAGGCAATTGCCCGGATTAATCAAGAACTGCAAACCACCGCCATTGTCATCACACATAATGCCGCGATCGCTGGTATGGCGGATCGTGTCCTACGTTTGGCTGACGGCTTGATCGTCGAGGTGGAAAAGAATGCACAGAAACTGACACCACAGGAGTTACGGTGGTGAAAGTACTCGATCGTAAGCTGTTGCGTGACCTGAGTCATCTCAAAGGGCAAGTGATCACTATTGCCATTGTCATCGCCTGCGGCGTTGCCGTCTTCGTTGCCGCGTTGACCACCTACGACTCCCTGCAATGGTCGCAGCAAAGCTATTATGCGAGTGCTCGCTTTGCACATGTCTACGCCCGTATGAAACGAGCGCCGACCGCTCTGATACAACAAATACGTGCCATTCCTGGGGTCGCTGAGGTCGAAACGCGCCTGGTCTACGATGTGACCCTTGATGTCCCAAGACTTTCTGCACCAGCCGTAGGGCGTATGATTGGTGTCCCAGCGCAAGGCCAGCCGTTCTTGAATCGTCTTCATCTCCGCCGTGGGCGATTCATTGAGGCTGGGCATACGAAGGAAGTCCTGGTCAACGAGGCGTTTGCCACCGCGAATACCCTCGGCCCAGGTGAGACCATTGCGGCCATCATCAATGGTCGAAGAGAAACGCTGCAGATCGTGGGCCTTGTCCTGTCAGCCGAGTACATCTTTGCGATGCGTGGAGGTGAAGCGCTACCCGATGATCGACAATTCGGTGTGATGTGGGTGGACCATGAAATGTTGGCTTCGGCATTTAACATGGAAGGGGCTTTTAATGACGTGATTCTCACGTTGGCTCCGCGCGGCTCAGAACAGACTGTGATCGACGCACTGGATCGATTGCTTGACCGCTACGGTGGCCTTGGGGCGTATGGGCGTGCGCAGCAGATGTCGCATCGTTTCGTCAGTGACGAGATCTATCAACAAGAGGTGATGGCTACGACGATGCCGCCGATTTTTCTGCTTGTCGCGGCATTTCTTCTGCACGTGGTCCTCACGCGTATTGTTGCGACGCAACGCGAACAGATCGCTGCCCTCAAAGCCCTTGGGTATGAGAACCGCACTATTGGCTATCACTACTTCAAGTTCGTCTGCCTCATTGTCGTTCTCGGGGCGCTTGTGGGCATTACTGTGGGGGCGTGGTTAGGGCACCTGATGGCGGCGTACTATGTCCGATTTTTCCACTTTCCGGTGCTGGCGTTCCGCCTTCAGCTATGGGTTCCACTGCTGGCTGTTGGTGTAAGCTTGATGTCAGCGATATTGGCTGCGGCTTCGGCGGTTCGGACCGTAGTGCAGCTTGCTCCTGCGGAAGCGATGCGACCTCCCGCACCACCCCAGTATCGCCGTACCCGCTTTGAAGAATGGTGGGTGGTGCGAAGATTGACACCAGTCTCACGCATGGTGTTGCGTAATATGGTTCGCCGCCCGTGGCGTAGCCTGCTAACAACTGTGGGGATTGCTCTCTCTGCACCGCTGCTGGTGCTGGCGTTGTTCTGGCAAGATGCTCTCGAGTACATGATGACCGTACAATTTTCAGCCATCGAACGTGGCGATGCGACTGTGGCTTTTACTGAACCAGTGACCCAACGGGCTCGCCGTGAAATCGCGCGCATGCCAGGTGTCTTGTATGCTGAAGGATTTCGTGTCGTGCCAGTCCGTTTGCGGGCTGGGCCGCGCACCTACCGGACCGCAGTGTTAGGGCTCCCAGAACAGGCTCTCCTCCGCAGATTGCTTGATGTGCAACTGCAAGCCGTAACGATTCCCCCCGACAGTCTGCTGTTAACAGATCGCTTAGGAGAGCGGTTAGGGGTGCAGCCGGGGGATGTGGTAACCATTGAAGTGTTGGAAGGCACGCGAGTACGTCGTGACGTGGTTGTGTCGCAGCTAGTAAACGACATGGTGGGAATGTCAGCATACATGCAGACTGAAACCTTGAATCGTTTGCTGTCTGAAAGTGACGTGGTGTCGGCGGTGTCAATTTCCTTCGAGCAACGTGCAGCTGAGGCATTGTATGCTCAGCTCAAGCAACTTCCCAAAGTCGCCACGGTGAGCATCAAAGCTGCGGCACTCAAGAGCTTCACTGAAACGACGATGACCTTCATCTTGGTGTTTACCGGCATCATGATGGTGTTCGCAGTCGCGATTGCGGTGGGTGTGGTGTACAACAATGCACGTGTGGCATTGGCTGAGCGGACTTGGGAATTGGCTAGCTTGCGGGTGCTCGGCTTTACCCGGGCCGAGGTCTCCGCCATCTTGCTCTATGAACTGGCAATTGAACTCGTGGCCTCAATTCCGCTTGGTCTGTGGCTTGGTTATTGGACGGTTGTGGCTCTAGCGGAGCGCCATCAAACTGAACTATTCCGCATTCCACCGGTGATTGGCGTCCGAAGCTATGCCATCTCAGCTTTCATCATGCTGGTCGCCGGTGTCATAAGTGCCCTGATCGTGCGTCATCGTATTGATCATTTGGACTTAGTGAGTGTGCTAAAGGCGAGGGAATGACTAGACGTTGGTGGTCAATCATACGGTGGGTGAGCATAAGTGGTGCGATGCTGGTGTTCCTCGTTCTTGCGTTGCGACCACAACCGGTGCCTGTCGATACCGCGCGTGTCGTAGCGGGAAAGTTTGAATACAGCATCGAAGAGGATGGGAAGACGAGAGTCCGTGAGCGCTTCACGGTTGCCGCACCGCTTGAGGGGAGATTGGAACGCATCCGCCTGAAAGCTGGTGATCCAGTCGAGCGCGATATGACGCTGGCTGTGATTCACCCCAAGGACCCGGTCTTGTTAGATGCTCGCACTGAGCGTGAGTTGCGAGAACGGCTCGGTGCCGTCCAAGCGACCAAACAACAAGCGCAAGCTGCGGTTGAACGTGCGCAGGCATCGCTGACCCAGGCGAAGGCCGATTATCAGCGTACCAAAACACTGGCAGACGGCGGCATAACAACACCGGCCCACCGTGAACGCGACGAACTGGCAGTGAAACTCGCAACCAAGGACCTCGCGGCAGCAACCTTTGCCCTTGATGCGGCCACGCATGAAGTTGAGATGGCGCGCGCGGCGGTGTCACGCCTCGGTCGGTCGAAGGCGTCACCAGAGCAGGCCCAGCAGTGGGAGATTCGCTCGCCAGTGTTAGGACGAGTTCTGCGGGTGATCCAAGAGAATGAAGGAGTGGTGACCGTGGGCACACCGCTCCTGGAGCTGGCTGATCCATCCGACCTCGAAGTGATTGTGGATGTACTGACAACCGATGCGGTACAGATTCAACCTGGGGCCCAAGTGTGGTTCGACCGTTGGGGTGGGAGCGTGGCTGTGGAAGGGCGAGTGCGCGTGGTTGAGCCGTCAGGGTTTACGAAAATCTCTGCACTCGGAGTGGAAGAACAACGTGTGAATGTCGTGATCGATATTGTGTCAGCAGCTGAGCAATGGCAACACGTCGGTGATGGGTATCGTGTGGATGCACGCATCGTCGTGTTCAGCCAGGAAGAAGCGGTGAAAGTGCCTACCGGCGCGTTGTTTCGTGATGGTGATGGCTGGGCGGTGTTCGTGGTGGTCAATGGCCGTGCCCGCATACGACCGATTCACACGAGCAAACGAAACGGCCTTGAAGCACTGGTCGAACACGGCCTCACGTCAGGAGATCAAGTCATTGTTTACCCGAGTGATGTGGTACGTGATGGAATAGGGGTCGTGGTACGAGACAGCGCCGGAGCCTGACAAGAATGAAAGCAAATTCGCAAAAATGAGAATTGTAGAGCAACAGAATTCCGAAAAATAAGAAATTCCTGTGTCTCACGCTAGCAGCACTTCCCCCTCCCGAACGTGTGCGGTCGACCCATCATCCAAGGTTACCACCAGACAACCTTCATCATCGAGATTGATGGCGATGCCTTCAACCTGAATTCCTCCCTCGTTGATGCTCACCCGGCGACCAAGGAAAGAGCAGCTTCGCCACTCAGCAACCACGGACTGTTTCCCGTGGGCAAGAAACTGAAAATGCCGACGTTCAAGGTTTTCAAGTATTCGTGCTGCCAGCACGTTGCGATCTACTGGGCGTCCGAGGACCTCAATGAGCGACGTGGCACCACTGGCTGCGTCGCTGTATTGCTGGTTCATGTCGTTGCGGCTGATATTGACATTTATTCCGACCCCGAGAATGAGAGAGTCAAGGTGACCATTGGCAATTTGTATCTCTGACAAGACTCCAGCGATTTTCTTGTCCTTCAGGATGACGTCATTTGGCCATTTGACCTGGGCTGAAACATCATAGTTTGCTAACGCATCTACAATCGCTAGCGAGCCGATCAAGGTATAAAAGTGAGCATCGGCGATCGGAATCGCTGGTTTCATGAGGACAGACAGATACAGATTCACCCCTGGTGGTGAAAACCACGGTTTCCCGACCCGTCCGCGTCCGGCCGTTTGCCGGTCAGCGATGACAACAGTCCCTTCCTCTGCCCCGGTCCTGAGCATGCGTACTAATGCCGCATTGGTGGAATCCACCTCATCCCAGTAATGCACGACCGACCCCAGTAGCCGTGTCTGTATTACTTTCTTTACACTATCAGCGTGTAGTTGTGTCATCGCCTGCTCTCCTCTCTGTACTTGGGTAAGGTTACGCGTAAGACCCCTTCGTGAAACACTGCCTGGATTTTGTCCGGAACAACTGACATGGGCAGCTGCAGCCGACGGATAAATTGCCCCTCGCGTCGTTCATGACGATGGTAGTTGCTCTGGTCAGTCACACGCTCACACACACGACGGCCTGTCAGCACGAGATCGCCGTGATCGATATGAACCGAGACATCCTTCTCTTTGACACCCGGGAGATCGACTTCCAGAATAAACGCCTCCTCAGTCTCATAGAGGTCAAGTTCAGGATTCCACTCCTCGGGGGGTTGTCGCTGCCGGGATCCCCAGGGGCGATGGATAAGTTCGTCAAAGAGTCGGTCGACTTCTTGTGAAAGTTGGAATGGAAGCGGCAACCAGGTTTCTTTCTTTGCCATAATCGGTATCCGCCTTTTACTTACTCTTCACTCCCTGTTTTATGCTTTCCATCGCTACTGAGCAGCAAACCAGCAGCTTGCATGAAGTTCGCTTCGGTGAGGAATCCAATGGAGACTCCGTCTTCCACCACGACGAGGCCCGACCGGCCAGATTCCGCAAAAAGCCGTGCAGCCTCTGACAATTCGGCGTCAGGGGCAATCACCGGAGGATGAAGCGCCATCATTGCCGCAACGCGAAATTGATCAAGCAGTTCGTTGACCCTTTGCTCGTCCATCATGAGAGTGCTTGTTGGACAATGACGCCAAATATCTCGTTCGTTCAGCATTCCTACTAGTTTCCCGTTATCGACTACCAGCAGTTCCGCCGTTGGCGTGTTCTGTAACAAGCTCCACGCGTGCCGAACGCTCTCCTTTGGACCAATCATCGGCGGCGTGCTGGTCATCCAGGCACGAATCTGTACGTGCGACATACACAGCCTCCTTGCGCGAGATCAGCACATCGCATGCCAGTGGAGCCAGGGCGAATGTCTTTGGAGAAGCCAAGGGGTTTCGCAGAAATGCGAAAAATGCGAGCAGATTTTCGCAAGAATGGTAACGGCGAGGGGGCGGGCTACGAGGATGTACGGCCAAGTCAGACGCAACCGATAGGCTCGCCGGAGTTGTTACCTTGCACGAAGTGTAAGGGTCTCTCAGAGACCTATCATGAGCCCAGTCGGTGGTTCGTGCATCGCAGGAATGCCTCTCTTCGATACACAGCTGAGGCTGGTAGCGGGCACCTACAGCTAAAACCCGAACCGTACCATCTCTGGATGCGCTTCAGCATATGCCCGGCCAAATTCGAGCTGGGCTTCGCTCTGGGCATGAACTTCAAAGAGTGGTTCACCCCGTGAGACTACATCACCGACAGTTTTTCATAAACGCACGCCGGCAGAGATATTCGCTGGCGCTCCTGCTCGTTTGGCAACGCGGGCGATTTCCCAGCAATCGATTTCGCGAATACGTCCGTCAGCGAAAGCGGGGATGACTTGGCGATAGGGTGCTTCGACAGGCATGTCTCGCAGTCCTTGTTCTCGTCGGATACGATCGAAGGCCTGTGCTGCTGCGCCGGAGCCCAGGGCCTGCTGGGCGGTACGATAGCCGCTATTGGGTGTCACGACTGCCATACTCTCAAGGATCCGTGCGGCAAGATAGAGTGACTTCTCGCGCAGATCCAAGGGAGCGTTCGGCTCACCATTGAGCACAGCGAGCACATCCATCGCTTCGAGTCGTGGGCCAATGCCCCAGCCGATCGGTCCGCGAGCTTCGGTCACAACCACTTCGACGCGCAGATCAATCTGACGAGCGACGGCTTGGAAGAGATTCCCCAGTTGCTCTGCCGCTGAGACAGAGCGGACCTTGGCTGTCGTTCCTACCGGAATATCAATCAACACGTGTGTCGCACCAGCGGTTTTCTTCTTGGCTAAAATTGACGCCACCATTTGCGCTTCGGTATCGATTTCCATTGGACGTTCAACGGTGATGAGAATATCGTCCGCTGGCGCCAGTTCGAGCGCGCCTCCCCACGCAATACAGGCTCCGGTTTTCTTGACGACCTCTTTGAGCCGTTGTGGAGGTAGAGCGACGTTTGCTAAGGTGCCCATCGTATCTGCTGTCCCCGCTGGACTGGTGATTGCACGAGAAGAGGTCTTTGGCACGATCACACCAAGAGAGGCGAGGATAGGAACGACAATCATGGTCGTCCGATTGCCAGGAATGCCACCCACGCAATGCTTATCTGCAATAGGACCATTGCCGAAGTCGAGTCGAGCCCCTGCGGCGATCATCGCTTGGGTGTAGTCTACGAGTTCTTCAAGGTCGAGGGTTTTCAAGGCACATGCCAGTACGAACATCGAGAGTTCGACTTTTGAATATCGGTGTTGGACAACATCAGTGAGGATGGCATCGAAACCAGCGCGATCAAGTCGTTGGCCCTGCAATTTGGCACGAACAAGGTCGACACTACGAGGTGCTGGGGCAATCGTCGCGTTGACCTCACTGCCTTCGGCAAGTCCTAAGTCACGATAGGCATCTTCAGACAAGCCGATTTCGTCAGTGGCAATCAAGGAATCACGGCAGAAGTTGAGTATCCCAATGACCTCACGAGGACGACTGGTCACGTCGTGAGTGCCAAATACGCGAACACGATCGAGGGGATTAAATCCGAGATTGCCAGTGCGTACTGCGGATTCATGGATGAAGATCACATGTTCGCGTAACGTGTCGATGCGGAGATATTTCACTCGAAACATATCGTAGTCGTCCTTCCTCAATGGATCTCACGGCTCCTATACCTGAAACGCTTTTGCCTTTGCTATCAGTGGAGCGACAGGAATCGCGTTCGTTGGATGAGGAATCGTGTCGCAGGAGACGAGTCGGCGAACACCAGCTCGCGCGATCCGTGCCTGTGCGCCAGGAGCGAAGATGGCGTGGACAACGACGGCATCGATAGTTGGTATACTTGCCTTGCGTAACGCTCGGGTCGCTGCACTGAGGGTTCCTCCACTGCTTGCAATATCGTCAACGATAACGGCGCGCTTGCCTACAGGTAACGATGGGAAGCGTACCGCAACGCGATGGTCACCAAGCCGCTGTTTTTGTCCGACGACCCAGGAACAGCCTGCGGCCTGAGCGATAGATCGTATCCATGGTTCGGACTCTTCATCAGGACCGACGAGCAACGCGTTCTCGCCAGTTTGCCGTACCCAACGTGCGATTGCTGGAGCTGCTGGCAAGGATTTCGCGCGAGGTGAGATGACATCACTCAGATGCATGGTGCGATGCAAATGGGCTTCGATGGTGAACACGCGATCAAAGGCGTGGTGGAGGCATTCGCCAAGGACATATTGTGAGATAGGTTCCCCAGGGGCGAAGACCGTATCCTGACGCATATACGGCAAGTACGGAGCAACTAATGTCACTGTTCGTGCTCCAGCCCGGCGCAGCGCATCGGCAGCAAACAGAATTTCGAGCACTTTGCTGTTGGGCTCATGCAAAGACCGCACGAGCACAGCGTGGCGTCCCGGAGGTGTAGCTACACGAATCAACGTTTCGCCATCTGGGAAGGTATGTCGCTCGGCGGGCTTCCAGTGGAGATGTGCGGCTCTGGCGAACTGCCTGCCAAATGCTTCACTATCGGGGAAGATGTGGGCCAGGCAACGACTCTTCTCTATGGATGTTCCCAAGCGCGATAGTTTTTTCATGAGATCTACCGCAACAAGCAATGTGCCGTCCCGATTTCGACGATCTGAGGTATCGATGCTTCTGCGCCGATTCGCTATTAGGGAGGGAAACGTCCCCGACGGGATTTGAACCCGTGTCGCCAACGTGAAAGGCTGGTGTCCTAGGCCGAACTAGACGACGGGGACGTAAGAATTGTGGATTGTGGAATGCAAATTGTGGAATCACTGAAATTTTCGTTTTCCATATCCGCAATCGAAAATCCAAAATTCACAATGAGATGAGCCGCCCGGGACTCGAACCCGGGACCCTCTACTTAAAAGGCAGATGCTCTACCTCCTGAGCTAGCGGCTCATTGAGGTCGGGAGAACATACACGACGAGATTAAGAATGTCTATTACGTCTAGACGTTCTCTGGATTCACTGTTAGCGTTGCGCCATGACTACTGTTCGTTCGCGTTTTGCTCCAAGCCCAACAGGGTATTTGCATATTGGTGGTGCCCGCACGGCGTTGTTTGCTTATCTCTATGCCAGGCAGCAGCACGGCACTTTTATTTTGCGTATCGATGACACTGACCGCCAACGCTCCACTCAGGAATATCTCGATGAGATCATGGAGGCGATGGGTTGGCTAGGGTTGTCCTGGGATGAAGGTCCCTATTTTCAGACCCAACGGTATAGCCTCTACCAAGACGCTGCAGAGCGGCTCGTGCGCGAAGGCAAAGCCTATCGCTGCTATTGCACGGCAGAAGAGGTTGAAGCCAAACGAAAAGCGGCAATGGCAATTGGTGCCAAGCCTGCGTACGACGGCACTTGTCGTGATCTCAAACCGCAGCCCGGCGATACACGTCCGTTTGCGTTGCGTTTCAAAGGACCAAAAGAAGGTGAGACTATCGTTGATGATGTTATTAAGGGACGCATCAGTTTTCAAAACCATGAACTCGATGATTTGATTATCGTTCGCTCAGACTGGACGCCGGTCTACAATTTCTGTTCGGTCGTTGATGATGCCGATTTGCGCATTACTCACATCGTGCGTGGTGATGACCATCTCACGAATACGCCACGGCAAATTCTGTTGTTCCAAGCACTTGGTGCTGAATTGCCTCGCTTTGCGCATTTGCCGCTCATTTTAGGCAGTGACCGTGCGCCTCTCAGTAAACGTCATGGGGCCACTGCCGTGCGTGCCTACCGAGAGCAGGGATACCTGCCCGATGCCTTAGTGAATTTTCTCGCACGCCTCGGTTGGGCTTCTGGTGACCAGGAGATCTTCTCTCATGCCGAGTTGATTGAAAAATTTCGCCTGGATGATGTTGGCAAATCACCTGGTATTTTTAATGCAGAAAAACTGCAGTGGCTCAATGCGCACTACTTGAAAGAACATGCTGCGACACAAGTCGCACAAGAAGTGAAACCGTTCTTAGCGCAGAAGCAATTGTCTATACCGAGTGACGATGCCTGGCTAGCCAAAGCGGTGGCAACCTTGCAACCACGAGCGAAGACCTTAGTCGATCTCGCTGACCAAGCGCGTTTTTATCTTACTGACAAGCCGACGTTCGATGCGAAAGCGGTCAGTAAATTCTTGACCACTGAAACTTCCTCGCTATTGGAAAAACTGCACGGGAAGTTGAATGCTCTGTCTGCTTGGAATGAGCAAACACTCGAAGACGTGTTCACACAACTGGTCCACGAAGAACAACTAAAAGGACTAGGGCAAGTCGCGCAACCGGTACGTGTCGCCCTCACCGGTGTTACCGCAAGCCCTGGTATTTTTGAGGTGATGGTGGTGCTTGGTCGTGAACGCAGCCTGGCACGCCTGGAACATGCACGGACGTTGGCACCCTGAAAATGAAGGGGCGAACGGGCGAGTGGGCGAATGGGCGACTACTACGGCGATTTGCGGAAAAGATTCGCCTAAATAGCCCGGATGGAGCGATGCGCAATCCGGGAGGATCGACACAAGGGAATAGGATTTTCATTTCGAGAAATCACTCTTATGATGGGGTGGTCGTCAGCTCTCCCGTTCACCCTCTCTCCCATTCAGTCTTCAAGCTTTATTTCCTTGAATCTAGACTTTTCACCGTTGCCTTTTCGTTGCAGCGCTTGACTTCCCGGTTCTGCTTTTTTATGGTCGGAAACGCTGCTGAGGTGTCGGCTAATTGGTAAGCCACCTGACTCTGGATCAGGCGATTGTAGGTTCGAGTCCTACCACCTCAGTTTAGCCATGCTTCTTGTTGGTCCCATCGTCTAGCGGTTAGGACGCCGGCCTCTCACGTCGGTAGCACGGGTTCGATTCCCGTTGGGACCACTCCTGCCATAACTATTTCCCATTGCAGAAAATTGAACAGCCCTTATATCTTCACGTCTATTTCATTGTGCTATTATAGTGTTAGGGTGTACTGCCGATATTCATTTGTGGTGGTGGATGGCAGACTTTGATTATCACTTTTTTTCTACCGTAACGTGTGTGCACCCACGGTAAAGGGTTGGTGCGCACGCAAAGGAGTGACGCATGGAGACAGGGCGACAGGCATTCGAGAAACTCATCAAAGAAGACCGTGCCAACCGGGAGAGCAAGGCGTGGCGGGGGACTTTGCTCGATTACCTTGACAAAGTCAAGGAAGACCCGGGAATGACGAAACTCGCCCATAGCCGCTTCTATGACATGTTGATGGCCACAGGAGCCTATGACATTACCCAGTCTGACGATCCACGGGTGAAACGCCTCTATAAGGATGAGTCTCTCAAGGTATTCAACTTTTTCAAAGACGAATTCTTTGGCATTGAGCGGACAATTTCCCAGATTGTTCGTTACTTTCACTCAGCTTCGCTGAAAGGGGAAGAAAGCCGCCAGGTGCTGTACTTCATGGGACCAGTGGGCTCGGGCAAAAGTTCCTTGGTTGAACGCTTGCAACGGGGTTTAGAGTCGGTCGATCCGGTTTACGCCATCGAGGGTTGTCCGATGTTCGAGGAGCCATTGCATCTCATTCCGCGCCACTTGCGCAAAGAATTTGAGAAAATGCTCGGGGTCCACATTGAAGGCGACTTGTGTCCTACGTGCCGCTTCCGGCTGAAGGAAGAATTTGGTGCACGCTACGAAGAATTCCCGGTGGTGACTGTATCGTTCTCGAAGCGCAACCGTAAAGGTATTGGTGTGGTTCCGCCGGTTGACCCGAACAACCAGGACACGTCAGTGTTGATCGGTTCGGAAGATATTTCCAAGCTCGACAAGTATTCTGAAGGGGATCCGCGCGTGTTGGAGTTGAACGGCGCGTTCAACGTCGGCAACCGTGGCATGGTTGAGTTTATCGAAGTCTTTAAGAACGAGACTGAATACCTTCATGCCATGATTACCGCGACGCAGGAAAAGTTCGTTCCTGCCCCTGGCCGTCACGGCACGATCTATGTGGATTCTGTCATTGTGGCGCACTCGAACGAAGCTGAATGGCAAAAGTTCAAAGCCGATCATACCAATGAAGCGATTCTCGATCGTATCGTCGTGGTGAAGGTGCCATACAATCTGCGCCTGTCAGAAGAAGTGAAGATTTACCAGAAGATCTTGCGTAACTCCGACTTCCGTGCGCACGTCGCGCCACACACGTTGGAAATGGCGTCGATGTTTGCCGTACTGTCGCGGCTTGAGCCAACACCAAAGTGTGATCTCATGACCAAGCTGCGCCTCTACAATGGTGAAGAGGTGATCGAAAAAGGGCGTACGAAGAAGATCAACGTGAACGAGTTGCGCGAAGAAACCAAACGGGAAGGGCTCAGTGGGATTTCGACGCGGTTCATCATGAAGTCGCTCGACAATGCGTTGTCGGAGTCTGGTCGTTGCATCAACCCGATCAACGTACGTGAAGCCTTGATCAGTATGGTCAAAGATCAAGACATCGCTGACGATACGCGCAAGATGTACCTCGAATTTCTCCAGGATACTCTGCACAAGGAATATCTCGAACTGTTAGAGAAAGAGATCACCAAAGCGTTCGTCTACTCGTATCAAGAGCAAGCTGATGCGCTGTTCCAGAATTACCTCGATCACGCTGAAGCCTATGTGAACAAAACGCGCGTCAAAGATCGTAACACGCGTGAAGAACTGCAACCGGACGAAGGTTTCCTCAAATCTGTTGAAGAACAGATTGCCATTATCGGTTCTGCGGCGGATGGTTTCCGTCAAGAAGTGATTGCGTATCTGTGGGCGGCGCTCCGCCGCAACGAGCGCGTATCGTATCAAAGCTACGAGCCGCTCAAGGAAGCGATTGAGAAGAAACTGATGAGTTCGGTGCGTGACATCAGTCGCGTGATCACTAAGGCTCGCACCCGCGACGAGGAGCAAGGTTCCAAGTATGACTCGATGGTGAAAAATCTTCTTGAGAACGGCTACTGCGAGTACTGTGTGGATGTGGTACTAAAGTACGCAGCCAACAACTTGTGGAAGGACTAACCTCCGTGCAACTTCCCCGCCAGGGGACAGGGACAAATTATCGGGGACAGGTGACAGGGAACAGGTTATAGGGAAGAGGCAGGTTAAGCGCATTTTTCGCTTCGTTCTGCGACCTGTCCCCGTAACCTATAACCTTTTTCATCTTCCCCTGCACTGTGTCGCCCGTACCCTAATAACCTCGGGGGGTGTTGTCGGAGGAGGGGAAATGTATGGCAATAGCGGCAACAATTTTTCGACCGTATTCGTCCTCTGACTCTCTTCGCTCTGATCGCAGTGCCGGTGATCGTCAGCGCCATCGGCAAAAAGTGCGCGAATCTATCCGCGAGAACATCGCCGACCTCGTGGCCGAAGAGTCGATCATCGGGAAAGACAAAGACAAGATCATCAAAGTGCCGATCCGTGGCGTGAAGGAGTATCGCTTCATTTACGGTGAGAACACGCCAGGGGTAGGACAGGGCGATGGTAATTCTCAACCCGGTCAAGTCGTTGGCAGAGGTGAACAGGAAGGCCAGGGTCAGGGCGATGAAAAAGCTGGTGACCAGGCTGGTGTCGATTATTATGAAACCGATGTCACCCTCGAAGAGTTGGTCGAGATTATGTTCGAGGACCTCGAACTTCCGGATATGGAGCGCAAAATTTTGCGTGAAGTCATGTCCGAACGTTTGAGTAAACGCAAAGGCTATCGACGCGCAGGTATCCGAATTCGTCTTGATAAGAAACGGACTGCTGTCGCGCGGATCAAACGACGCCTGGCGGTTCAGCGACGCGAAGGTATTGAAGAATGGGATGAGGAGGATCGGTTCCCATTTCATCAGGATGATATGACCTACCGGCATTTAGTGACGGATATTCGTCCTGAATCAAATGCTGTCGTCGTGTGCATCATGGACACGTCCGGTTCGATGGACACGATGAAGAAGTATCTCGCTCGCAGCTTCTTCTTTCTGCTCTATCAGTTTGTGTCAACCAAATATCGTAACGTTGAATTGGTGTTTGTTGCCCATCATACGGAAGGCCGTGAAGTGACGGAGGAAGAATTCTTCCACAAGGGGGAATCCGGTGGAACCTTCATTTCCTCTGGGTACAACAAAGCCCTTGAGATCATCCAGGAACGGTATCATCCATCGGTGTGGAACGTGTATGCATTCCACTGCTCAGATGGTGACAATTTTGAATCTGATAATCCAACCGCACTCAAAGCGGCGAAACAGTTGTGTGACATGTGTAACCTCTTTGGCTACGGCGAGATCAAGCCGTTAGGGTCACGCTACTATGAAAGTTCGATGCTCAATATCTTCCGCCGGTTAGAAGCCGACAACTTCCAGACCGTTCTGATCGAACGGAAAGAAGATATTTGGCCGAGCTTTAAGGCGTTCCTTGCGCGCGAGAAACCAAAAGAGGCAACTGTCTCAGCAAGTGCATAGAAACGGACTGAGGACTGAGCATAGAGCACACGGGCTGAACCCTGGGGATTGAGTAACCGCGAGTTGCTTTTTCCATTCAGTCCTCAGCGCTTACAGTGGCTCGTTACTGAGGTTGTTATGGCAGACTGGGATGTGAAAGATCTCGAATATTGGGATGAACGGATTCGCGAAAAGGTCGGGGAGTTTGGCCTGACGTGCTATCCGCAAGAATTTGAAATCTGTGATCACTTTCAAATGCTCGGCTACATGGCCTACTCAGGCATGCCGTCGCATTATCCGCATTGGTCGTACGGCAAAAGCTACGAGAAGCTCAAAACTATGTACGACTATGGGGTGTCCGGGCTGCCGTACGAAATGGTCATTAACTCCAGCCCGGCGCTCGCCTATTTAATGCGCGATAACTCCTTGTGTCTACAAGTGCTCACGATTGCACACGTGTATGGGCACAATGATTTCTTCTGTAGTAACTTCACATTTAAGAGTACACGTGCAGAGTTGACCCTCAACATGTTTAAGATTCATGCCGGCCGCGTGCGCAGCTATGCGGAAGACCCGTCGATCGGTGTGGAGAAGATCGAGTCGATTTTGGACTCCGCACATGCCTTGGCGTTCCAATGCCGGCGTAATCTGGCGATCAAGAAGTTGTCGCGTGAAGAAGAGCGGCGACAACTGTTCGCAGATGCGCAACCGACCCCTGACCCGTTCCAGCGCATTCACAAACGACAGGAATACGCGCCGCCAGATCTGCAGAAAGTCCCGCTCTCTCCGGAAGAGGATCTATTGTTGTTCATTCGCGATCATAACCCCTACCTGAGTGAATGGGAGAAAGATCTGCTGACGATCGTGCATGAACGGGAGCAGTATTTCCTTCCGCAAATTGAAACCAAGATCATGAACGAGGGATGGGCAAGCTATTGGCATCGCGAAATCCTCAATAGCCTTAACCTGCCCCAGGAATTGCACCTCGAATTTCTCGTGCGTCACAATCAGGTCGTACGACCTCATCCACGGGGCATCAATCCGTATCATCTGGGATTGAAGCTGTGGGATGATATTAAACGGCGGCATGATGAACCGACACGCGAAGAAATCGAAAAATATGGTAAGCCGACCAAGACCGGTACTCAGGCGATCTTTGAAGCTCGTGAAGTAGACCGCGACATCTCGTTTCTCCGCCGGTTTCTGACTGAAGAACTGATGCGCGAGATGGATATGTTCCAGTATGAGCCTCGTGGTGAAGAACTGGTCATCTCGAAAGTATCCGACAAGGACAGCTGGCGAGAAGTCAAAGAAACCCTGCTCAAGAGTGTTGGGCTGGGGAGCATTCCGGTCATCAAGATCGAAGATGCTGACCACAACCATAATCGAACGCTCTACACGAAGCACTACCACGATGGGCGTGATTTGCAGCTCGAATATGCTGAGCGAACACTGGCGTATCTTCACCGCTTGTGGAGACACGAAGTGATTCTTGAGACCGCGGTCAACGGCAAACGAGTCTTGTTGTCGTATAACGAAAAAGGGTTCTCGACCAAACCGTTAAAATAACCTGATTAGATCAGAGTTAGAAAGTTCGGAGTCCGCTTTCCTCGGCTTGTGCGCGAGGCGCGCCCCTCCGCCTTAGACTCCGTACTTTGCACTCCGAACGGAGTTTCGTATGTCTCTTTTGCAATCTCACCCGAAGTTCCAACAAGGCCTGGACTTTATCCTTGAGGCTCTCACTGACCTGCAAGCCGATACCCGCGTGATGCCAGATGGCTATGCACAGGAACTGCAGCGTGTGGCGCAATTGCGTGGGCGCCCGTTGTTCTTTCCGTACATTGGTTCAGGTATAGGCCGTGGGGCCAAGGTGCGCACTGCTGATGGCCGCTGGTTGCTCGATTTTGCCATCGGTATTGGTGTACATTTCTTCGGACATAGTAACCCCGACCTGGTGAGAGCGGCACTCACTGCTGCTGCCAGTGACGTGGTGATGCAAGGCAATTTGCAAGCCAATGCCGAATACGGTGATCTGTTGGAAATGTTGCTGTCGCACGCTGGACCGCACCTTACCAACGGTTGGCTTTCGCTGCCCGGTGCAGAGGCAAATGAAAATGCGCTCAAGCTCATTCGCTATCATCACCAACCTGCACACGCAGTGATTGCCTTTCATCGTTGTTTTCATGGGCGAACGACGACCATGGCAGAGATTACTGACCGTCCGGATTATCGTAAAGGTCAGCCTTCACGTGAGCGCGTTTTCTATTTGCCATTCTACGATGCCGAGAATCCTCACAGCACCCAAGAGACGGTGACCGCACTGCGAACGATTCTCGACCAGCATCCCGGCGTGATTGCGGCGGGTATCTTTGAGTTGGTGCAGGGCGAGTCCGGGTTCCGTACGGCACCGCGTGAATTTTTCGTGCCGCTCATGGAACTCCTCAAAGAGCGTGGTGCTGCCGTGTGGGTCGATGAAATTCAAACTTTTGGCCGCACTGGTGAGTTGTTTGCGTTCCAACGCCTTGACCTCGCGGAATATGTAGATGTCGTTACGGTTGGTAAGTTACTCCAAAACAGCGCGATGTTGTTTCGCAAAGAATACCAACCTGATCCAGGCTTGATCTCCGGGACCTTTGCTGGGTCCACGGTTGGTATGGCGGTCGGTCGTCGCATTGTTGAGAAACTTGTCACTGAAAATTATCTTGGTCCTGAAGGCAAGATCGCTAAACTTGAGCAGCACACGCAGGAAGGATTGGCTCGCCTGCAGAGAGAGCTTCCAGGCTGCCTCCGAGCGGTGAGTGGAGTCGGGGCGATGTGGGCTTTTGAACCGGCGACCGCCTCACACGAAGGTATCAAAGCGTTCCTCCAGGAATGTTATCGCAACGGCTTGATTCTCTATTACGCTGGCGTTGGCGAAGGTCCGTATCGCATACGTATGTTTTTGCCCGGTGGAACGCTCACCGAAAGTGAACTGAATGAGGGGTTCGATATCCTGCGCTTCAGTCTACAACGAGTGATGGGTAACTGAGGAACGAGCCATGACCCTTACTAACGGGCGTCTCTCACGTAGTTCGAGTGCGGTGTCGGTTGCCACGCCAGAAACGCCGGCAGCTGCGGTTTCGTCGCCCTCGTTCCTCCTGCGCGAGGCTACGCCGACTGACGCTACTGCCATTCTCAGGCTGGCGCAGATGCTGGATTCGATCAACCTGCCAACCGAGAAAAAGACATTGACGACACTGATCCAGCAATCACAGCAGTCGTTCCGTGGAAAGCTCAAGACGCGACAAGCGGGAATGTATCTTTTTGTGTTGCAGGAAGTTGCGACACGAAAAATTGCCGGGACAGCGATGATCATTGCCAAGCATGGTACTCCAGGCTCGCCGCACTATTATCTGGAAATGGCGAACGATCAGCGCTACTCGAAAACGCTCAAGACCCTGTTTCGCCATACCTATCTTACTCTTCGCCGCAATATCGATGGACCGACAGAAGTGGGAGGATTGATTGTCGACCCGGCCTATCGTCAGCATCCGGCCAAGATTGGTAAACAGCTCTCCTTCCTTCGTTTCCTCTATATCGCGATGCATCCCGAGCGTTTCGAGGATGAAGTCATCGCCGAAATGATGCCTCCACTCACCGAAGACAAAGAGAGCTTGTTCTGGGAATGCTACGGCAAGCGTGTGACAGGCCTCAACTTTCGTGCGGCTGACAAACTGAGTACGAAGGACAAAGAGTTTATCGAAGCACTATTTCCGCCCATTCCGATTTATACTTGTATGTTGCCGGTAGAAGTGCAAGAGCAGATCGGACGGGTCGGGGCTTCCAGCCAGGGGGCAGCGCATTTGCTCGAGAAGATTGGCTTACGTTTTCTGCGTCATGTCGATCCATTTGACGGTGGTCCGTATTACGGCGCGAAAATCGACGACCTCCTATTAGTGAAACAATTTCGTCGCTATCGCTTAGTCACAGACCGTTCTGGTCATGAAGCAGAGGCTGGTCAAGAACTTTTGATTGGGTGGGAAGGGAGCAAAGGGTTCAATGCCGCGCGAGTAACCGCACAGCCTGAGGCCTCGGTGTTGTTTTGTCCAGCTGTACTGCTGAAAACGCTGAACTTGAAAGAGGGGATGGAGGTAGGGGCGGTACCGTTTGTATAAAATGAAAAATGAAGAATGAAAAATGGGAAGTAGAGTACACGCTACGATCCAACGCTGTGTTCAATTCTTCATTTTGCATTTTTAATTTTTCATTGACTATTCATCCCGATTACTTATTGTCGTAAATAGTCCTATGCCATTCTCGCGTGTCGTCCTTATGGGAGATCCAACGTACTTCTCGATTCGGGGTGGCGCGAATCCACATACACGTACGGCGTGGGGGCGACGAAAAACGGTTGATCGCGCCAAGGCGATTGAACAATGGCACGCATTTGCGCAACTGCTCTGCCGCTACCATGTCCGTGTTCTTGTTGTTCCACCAGATTCGCAGTGGCCTGGGCTAGTGTATCCTGCCAATGCTGGCGTGCTCTATCCGCTTGATGCTGCAACGCCTCTTCAGCACAAAACCTTCTCTCTGGCGAACTTGTTACCCAGTCGTGCTGGTGAGCAGCCCATCTACGCGCAATTCCTCACTCGCTGTGGGTTTCGTACGGCACACCTGCGGACCCGCTTTGAGGGTGAGGCCGACTTCTTTCCCGTGGGCGATCGTTATGTGTTTACCTACGGACGAGTGGAAGCGCAACGATTTCGTTTACGCTGGGGGATCCCGCCGTATGAGCGGGTGTACGGTTTCCGCTCGGAAATTGGTGCGTTGGCAGAATTGCAGCAGATTGCGGCGAACAAAGAAGTCGTGCCGCTCGAACTGAGTGATGAAGCCTATTATCATGGTGACACCACTCTCTGTGCGTTTGGTCCCCAAAGGCGGTTGCTGTTGGCCTATATTGAGGCGTTAAGACCAGCGTCGGTGGAGCGGTTACGAACACTGCTGAAAGAAGACTTGATTCCTTTACGTGCAGAGGATGCGGCCTTGTATGCGGCGAACTCGTTTACCTTGACGCAGAACGACATCCACTTCTTGTTTATGCCGGCAGGAATAAGTGAAACGTTACAGAGGCAAATACGAGAGCGCGGTGTCGAGCCTGTCACCATCGACGTGTCTGAGTTTCTGCGTAAAGGAGGCGGGGCGGTGAAATGTATGATCGGAGATCTTGGCCCAGATGACGAGACTAGTCTGACGCCAGAGCAACTGGCATTTCGTCATGAACGAGATTATCGAATGCTTTTTTCTATTACGTAACACGCAGTATGCGCCATATATTCCGTGGTGCGTGGTCCATGATATTTTCGGTTCCAGATGATTGTTGAGTATTGCTGGAGAGAACCCATGCCAATCTACGAATATCGTTGTGAGAAATGTAACAAACGGATGTCCGTGCTAACACTCCGAGTGAGTGAAAAAGTTGAACCCGAGTGCGACCGTTGCGGCAGCAAGAAGTTGTCCCGTTTGATGTCACGCTTTGCCATGGTGAAATCTGAGGAAGCTCGTCTCGATGCGCTGGCAGATCCGAGTGCCCTTTCTGGAGTCGATGAGAATGATCCAAAGAGCATGGCGCGGTGGATGCGTAAAATGGGCAAAGAACTGGGTGAGGATTTTTCTGGTGAAGAGTTTGACCAGATGGTTGATGATATGGAATCAGGAAAAATGCCCGATGATGATGGTGGGATGGGCGGAGGTGGTGGGTTCGGGGATGGAGGGATGAGCGACGAGTAAGAGTTTGTTGTGCGGCGCTGTTGTCGATTTTTTATAACGGCAAGGTTGCCATCACCCTCCTTGGGCTTGGGCTGATTGACCTCGGTCGGTGTTATCGTCGTAGCAGAAGGTAATTTTGCTTCAATCCGAACGAGGGCGTCGACATGACGCCCTTTTTATTTTGTTGACTCCAGCAACACGACCGCCTCTGCCATCATTCCTTCTTCTCGTCCGACAAACCCCATTTTCTCACCAGTTGTTGCTTTTATATTGACGGCGTCTGGACTCACCTCCAGGACTTCTGCGAGATTTGTGCGCATTTGCTCACGATACGGGCCTAACTTCGGGCGTTCGGCGAGAACCGTAAGATCAGCATTCCCGACGCAAAATCCTTTCTCTTTCACCAATCCCATGACCACTCGCAACAGCTCTATGCTCGACACGCCTTTGTAGCGCTGATCAGAGTCCGGGAAGTGGCGACCGATGTCGCCTTCACCAATCGCACCTAACAACGCGTTACTTACCGCGTGGCAAACCACGTCGGCATCGGAGTGGCCCAAGAGGCCTTTCTCCCACGGGATCTCCACCCCCGCGAGAATCAGTTTGCGTCCTTCGACAAGCCGGTGAATGTCTGTACCCTGACCAATGCGAAACCGCATAGACATTACTCCATCCTTTGTTGCTGCACCTGTAGTAACTGCCTGGACTTCATTGGTCAATGTGATCGATCTGTAGGTGCGAATCTACAAACAGTGTTGGATTCCTTACTCTTGTTTACCGCAGGGACGCGCTATACGATTGCGGCGATGGCGGAAAAGAGAACGTTAACCAGCTTTCCTCGACCAGAAGAGGTACTCGCGCAGCTAGACAAGGCTCAATCTGCGCCGTTGTATCTCTTTCATGGAGAGGAGCCGTACCTGATTGAGCAAGCGGTAGAACGAGTGCGTCGTCGCGTCGGCAAAGGCATGACTGCGCAGACGTTCTTTGTGGGTGAGGACTCGCTTGATCGGGTGCTTGAGACGTGGGGAACGCCTTCATTATTCGCGCCCGCGAGCTTGGTGATACTGAAGCGGGCTGAAGGTCTCAAGGCTGCGGACCGTGAATGTTTAGAACGAGAAGCAGAGTTGCGTGATGCCAGCCAGCCGCTGGTCGTGTGTGCACAGGGACGAGTTGACGTCGCGCAGAAATTCTTCGAGCGTTGCGCGAAAGTTGGCTTTGTCGCGGAGTTCCGCCCTCCCTTTGCGAACCAGGTGCCAATATGGGCACAGCGGTTTGCACGAGAACGTAAAGTAAGCCTCACGGAAGAGGCGGCGACACTTCTGGCTGACTTGGTCGGCACAGATCTGTTTGCCCTGGCGAACGAGATCGATAAGCTGATCGCTTTCGTCATGCCGAAGACGGATATTGATGTTGACGCTGTGACTGCCTGTGTTGGACAGCTGCCAACCTCGACTGTCTTTGATCTTGCCGACGCATTGGGTCGACGAGATCGACAAAAGGCGCTCGCGTTGTTACGGCAAGTGTTAGTTGATGAACGTGAAGCGCTGCCAGTCCTGCAGGCTCTCGTTGGTCATTTTCGCCGCCTATGGCGTGTCAAGGAATTGCTTACTAGTGGTGCCCCGGAAATCCAGATTGAACGTACGACGGGGTTACGTGGGATGCGGCTGCGTGCCATGCTCAGCCAATGCCGGCTATTTTCTGTGGCTGACCTGCACCGGCTGTTTCGTCAAGCGGCAGAGATGGACGTGACTTTTAAGTCTTCGCGTCTGTCGCCTGCTGCGCTTTTTGATGCACTCATCCTGATGATGAGTGTACGTTCACCATAACATTTGAGGAATATTGACGTGATACGGAAGATCGCCAAACCCTGGAATGAAGTCCAACTTGGCTTTACCTTTTTTACTGAAGGGGCTGCGCTGTTGTCAGACACAAGAGAGCGAGAAGCCCTGAAAGCGCAAAGAGTTCGCGAAGCAAAAGCCAAGTCGTACAATTTAGCAGAAGCCCTCTCTCTCCTACAGAACTGCTTGCTAGAGGCCCCACTTGAGGAGGTGTCTGCTTAGCTGCTCCCGTTGTTGGAGCTGAGCGAGGCTTCATTGACCCGAGCCTTGGATGTCATCACTCTCCGTGAAAATGAGCCGCTGTTCTCTGCAGAAGAACAACGGAGCCTCCGAGGGATTGGACAGGCGCAATGGTTGTTGACTGAAAAACTCGCGCGGCGAGGATCTCGATCAGAGGAGAAACGCGTACGCAAGAAGAAAGCGATGGATGGAGAATAAGGCCACTCATTCCTAGCTGAAACCACGGCCGCTGGCCGTGCGACCCGAAAAGCTTCGGAGCGATCCGGCGTGCAGGCCCGTCACGCACCCCATAGGTTCTCCTCCCAGGAAGGTCCGCTGG
>Ga0194131_10003973_pt1 | contig 22734 bp, 23 predicted proteins | sample TA2KigO120mmetaG_FD_148631 | JGI IMG/M metagenome (GOLD analysis project Ga0194131, IMG submission 148631) | Freshwater microbial communities from Lake Tanganyika, Tanzania - TA2015053 Kigoma Offshore 120m | ecosystem: Environmental > Aquatic > Freshwater > Lake | place: Tanzania: Lake... | reverse complement strand
GAAGCAGGCCGCCAAACCGGGGTTGGTGAATCGGAAGCCAGACAACTCAAGGTTCGTCTTGCGCGAGAAGAGGTCGGCAAAAGCGGGCGAGTAGCCAGCCACGACGTTGAACCACGACACCTGCTGCTTCAGCGCAAAGCCACGCAGAATGAGCGCCGTCGATGTGACGGGTGGCATCAACGCGCAGGCAGCGCCTGCCTTCTTCAGCATGTTGCACACGGCTTGGTTTGCCTTCGCCGACTCAGCGGTCTCATTGATTGGAAGGAGTACCTCTAAATTCTTGCCGGTCTCGGCCTTGTAGGCAGCCACATACTCCTTGGCCTTTTCCAGGTTGTACGTCACGCACTTCTTCGTTCCGCCTTGCGACAGGTTGTACGGGTGGTAACTTGCCCCGAAGCAGTACGCCGGATCGGCATTGCCTTTCGCGACGACCTTGGCGAGAGCTTCCCGATCGAGCGCGTACGAGAATGCCAGTCGCGCATTCTTGCTATTGAACGGAGGAGCAGTCGTGTTCATGTGGAACGACCATGTGGTGGAACGCTCTCCTGCGAAGATGACGAGATTCTTGTCCTTTTTCATCACGTTCAGTTGAGGGCCCGCAGCAGCACCGAACGTCGAAATATCGGCTTGTCCCTTCATCAACGCGTTCATGCGCTGGGCGCCGTCCTGCACCACCTTGAACGTCACCGTCGCCGCCTTCGGCAGTCTCTTGCCGTCAGCATCCTTGCGCCAGTAATTGGTGTTCGCTTCGAGAAGGGTTGTGAACTGGTCTACGCCCTTGCTCTTGATCTTGAACGGACCCGTCCCTGCACCGACTGTCGTGCCGCACGCCTTGGTTTGCAGCGTCTTCGTGGACCAAATCACCGGACGACCGTTGGCGAACCAACCCTCGTTGAACAGCGGTCGTGGCGCCGGCAGGTTGAACTGCACGACGTATTTGCTGACAGCTTGCGCCTTGGCAGCAAACTGGGCAAACGACGTCACACCTCCGAAAGTGTCCTGCCAAGCGATTGCCGGCAAGGAACCGGGGATGAGAGGATTGAGGCCGAGGTTGGACGCCAGATTGTAGAGCACCGTTGCGGCCGTGAGTTCTTCACCATCGTGGAAGTAGATTCCCTCCCGAAGTGTGATCTTCCAGGTCTTGTAGTCAGCGGAGTGATCCACCGTCTTGGCGAGGTACGGCACGATCTTGCCCTTTTCGTTCATGATGGTGAGCGTTTCAGCGACGGCATTCTTGGCAATGATCTGATCGAGTCCCGGCGAGTCTTGGGCACACCAACCGGAGTCTTTTTCCCCGATCAGGATGAGAATGTCATCTCCCCTTGCTGCGGCAGCGGGCGCGACGTGACTTAGCGAGGCGACGAGCGCCACCGCCATGACGGCAGCCACCTTGCGGCGACCACCTCGGAATAGATGTTTCATTTCGTGTTCCCCCCTCGAGGTTGATGAGTTGTCAACAACTCGTGTCTCACGGTACTGGGCTGCCAGTCCCAATGTCAATTGTCACAAACCAGCGTTCCGCCGTAGCACGCGCCTGCCGAGCTAGTCGTGCAACCAGGCACGAGCGGAGTCGGGGCTTCCCCCGGAGGGTGGTCTAACCCAGTGCCGCCTTGACCAAAGCCGCAATCTGGGCCCCGTCGGCGCCCGCGCCCGCCTTGGCCCGCACCGCCTTGACGATCGGTCCCATGGCCTTGGGGCCGGTCACGCCCGCCGCGGCGGCACTGGCTACTTCTGCGGCAATGATCGCCTGCAACTCCCTTTCGTCGATTCGGGTGGGAAGGTAGCGCTCAAGAATCGCGAGTTCGGCGCGTTCGCTGGCTTCGGCTTCGCTGCGACCGGCGTCTTTGTAGATGTCGGCTGCTTCGGTGCGCTTCTTGGCCTCCGCTTGCAACACCCCGACGACCTGGGCGTCAGTCAAGGTGACCGCCTCGTCCCCAGCCACAGCGGCGTTCTTCACTGCGGCAATCGCCATGCGCAACGTCGACTTCTCTGCGTCGTTGCCCGCCTTCATCGCAAGGGAGAGATCGCGCTGCAGACGTTCAAGCAAAGTGGTCATACGTCCATCGTGCCACGCTGACGTGTGTTTGGTCTCATCGATGCGCCAGACGCTGCGCACGCCCCCGTCGGTACGCTCGTCGTGATGGCGAACGAAGCGTTCGAGCTGTTTTTTGGGTTGCTCGCGCTGCTCGCACTGGCCGGCAGCATCGCGGTGCTTCTCGCCCGCTTCACTGGCGCTACTGCCGGACGACAACTGCTGGAAGGCCTCACCCCGCTTGGGCTCGCGGTGCCGGCACTCGTCACGTCGGTGTCGATGATCGGCAGTCTGTACTTCTCCGAAGCCGTCGGCTATCGACCGTGCGTCTTGTGCTGGTACCAGCGCATCGCGATGTATGCGCTGGCGATCATCCTCGTGATTGCCGCGGTGCGCAAGGACCTGGCGATTCGACCGTATGCGATGGTGCTCGCCAGCATCGGGGCTGTGATCTCGGGATACCACTGGCTGCTCGAACGATGGCCGAGCATCGACACCGGGTCGTGCTCTGCCGATGCACCGTGCTCCGTACCGTACTTCGAGGTCTTTGGCTTCGTTTCTTTGGCGTTCATGGCGTTCTGTGCGTTCGTGACGGTGCTGGTGTTTCTCGGCGTGGTATCCCGCCTGAATGCTGCAACACTGAACTCGCCGAGTTCCGTAGCGAAGTAATCGGTCGCGAGTGAGATAGTCAAAACAGAAGGAGCCCACCATGAACAAGGTCACTGCAGTCGCCGTCGGAGTCGTCGCCGTGCTGGCTGCCATCTTCGGCGTGGTCGCATTCACCGCGAGCGGTGACGAGGATGCGAGCGTCGAGGGTGCATCGGAGTTTCAGAACGTCGTCGTCACCGGCGAGGCACTGCCCGAGCTCGGCAAGGGTGCCACCGACCCTGCGGTTGGCATGACGGCCCCGGTGTTGGAGGGCTTCGGATTCCTCGGCAACGAAGTCACCACCGAACCTGGCACGCCGATGCTGCTCGTCTTTCTCGCCCACTGGTGCCCACATTGCCAAGCCGAGGTACCTGTGCTCGTCAAGTGGAGCCAGAGCGGGCTCGTGCCGGAGAATCTCGACGTGATTGCGATTACTACCGGCACCGACGAAGGGTCCCCCAACTTCCCGCCCTCCGTGTGGTTGGCGAACGAGAAGTGGCCGGAGTTGTGGCCAGTGCTAGTCGACAACAAGGATCAAACCGCGGGTAACGCATTCGGCTTGGCCGGCTACCCGTTCATGACGCTGATTGGCGCTGACGGAAAAGTGCTGTGGCGTAACAGCGGCGAGATTTCTGCTGAGGCATTGACCGACGCCGTCAACGCCGCCCTCGGCAACTAAGCGGCGCCGGGCCCGCGCCGCGGTCGCCGTGCGCAGTACCGCGGTGTGACGCGAATAGGAATCATTCTCATTTCTGATAGGATGAAGGAATGACCACCAACGCCATCACCTCATCACTGCGCCGACGCGGCATCGCCACGTTCGCCGTTCTTGCACTTGCTGCACTCGGGCTCAACTGCTCGGGTGACGACGGCACCTCGCGGTCGGTCGACGAACCAACGGCGGACACGGCCGCGCCCGACACCACCGAGGTCCCAGTTGTCGATCTGCCTGACGTGGTGGTCACCTACTCCGTGCTCGCTGCCGTGGTGAGCGAACTCGTCGATGGCGTCGCTGATGTCGTCACGATCATCCCCGACGGGCAGGATCCGCACGACTTCGAGCCATCAGCAAGAGATCTGGAAACCATCAACAACGCCGCATTCGTGGTGGCCAACGGCCTCAACTTTGAAGAAGGTCTGGACGAGTCGTTGGAGAAACTGCACGATGCCGGCGGGCCGGTCTTCTTCGTGGGTGAGCACATTACCGTGCGTGAGATGGCCGAAGACGACGACCACGACCATGGCGACGATCACAGCAAGGATGACGATCACTCCAAAGACGACGACCACGACCACTCGGTCGGCGACCCGCACCTGTGGCTGAGCCCAGCCGTCATGCTGGAGATGTTGCCCGAGTTGTCGACCGCGCTCGGCACCGCACTCGGGGTCGACCTCGCGGCCGCCACCGAACGGGTCACCGCCGAGCTCACAGCGCTCGACACCGAGTTGCAGGGAATCATGTCGGCAATCGCCAAGTGCGAACTGGTCACCGGCCACGACGAACTCGGCTACTTCGCCGATCGCTACGGTTGCGAAACGATCGGTGCGGTAATCCCCAGTTCCACCACGACATCAGAGGCTTCAGCGGGCGAACTTGCCGAATTGAAGGAAGTCATCGCCGAGCACGGCGCCAAGGTGGTGTTCACCAGCCTCGGCACGCCACAAGCCGTCGCCGAACAAATCGCCAAGGAAACCGGTGTCGAACTCGTCGAACTCGCCACGCACGTGATGGGCTCGGCAACTTCGTACGCTGAATTCATGAGGCTCGTCGCTAACCAAATCGCCGACGCCCTCAAGTAAGCGGCGGCCATCGTGCCGAGTAATCTGTTGCTCGACCCGTTTACTGCGAACGAGTTCATGCGTCAGGCGCTGCTCGCCAGTGTGCTCGTTGCCCTCGTATGTGCGGTGACCGGCACCTACGTGGTGCTACGCGGTCTGTCGTTCGTTGGTGATGCACTCGCCCACGGCGTAGTTCCTGGTATCGCCGCTGCGTTGCTGATCGGCGTATCGGGAGTGTTCGGGGCGGCCGTCAGTGCGGCAGTGATGATGACCGGCATCACCGTGATTACCCGCAAGTCGCGATTGTCAAGCGATACGGCGATTGGTCTGCTCTTCGTCGGCATGTTGGCGCTTGGTGTGATCATCACTTCACGCTCGCGCACGTTCGTGGGTGACATTACACGAATACTCTTTGGCGAATTGCTCGGCGTGACGCCAACCGACTTGTGGTGGCAGTCAGGTGCGCTCGTGGTCGTCGGAGTGGCGGCGTTCATCGCCCACCGACCATTCGTACTGATGTCAATCGACGACGGTCTGGCGCGCACCTCCGGGTTCTCGGTGCCGTTCTTCCACTCGCTCATGTTGGTGCTGGTCGCAATCACCGTGGTGGCGAGTTTCCAGAGTGTCGGCACGCTGCTGGTGCTCGGCATGCTGGTCGCGCCGGCAGCTTCTGGTGCACTGTTGGCGCGCAGAGTTAGCACGATGATGCTGATTGCCGCCGCTTATGGCACCGCCGCGAGTTACATCGGGCTGTTGGTGAGCTACCACTACAACCTCGCGGCGGGCGGCAGCATCGTGTTCGTCACGGTCGCTCTCTTCGGGATCACCGCCGTCATCGCATCAATCGCTGCGCGGCGTCGCGAAGACGAGATTCCGCATCAGCACGAGCACCAGCGCGAGCACCGCCACTAATCGCATGCACACACCGACCTGCACCGTGAAGAGCGAGTCGTTGGCCGTCGGCTATGGCCATCACACCATCGTCGGTGACATCGACTTGCACCTCATGAGTGGCGACCTCGTCGCACTGATCGGCACCAACGGTTCGGGCAAGTCAACGCTCTTGAAAACGCTGGCCGGCACCCTGACCGCGCTCGCCGGCAGCGTGTCGGTGCTCGGTGCCGCGCCGGGCGCACTGCCCAAACGCGTGGCGTACTTGCCTCAGCATCCTGTGTCGTCGCACACGCTGCCCCTGCGCGCCCACGATGTGGTGGCGATGGGTCGCTACGCGCATCTCGGTTTGTTCCGTCGCGAAACGACCGTCGATCGCAACGCGGTGAGTGATGCCATCACTCGCACGGGTACGGCCGAGTTCGCCAACCAACCGTTACGCCAGTTGTCTGGTGGTCAGCAACAGCGCACGCACCTCGCGCAAGTGTTGTCGCGTCAGGCCGAGGTGCTCTTACTCGACGAACCGACCGCTGGTCTCGACATCAGCGGGAAGCGCGCGGTCGCCGACATCATCGCCGCCGAACGCGCGCGTGGTGTGACCGTCGTGCTTGCAACACACGATCTGTCCGATGCCAAGTCGGCGACCGCGGTCATGCTGCTGGCGCAACGAGTGGTGGCGTTTGGGCCGCCCACGCAGGCGCTCAGCGATGCGAACGTGCGCGAGTGCTTCGGCTTCACCCAACCGCACTAGCGGCGTTCGAGCGCGAGCAACCGCCGTTTCATCGCCAAGCCCAACGCGTATCCGCCGAGCGAGCCGTCGCTGGCGATCACGCGATGACACGGCACGATGATGGGTATCGGGTTCGCGCCGTTCGCCGTGCCCACCGCGCGAGTGGCACGTGGCTTGCCGATCTGTTTCGCTTGGCGTGCATACGAAATGGTCGTTCCGTAGGGAATTTTGCGCATCGCGGCCCACGCGCTCTCTTGAAACCTCGTTCCTTCGAGGTGCAGCGGCACCTCGAATCGTCGGCGCTTGCCGGCGAAGTACTCGCGCAACTGGCGTACCGCTCTCTCGGCATGGCGGTTGGCCTTCGTGCTGCCCGCGGAAGTTACTGGTTTCTTCACGCGCTCAATTGCAACGATGCCAACATCGTCGGCGGTGACTCGCAATACGCCCACTGGGGTGCGCAGCGACCGTTGCACGACGCCGGACTTGCCGGTCTTGTTCCCTGCATCGCGAGTCATGTTCCCGGCGTTGCGGGCGTGAGCGTCGCGGTGATCACAGCCTTCACGTCGGGCAGACGCGGTTGACCCTGACCCGTGCGGTGCAGGTGCGCGGCTTCGGCGTGATACGCCTCGAGCGTCGCGCGCACCGAGTCGACGGCATAGACGCTGCCGTCAACGATCGGGCCGCGAACGCGATTGATCACTGCTTCGACATCCGAACCGTTCAGCGTGCGGTGCCACTCCAACGCGTGCGCCAAACACAAGATTTCGTAGCGATTGGCTTCGAGCATCGTGCGGGTGCGGTCGTAAATCTCGCGCAAACGCTTCTCCACGCGCTCACCGAGCACGGGCGACACGTTGAGGTCGTCGTCGGGTTGCTTGCCGTTGCCGCCGTTGCCTGCACCGCCGGCCGAACCAGCGACGAGCACCGAGTGCGACGCGATGTTCTCGCCCATGCCCCAGCGTGACTCCATCACCAATGCAAGTCGGGTGGCGTTGTCGAGGTCGCCACCCACGCCGTTCGTGCTGTCGCCATCGAAGAACATCCGCTCGCCGACGAGGCTGGCGATCGAAATCTGGATGTCGTTCTCGAGTTCGGTCTTCCACTCGAACATCCGCTCGACGATCGGCACGCGCGAAACGAATCCGCCGACGTCGCCGCGTCGCTCGATGGTGGCGACGTCAATCTGGAAGTCGGCTTTCAAGCGGTATGCCGCAATGGCGTGGCACGCCTCGTGAATTGCAATCGCATGGCGTTCGCGATCGACGTATTCGAACCCGTCGGTGACGCCGTGCTCCTTCAGGCTCTTCGCGGCGATGATGTCGCGCCACTCGACCACTTCGCGACCATCACGCAACGCCGCCATGAGACCTTCATTGACGATGTCTTTGATGACCGCGCCGGATGAATACGGGCTCGACGTCGCGAGCCGCTCGATGTCGGCTTCGGTAAGCGTGTTCTTGACCTTGTCGAGATACCCGCGGTAGGTGCGGATGCGACCCTCGCGCGACGGATACCCGACGCGGAACTTGCGGTCGATGCGTCCCGGGCGCAACAACGCCTCGTCGAGCGAGTCGGGAAGGTTCGTCGCCATCACGTGCAGGATGCGGTACTTCGGCGGGTTCGACGGCTTCATCCCGAGCGCGCGCTTGATGCGGTTGATGAACCCGCGCGGCTTCTTCAGGCCTTGCATCGAAGCGAGGATCGCATTCAGCGTGCCGAGGTCACCGCCGCCACCACCGGGCACCACGAGTTGATCGATCTTCGGACCGACCATGCCGTCGATCCGCCCCAAAACCACGGCCTGGCTCACGGGGCTGAGGTATGCGAGTGAATCAAGCGATGCCGGGTTGAGCGGCGACGCTGCGACGGCGACTGCACTGCCCGGCAGTGCGCGCGTGCCGCGCTGTGGCACCGTGGATACTGCACGACGACCGAGGACGTCGGCTTCGTCGAAGAACGCGACGACACCGCCGTATCGCAGCGCGAGTTTGCGCAACTTGCGATAGAGCGACTTCACCTTCAGGATGTTGACGCCAAGGAACATCGCCTGAAACGCGCCCGGCTCGATGAGCACGAAGGGCTTGCCAGTTTCGCCGGCGAGTGCCTCCGCAATCAGCGTCTTGCCGGTGCCTGGCGGCCCGTACAACAAGACGCCGCCCGGCACGTAGCCGCCCTTGGCCTCAATGAGGTCGGGGTCTTCGAGCAGGCTCAGCGTTTCTTTCACGCGCGCGACGACTTGGTCTTGCCCCCACACGTCGTCGAAGGAGGTCTTGATGTCTTCGGGCATCAGCACCTCGACGCCGCCCTTGGAGAGGAACCAGAAGATCGCGACGAACTGCAGGATGGCGAGCAACAGGTATGCGACGAACTGCAGGATCGTCGGCAGCGCCTGCCAGAGTCGCACGAGCGCCTCCATCCACGCACGAATCGGCTCCGTGTCGAACGCCGTAGAGAAGACGAATGCGCCGAGCACCGCGATGGCGACGAAGCGGAAGATGCGCAGCAGGCGGTATTGCGTGAACGACGTCAGACGATTCCACGGCACCTTGATCACGTTCTCGACACGACCAACGACCTTCCAGTACTTTGCCGACCGCTCTGCAACGAAGTAGTGCAACTGTCGAATCACGTCGAGCGACACCAACGTGAGCAACCAGCCGTAGGAGTTGAAGGTCATGCGCACGCCGTCGCCGAATCCAATCAAAGGGTTGTCGGCCATCTTCAAGAAGGCGAGCAAGAAGAACGTGCCGACCAGCAGCATCGACACCTTGATGCGGTCGTAGACCATGAGTGGGCGACGACAGCCGAGCTTGGCCTTCTTCATGCCGCGCTTGCGACGGCGACGGATGCCCGGCGATGTGCCGGCCGGGGCGGGGAGAATGTCTCTCATGGGTGCCTCGCGGTCGTTAGTAATTCAATCGGTAGTAATTCAATCGTTAGTGAGTCAGTCGTCATTGATTCAGTCGGAAGTCCTTGGCAATGCTGTCTATCGTCGCACGATTGTCGTTGAAACACTTGACGCTGCAACCAATCACCACGCCGTATACCTCGCCCTTCAGGCGATTGGCCACGCTCACCTGCAGCACGCGTAACGTGCCACTGTCGGTTTGCAGGTCGAAGATCAACTTCTCCCCCGACAGTTTCGAGACGCGGGTGGCGGTCGGGCCTTCGCTCAACACGGCATAGCCCTCTTCCAATGCTTGGTCAAGGTCGGTGAACGCAACGGTGCGACCCAGGTAGTCGAGGTCGGTTTGTTCTTCGGTGGTGGGCAGACGTCGGATCACGACACCGCTCACCGACGAGTTCGGCTCGAGCAGCGTGGCGCGGCTCCCACCAGGGGCCCAGAAGCCGTGCATGGTGAACTCGGGCTGACTCTGCACGACTTCGCTCTGCCATTCCGATGGTGCCTTGGTGAACGCGCCCAGGTCGGCGCTGCCGACGTACGTATTACCGACGCTCACACCACCGCAGCCCGCGAGCGACAGCGTCGCGATGACGGCGCAGATTGCGACGCCGAGTTGCATACGACCTGCAGCGAGCTGCCGGCGAGGATGTGCGGTGAGCTTCAAGGCACGACTCGCGGTGGCGGTGGCGGGCCGAAGCGGTTTGCGTTCACGTCACTGCGCTGCACGAGGAAGACCAAGTTCATCACACTCGTGACGATTCCGGCGAGCAGAGCCACACCAATGATCGCCAATGTGACCGCCGACGCCCCTTCGAATACTGTTTGTGGGTCCCACTCGTCGGGGTCGATGATGTCGAACGCCGCCGACACGGCAAACACGATGAAGACGCCGAGTGCGACACCGAACGCGAGTACCGGCCACAGCACCCACCATCCACGGCGGTCGGTGTCGTGCAATCGACGGATATGCACGGCGAGCCCTGGTAAAAGGAGGGCAAGCGAGACGAGCCCGTTCAGCACCTCGAACTCTGACGTGGCGAGCTGCACGATCAGCGTGAACAGCGTGAACCACCAGAACTCGCTGCGCGACGCACGGCCCCGGAACCTCGCGTAGTTGCGAAATCCGGACTGGATTGCCGCAACAAACGACATCTGTGCCCCGCTCAGACCACTCGTGGTGGTGCGGGCGGGCCGAAGCGATTCTCGCCAGTGTTGCTGCGTTTCGCCAGCAACACGATGTTGTAGATCGGGAACAAGATCCACCATCCACTTCGGTCGACGTCGTGCATGCGGCGGACACCGGCAGAAATCGACGGGAGGAGCAGTGCGATGGAGACGAGGTTGCCAATCGATTCTGCGACAGTGCCAGCGGCAGCCTGAGCCAAGAATGAAAAGAGCGTCCACCACCAAAATTCGCTGCGCATCGCCCGACCCTTGAAGTTCGCATAGTTGCGAAAGCCTGCTTTGATTGCGTCAGCGAACGACATTGACTACTCGCCTCCTGCGGGTCTTGGTTCCTTCGGAAGGCCGAGCACACGCTCGCCGACGATGTTGCGCTGAATCTGACTCGTGCCACCCCAGATGGTCTCCGAGCGGGAGAAGAAGAACGACGACATCATCGCACTTGCAGGATACCCACCTCGACGCTTTTCGCGAAGTGCTCCGGGCCAGGTACCAGAGGCAGGACCAGTGTCGACGAGCATCGACCGTGCGCCATAGATGTCGAGCGCCAGTTCCATCGCTTGTTTGTGCATCTCGCTCCAGAACATCTTGTTCGCTACCCCGAGCGCGATGACCCCGAAGTCCTTCTTGTCGGCAAGGTTCGCACCAAGCGACCGCAGGCCGTTGAAACGCAGGATCTGGATCTTCGAGTAGTACTGCATTAGGCGCTGCCGCACCGCGTGATTGCATATAGCGCCGTTCTCCTTCGCGGCCTCGACCATCAGGCGGTATTCCTCCTCGAAGCGGCGATAGCCCGTTGTGGCACTCATGCCTCGCTCGAACGCGAGCGTCGAGTTGGCGACCTTCCAGCCGTTGTTCACGCCGCCGACCACGTTGTCCTTCGGGCAGCGCGCGTCGGTGAAGAACACCTCGCAAAACTCGGCGGTGCCGTCGGGCTGCGTGATGCCGCGCACCTCAACACCGGGTTGACGCATCGGCACGAGCAGATACGAAATGCCCTTGTGCTTCGGTGCGGTCGGGTCGGTGCGTGTGAGCAAGAAGCAATAGTCGGCGTGGTGACCGCCGGTCGTCCACACTTTCTGGCCGTTGATGATCCACTCGTCACCGTCGAGTACGGCGGTGGTCTTCAGGCTCGCCAAGTCGCTACCGCTGTTGGGCTCACTGAAACCTTGGCACCAGCGCATCTTGCCCGAGAGAATCTGCGGCAGAAATTCCTTCTTCTGTTCTTCTGTCCCCCACTGCAAGAGCGTCGGGCCAACGAGCGTGTCACCGAAAAAATCGGCGCGCATCGGTGCGCGGGCGCGGGCGAACTCCTCGTTCAGCACCACGCCTTGCAGCGTGCTCAGCCCCTTGCCGCCGTATTCCTTCGGCCACGTCGCACAAATCCAGCCGCCGGCAAACAGTCTGTCGGGCCAACCCTCGTTGAACTTCTTGCGTTCGGCTGGCGAGAGTTCGAAATCTTCGTCGAACCACCCCTTCGGCAAGTTCTGTTCGAGCCATGCGCGTACTTCAAGCCGGAACGTTTCGACATCGGGGGGATACGTGATGATGCTGGATGCCATCACCTCATTCTGGCGGGCAAATCTTCTCCGTCACGATTCGTGTGGCTGCATCCACCAACGGCGCATTCTCGTAGAGTGTCTCGCGTGACGGTGACTGATGTGCCCGCCAGCACACGCTGGACGGCCCAATGGAAAGAGCTCTACGAAGAGGTCATCGACACCGGCCTGTGCACCGGTTGTGCCGGCTGCGTGATTTCTTGTCCGCACGATGTGATCGGCTACGAACACGAAGAGGGCAAGTACAAGCCGTTTCATCTCGAGGAAGAACTCGGACCAACCAACTGTGGCCACGGCGAGAAAGGTTGCACCACCTGCACGCGCGCCTGCCCGCGATTCCGCAATTGGGAACGCGAGGCCGACGAACACCTCTTCGGGCGCACCCGCAAGGACGACGAGATGTACGGCCAGTACCGCCAGTTGCTGCTCGTGCGCGCGGCCGACGACGAGACGCACAAGAAGGGTCAAGACGGCGGGTTCGTCGGTGCGATGCTCATCTGGCTGTTGCAGCACGACTACATCGACGCGGCACTGACGAGTTTCTTGGAGGGTGACGGCACGAGTTGGAAGGCCAAGCCCGGTCTCGCTCGCAACCGCGCAGAAGTGCTCGCGTCGTCGGGCAGTCGCTACACCTACTCGGCGAACACGCTCGCCATCAAAGAAGCCGCCGAAGCCGGACTGCAGCGCATCGCCCTCGTCGGCATGAGTTGCCAATCATCGGTGCTGCCAATCATGTGGAAGCGCAAGGCCGGCAAGATCGGCAAGCCGTTCCTCTTCAACATCGGTCTGCTGTGCTCGAAGACGTTCGACGACGCGATCTTTGCGGAACTCTTCCTCGCCAAGTACGGCCTGCGTAAGGAAGAAATGGTGAAGATGAACATCAAGGGCGTCTTCCAGATTTGGATGCGCGACGGCTCGTACCACGAGATTGACCTGAAGGAATGCCACAAGTGGACTCGCGAGGGTTGCAAGACATGCCCCGACTTCGCCGCCGAACACGCCGATATCTCGACCGGTGGCATCGGCGAAGACAACGACTGGACGCTGTGCGTCGTGCGCAGCGAACTCGGCGAAGAAGTGATGAACCGCATGATCAGAGACGGTTCGGTGATTGCGCGCCCGGCCGAGACCGACGAGAAGGCGATGAAACTCTTGCGCCTGCTGAGCATCGTCAGCCGACGACGCTGGCCCGACTTCGCCGAAACGTCGGTGAAGATTGGCGTGCCGCCGCCGAAGAAGAAGACCGACGGCTCAGCACCCGCCGCACACTAACCCGTCGCCGACTGGGGGAACCGCGCGCGAATCCGGCTCGCACTAATTCGTCGAGAGTCGCACCGCCGTCGCGAACACGTCGTCCAACATCGGCTCCGTCAGCCGACCGGTGAATGTATTCTGCTGGCTCGGGTGATACGAGCACACGAGTGTGACGTCGCCCGCCACGACCACTGCCCCGTGCGCGAACCTCGGTCGCGGTGACACCACGAAGAACTCGCATGCTGCGACATACGCGAAGTTGCCGAGACACACGATCACGCGCTTGTTGCGCAGCAGCGTCAACTCGCGCGTGAGAAAGCCCGCACAGCGTTTGCGTTCGAGCGGTAGCGGAGTGTTGTCGGGTGGTGCGCAACGCACGGCGACGGTGACCCACGCATCGCGCAGTGAAAGCCCGTCGTCACGATGACGTGATGTGGCCTGGTTCGCCAAGCCGGCGCGGTGCAACGCGCGATACAGCCAGTCGCCGCTGCGATCGCCGGTGAACACGCGCCCCGTGCGGTTTGCGCCATGTGCGCCCGGCGCCAGCCCCAGCACCACGATGCGCGCCTGCGGGTCACCGAAGCCGGCGATCGGCTTGCCCCAATATGTTTCGTCGCGGTACGCGGCCCGCCGCTGCGACGCCACCGACTCGCGCCAGCGCACGAGGCGCGGACAGGCGCGGCACTGCTCGATTTCGCTGCGCAAACGAGCCGGCGTGTCGCGTTTCGCAGCGGGTTTTCGCTTCACGCATCGCGACGCTACGAGATGTGTGGATAGGTTGAGCGTTCATGCCTGGGAAGCCGACGCTCGTTTTGCTGGTGCGGCACGGCACGACACCGACGACCGGCAAGGTGCTGCCCGGGCGCGCACGCGGCTTACATCTCGCCGCCAGTGGCAAGGCGCAGGCCCGGCGCGCCGCCGAGCGCATCGCGGAACTTGGTTCGATCGCCGCCGTTTATTCATCCCCGCTTGAACGCGCGCGAGAAACTGCAGTACCAATCGCGCGCGCCGTTCGCAAGCCGGTGCGCATCGAGCGCGGCCTCATCGAATGCGACTTCGGCACGTGGACTGGCCAGTCGCTGCGGCGACTGATGAAGAAGCCCGAGTGGTCGACGGTACGGCACACACCGAGCATGTTCCGGTTTCCACAGGGTGAGAGTTTCGTCGAGATGCAAAATCGCATGGTCGGGGCCATCGATCTCATTCGCCGTCGTCACGCCGGGAAGACCGTCGTATGCGTTTCGCATGCCGACACGATCAAGGCGGCGGTGGCGCATGCGACGGGCACACCGCTCGATTTGTTTCAACGCATCGTCATCTCGACGTGCTCGGTTACCGCGATTCTCTACACCGATGCGGCACCAACCGTGCTCACCGTGAATTCCACCGGTGCATCGTTGCGCGATCTGAGGCCGTCGTGAGCGTGTTCCGCGAGTTCGAGCAGGCCGACTTCTTCACCACGGGTGCGGTCGGGTTGCCTGGGGCACGAGTCTTCTTCCTGCAGATCGGCGCCGAAGATGAATCACTGTCCATCAAGTGCGAGAAGGAGCAGGTCATCGCGTTGGTGGCGTATCTGCGCAAGATGCTCGAAGACGCCCCCGCGGTGCGCGACGCCGACACGCGCAACACTTCTTTGCGTGAACCCGTTGACGCGGCGTTTGCACTCGGCAGCATCGGCCTCGCGTACGACCGCCAAGAAGATCGTGTCGTACTGCAGTTCGAAGAAGTCACGCCCGACGACGAGCCCGACTTCGATGCCAGTCGAGTGCGTGCCCGCATCACTCGCGCCCAAGCGGTGGCGTTCTGCAACAACGCCGAACGACTCGTTCGCGCGGGCCGCCCGCCGTGCGTATTCTGCGGATTGCCGGTGAATCGCGACGGCCACGCCTGCCCGCGCATGAACTAGGCGGTCGATGGTGAACGCGAAGGACAAGCGCATCGCGCCCGATAACCGCAGCGCGCCAGACAAGCGCGCCGCGCCGGGTGATCCGGCCGACACACTGGCGCGCGGCGACATCGACATCGAGATGCGCATGCCCTACAGCAGCAACGCCACGTTTCTTGTGAAGGTAACCGCTGACGGCGAGTCGGTGCGAGCGATATACAAACCACTGCGTGGCGAGCGACCACTCTGGGACTTCGGCCCGGGCTTGCACCGTCGCGAGGTTGCGGCATATCGACTTGCCGGGGCGATGGGGCTCGACTTCGTGCCCGTCACGTTGTTGCGCGAAGGCCCACTCGGTGAGGGTTCAGTGCAGTTGCTGGTGGACGCCGATTTCGAGCAGCACTACTTCACGCTATTTGAATCGCGCGAAGACCTGCACGACCGGTTTCGCGAGATCGCCGTGTTCGACATTCTCGCCAACAACACCGACCGTAAATCGGGGCACGTGTTGATCGACAATGCAGGCCACGTATGGGGTATCGACCACGGTCTGTGCTTCTCCGCCGACTTGAAGTTGCGCACCGTGATTTGGGAATTCGGCGGCGAGGAGATCCCGAGCGGCGTAATGCGCGCCGTCGAGCGTGTGGGCACCGCCCTGCCGTTGGATGTCGCCTCACTGCTCGACGACGACGAGGTCGCTGCATTCGCCGAGCGCGCGGCGTGGCTGTGCGAACACCGACGGTTTCCACACGACCCAAGCGGGCGGCGGTATCCCTGGCCGCTCGTCTAGCCGCGCGCGAGCAGCGCCCGCGCGATTTATCCGCGCGACTTCAGTGCTTCGATCAACTTCGGCAGCACCTTGTGCACGTCGCCGACGATGCCAAGATCGGCAACCGCGAAGATCGGCGCTTCCTTGTCTTTGTTGATGGCGATGATGTTCTTTGAACCCTTCATGCCCACCATGTGCTGCGTCGCACCCGAGATGCCGGCCGCGATGTAGACGCTCGGCTTCACCACTTTGCCGGTCTGACCAACCTGGTACGAGTACGGCACCCAGCCGGCGTCGACGATCGCCCGCGATGCACCCGGTGCACCGTGCAGCAGTTTGGCGAGTTCTTCGACCAAGGCGAAGTTCTTCGACTCACCAAGACCACGACCACCCGACACCACGATGTTTGCTTCGTCGAGTTTTGGTCCGCTCGTTTCCTCCACATGTACCGCCGTAACCTTGGCAGCCGCCGCCTTGCCGGCGTCGGGCACCGGAACTGCGACCACTTCTGCGGCAGCGCCGCCGCTTTCTTGGGCGGCGAAACTCTTCGGGCGGAACGATGCGAGATGCGGACCAGCACCGGTGAAGACCGTTGCGAACAGCACGTTGCCACCGAATATGGGTGTGGTTGCCACGACTTCGTTGCCGTTGACGACAATGTCGATGTTGTTCGTCAGCACGGTGACGCCGAGCTTCACCGACAAGCGAGCGATCGTGTCGCGGCCGTCGTAGTTCTGCGGGAAGAGGATGAGATCGGGTTTGTTGCCCTCGTCGATCAGTGCCTTGATCGCGCCCGCTGCAGCAACACCGACGAGACGACCGCCGAGGTCACCCGTTGAATACACCCTTTTTGCGCCAAACTTGCCGAGCGCTACAGCCAGACTCGCGCCGTCACCAGCGACGAATGCCGAAACATCGTCGCTGAGGCTGCGTGCCTTCGTGAGCAGTTCAGCGGTGAAACTGGTCTGGGTTCCGTCGTTGCCTTGGGCGAATACCCACACACTGTTGAGAGCCATGTTGTCGTGCCTCTTCAGATGACCTTCAGCGTTTCCAGGAACGCCACGATCTTGTTGAATGCCTCACCGTCGTCTTCGATGACTTGACCGGCCTTGCGCGCTTCGGCCTGCGTCACTGATGCGACTTTCTGCCCGGCACCGCTCCAGCCGACGGGCGACACGCCGAGGTCGGCGGCCGACACGGTGACGATTTCCTTCTTCTTTGCGTCCATGATTCCCTTGAAGCTCGGATAGCGCGGCTCCACCACTCCTGCGGTCACGCTGACGAGTGCGGGCAGCGGGCACTCGACTTCGTCGTAGCCGGCTTCGGTCTGGCGGTCGATCTTCAACGTGCCGCCATCGACCTTCACTTTCTTCGCGAACGTCACCGACGGCAAGCCGAGCACTTCGGCGATTTGCTCGGGCACGGTGCCGGTGTAACCGTCGGTCGATTCGGTGGCGGCGATGATGAGGTCGGGCATGCCGATTCTTCGGATTGCCGCCGCCAGCACCTTGGCCGTCGTGAGCGCGTCCGATCCGGCGAGTGCGGCGTCGGACACGAGCACACCGCGCACGGCACCCATCGCGAGCGCGGTGCGCATGCCGCTCATCTCACCGTTCGGGGCCATCGACACGACGCTCACTTCACCACCACCAGCGGCCGTCACCAACTGCAGCGCCATCTCCACGCCGTAGCGGTCGGAGTCGTCGAGAATCAACTTGCCGTCGCGCTTCAGCGCATTCGTCGAGGAATCGAGCGACCCTGGCGTTGCAGGGTCGGGGATTTGCTTCACGCAGACGACAACTTTCATCCCCTTCATTGTTACCGCTGGGTCACCTCAACGAAGAGTCAGCCCGCGCAGTCGTTGCGCGGCGAACTGTGACGTTGGTCAAGCGCGCGCAAGGCCGCCGATACCGTGAAATTGCGTGCGAATCCTGCTGATTGTCAATTCGTTCGCCACGAGGGTGACGCCGCGCAACACGGTGCAGGTGCACCAGTACCTGGCCCGTCATCACGACGTGCAAGTGGTGGAAACCAGCGAGCGGGGGCACGCCACTCGCTTCGCCGTCGACGCGGCGGCGAGGGGTTTGGATGCCGTGGTGGCGTTCGCCGGCGACGGGACGCTGAACGAGGTGGCCACCGGCCTGGCGGGAAGCACGGTCGCCCTCGGCGTGCTGCCGGGCGGATCGACGAACGTGTTCGCTCGCTCGCTCGGCATGGCGAATGATCCGCTGCTCGCCGTGACGCAACTCGCGGCGGGACTCGACGGTGGATTGATTGCGCCGATCGGCATGGGCGAAGCGAACGGTCGATACTTCACCTTCCACGCCGGCATCGGTTACGACGCCGAGGTCGTGCGGCAAGTGGAGCGAACGTTCAGTTTCAAACGACTCGTTGGTCAACCGCTCTTTGTCTACGCGGCGTTGAAGACGTGGTTCGTCGACTACGACCGCAAGTTTCCGCACTTCACGGTGGAGATTGACGGACGCAAGATTCCGAACGGGTTCTTCACGATTCTGCTGAACACCAACCCGTACACGTACGTCGGCAAGCGTGCCGTCGAGTTGTCGCGGGCGGCATCGTTGGAGAAGCGTCTCGTCGCGGTCACATTTCGCAAATTGTCGACACCGCTAATGCTCTCCACGATCTATGGCGCACTGCGCAAGGGTGGTATCGCGGCGCGGCGCGGCATCGAGATCATCGAAGACGTCGAAGAAGTCGTGTTCGATTTTCCTGCGCCGTTCGGCTACCAACTCGACGGCGACTTCATCGACGAGACCACGACGCTCACCGTGCGCCACAAGCCAGAGAGCCTGCGGCTGATCAAGCCGATGCTGGTGGAGTACTAGGCGCGCAGCACTTCGAGCGCGACATCGGGCACGTTCGTGCAGATGCCGTCAATGCCCCAGGCGATGAGCTCGCGCATGCGTGCGGGGTCGTCACACGTCCAGGTGTTCACGCGCACCCCCTCGGTATGGAAGGCGTCGATCAGCTCTCTCGTCACGCACGACACTTCCGGGTGCACGGCCGCGTGACCACTTGCGCGTAGGTCGCGGGCGAGTGCTGCGGCGTCGGGCACCATCACCGTCAGCCACGCCGTCGGCAACGCGGGCCACTCCGCGTGTGCATATTCGACAGTCTTGCGACGAAAGCACGAGAGCAGATACCGGTTCGCGTCGCCGTGCAGCGCGACGCGACGGCGCAGCAGATCGAGCACCGCCAGCGTGCGCGTTTCGCTTGGGTCGTAGTCGGGCTCGGTGTAGTAGTTCTTCACCTCGACATTCACCCACATGTCGCCGCACGTATCCAACACTTCGTCCAGCGTCGGGATGTGATCGGGCAGCTGCGACTTGGTTAGGTGGGCGATGATGCGCCCGTCGGCGAGTTCGGGGTCGTGGTGCACGACGAGTTCGCCGCTCGCGCACTGCCGCACGTCGAGTTCCACCGCGTGGGCACCCATCTCGCGGGCGAGGCGGAACGCCGCCAGAGTGTTCGCCGGCGCCACGATTGACGCGCCGCGGTGGGCCATCACTTGTGTCGTTGTGCTCGTTGGTGGCCCTGAAATCAACTTGAATTTGCCCCTTGCGCCGACGGCTGATGGCACTTATTCTGATGCCCGCATGTCCATCCTCGCACAAAGCCTCGCCCTTGGTTCCGCCGATTACTCGTGGAGGATGACCGCCAATTGTCGCGACACCGACCCCGAGTTGTTCTTCCCGATCGGCAACACCGGCGAAGCGCTGCGCATGTTGGTGCGGGCGCGGGCCGTGTGCGCCGACTGCAACGTGCGCAAGGAATGTCTCGAGTTTGCGATGGCCACCAACCAGGACTGCGGAGTATGGGGTGGAACGAGCGAAGAAGAACGCCGCGACCTGCGTCGCCGCGCCGCCGCCGCCCGCCGCGCGAGCCTGGCGTAGCCCCGCCAAGCCGAAGGCTCACTTCACGGCGCGGTTGTTCGCGTCCGCTTGCCAACGCGTGATCGTCATCGACGCAACCGTCAACACGCGACTTCTGCCGACGCAGTCCTCAGCGCGCAGAGTGTGACAAGCCCGACCTGAACTAGCGTCGCTCATCAATCAAGATGAAGTCGCTCGCGTTTCTGGTGTTCCTGTTCCTTGCCGTGCCGGGCTCGGGGCAACTGGCATGGGACGGAATCCCCTTCAGCACGCGCATCGAGTTCGCCACCTTGGTGCTCTTCATACTTGCCATCTTCAATCGCAGCGTTCGTGATTGGGTTCGCCTGCGCCTCGACCGACTCTCCTGGCGTGGTGCGGTCAAACCGGCGCTAGCACTACTTGTTCTTCTCAAATTGCTCACGTTCACCTGGTATCCGTTCAGCGATGGATTCGATGCGTGCTATCGAAGTCTCTACCACCCACTGGCGAATGCGAGTGCGTGCGAGAAATCGTATGAGGGACCGTTCCTTCGCCGCAGTGATCTTGGCGATTCGAATACCTCACGCACCGATCGAACGGTTGACTTCGGCGTCCACATGTACGACTGGAGTCTCCCGTTCATGAACGAGTATCCACGACTTGGCGCACTCTGGCTCTATCGGTTCCCCTTCACGGCAAAGTATGGCGCACTCGTGCGCAGTGACTCGAGAGAGGATCAGTTTCTACCGATCTACGGCAACGGCGAGATTGCGGCAACTCTCGGAGGAGAACGGCTTGATCTCAGCACGATTTCGATGTTCGACCGCTACATGTTTGAGCGACTGAGTTTCATGAGCGTACCCCGTGGTGCCGCGGAGTTCACGCTGAATTACCGGTTCGCTGAAGACGACCTCAGCGAACCGCCGGACGTCGCCCCCCCTATACGTGGACCTTACGCCGTTCTGAAGGTTGGAGTTCCCCAGAATCGCGCGTCCTTGCTGCAATTCACCAACTTGCGATTGCGCGGTCATGCCCTCGACCTCGACAGGCGAGCGACTCCCGACCATGTGGTTGCCATCAGCGATTCGGGGGTGGAACTTGGGCGCTCACTTCCACAGCCACGACCCGACGTGGCGCAGTTCTTCGGTGCACCGGAACTCACCGAGAGCGGCTTCGACTTCACTGTTCCGGCGAACGCAGTGCGCGAAGGCCCCATACTCGTGAGAGCGGCCTACGGGGAATCGCTTTCAACGATTGCCACACTCTCCGCACCAGCTCAGTTGATCCCGGAATTGCCAATCATACAACTCTCAGTCAGTAGCACCCAACGCGCCGATGTAGCTGTGTGGTTCGACGCTGATCGAAACGATTTCACAGCTTTTGCGCCTGCGGGTAGGACGCAGATGGGTGTCGGGTTCACTGCCCTCAGCTGGCTTCTCGACATCACGAGTGCCCTGCTCGTGCTCGGAATACTGATTGGGTTGGTTGTAGTGCTTCGGAAGTCACTACTCATTGCGATCGCTTTGGGGGCAGCGAGTTTCGGGGCAGTTTCACTGAGTTCTGATATTGCCCCAGCCGTCCTAGGAACCACTCTGTTTCTGCCGTTGGTGGCACTGTCGTTGTTGGTTCTGTTTTCGGTCCGTCAGTTTTCCTCGTTAGCGCTCCCCACTTTCCTGCCGATGTCGGTTGTCTTAGCTGCATATAGGTCGTTCGACCATCTACAACGATTCCACGGCAGCAAAGGTGAGCGCTGGTGGGGTCGGCTTCTCTATTACTGGCGCGACTCCGACTGGTATGCGACTCAGGGCTACGCGCGAACGGTCTTTCTCGAAGGCTCGCTGCGGGGAGGAGAGGCGTTGTTCTGGTTTCAAGCAGGGCCTCGTTATCTTGCGCTGGCGACGCGCGTGCTACTCGGTGAGAACGATGTACTTGTCGGCATCATCATGACTTCCCTCGGTTTCTTGGCCGTCTTTGTACTGTTCACTCGCAGCCAGTCGGTACTGCGCAGCCTCTCCCATCAGATGGTGGCCGGGGCCGCACTCTTCGTCATGTTGCTTTTCATGTCCGATGATCTGATGGCTGGCTTCGGCTTCGTCGGCTCGAGCGAGTATCCGACCTGGACCGCACTACTGCTCATCACCGGCTTCGTCATCGCAACACGGACCGAATCACGAACGTGGCTGATGGTGGCAATGGCGATTGCACTTGGATACTCGATTCAATTACGACCAAATCAAATCGGAGGGATCGTTCTGGTCTTCGTCGCGCTGCTGCTGCTAGTTGATCGCCGAGAGCCCGCGCGCGCAATCGCCACGGTGGGCAAGATGACCGTGGCTTTCATCGCGCTCGTGCTCTTCAGCCTGCTGCACAATTTGTATTACGCCGAGAGCTTCGTACCGTTCACCGCCAATGCCGGAATCAACTATCAGTTCTCGTGGCTCGATGTGCTTGGCATCAACGACGGCGATGCAACGTGGGCAGCGGTGTGGGCTCAGCTCCGCGTCATGATGTATTGGAATGCGGTCGGAAACTACTCGTGGGCACTGATGTTCTGGGGTTCGCAACTCCTATGGGTATGGGTCGTGGCGTACCGACTGCGCGCCGGTCTCGCACGACGGGCACGCAGTCTTCTTCTGCTCATCCCGTTTGGATACGCAATCCCGATGTTGAAGTACCAGATGGGCTCGTACTACCCACGGCACCTCGTGGTCATCAACCTTTCCTTCATGTGTGCTGCATTGATGGCGTGGCCGCGCGAAGACGAAGTAACGAGTAGCGGAGTCGGGGATGGTGGGGGCAGCGGGAAAATTGAGGAGCACGACGCATCTGCTCCGGTGAACGCCGTCGTCGCGTAGCGGCCTGAGCGCTTCGCGGGTCGCAGCGCACGATTGTCAGCGTGCGATTGTCAGCGCGCGTTGTCGGTGGGGATGCGAAGATCCACCACGGTGCCAGCGACACCATCGTCGGCGTCGAGGCCGGCGTCCTTGCGGTCCTGCGCCGTCGCGGGGCGCATCGCAATGGTGCCGCCAAGTTCGGTGGTCACGAGCGTGCGCACGATGGACAAACCAAGCCCCGTCGCCTGAGCGATCTCGAACTGCTCGTCGACGCCGACGCCATTGTCAATCACGCGTAGATGCAGTGCGTCGTCTTGCGCATCGCGGTGCATGAACACTCGCACCACACCGTCGCGACGCCCTTCGGCAAAGGCATGATCCACCACGTTCTGCA
>Ga0194131_10003966_pt1 | contig 22757 bp, 20 predicted proteins | sample TA2KigO120mmetaG_FD_148631 | JGI IMG/M metagenome (GOLD analysis project Ga0194131, IMG submission 148631) | Freshwater microbial communities from Lake Tanganyika, Tanzania - TA2015053 Kigoma Offshore 120m | ecosystem: Environmental > Aquatic > Freshwater > Lake | place: Tanzania: Lake... | reverse complement strand
TCAGCACGGCCGAATTGATGCAATAGCGGAGTCCGGTCGGTTTCGGGCCGTCCTCGAACACGTGTCCGAGGTGCGAATCGCAGCGGGCACAATGAACCTCGGTGCGGCGCATGAAGAGGGAATTGTCTTCCTCAGTGCCGACGTTGTCCTTCGCGATCGGTTCGTAAAAGCTCGGCCAGCCCGTGCCCGAATCAAATTTTGTTTTGGAACTGAACAATTCCAGATCGCACGCAATGCACCGATACACGCCCTCGTCATGATTGTTCCAGTAATGACCCGTGAACGCGCGCTCGGTGCCTTTCCGCCGGGCGATCCGGTATTGCTCCGGCGTGAGCAGTTTGCGCCATTCGGCTTCGGTCTTGGTGATCTTCTGGATGGGCATATTCGTCTTCGTGGTCTGAGCCGCGGAATCCGTCGCGGCGGACGGAGGTTTCGCGGAAGGTTTCTCGACGGGTTTGTCGGCGCTTTGCGATTGGCTGCAAGCCGCCAACAGCGCGGCCACGGGCAAGGCGATCAACCATTCGTTCGTTCTCATAAAATTCGCGCAAGTGGATCGAACCGGCGAAGGAATGTTGCCCTGAGTTTGAATTGTGGCAAGGCGGAAGAACCCGGGAGCAAGATGGTGATCTTCCCCACGAACTGACCCCTCACCCCTTCCTTCTCCCCATCTAATGGGGTTACGTGTTTAGCGTGGTAGGGACGGATTCCACTCCGTCCCTGATTAATCCTTGAGGCGTGCAATGAACAGAGAGGCGGACAACGGAAACAGCAGGAGGCTCCGTTGGTCCACCGTCTCTTCCTGGAAGGCAGTCGGTCTCAAGGTCTGATTTGGGACGGAGTGGAATCCGTCCCTACCAACGCTATACAGATAACTTTGGCTCGTCTTGTGGCTGACGGTGTGCTTCAGTCGCTCCACGCGAAACGCACATGGGATTACCTCCGAAACGAAAGGACTTTCATGACCAACTCACTTGAAATCGAACGACGCCAGTTCTTGAGAACCGCCTCAGCCGCTGCAGGGCTGCTCACTCTGCTGGCCGGGCCGGGAAGCCCAGGCGCTGCAAGCGCCGAAGCTGCGGCATCCGACGGCACTAAAAACCTTGAGAAAACGAACCGGGTTCTGGCCGAGTTGGAAGCCAAAGGGGGCAACTTCCTCAATGTGGCGAAAGCGGACGGTGAATTCCTGCGTCTGCTAGTCAAAGCCGCCCGCGCGAAGAACGTCCTCGAACTCGGCACTTCCTATGGCTATTCCGCGATTTGGATCAGCCTGGGTCTGGAGGAAACCGGGGGCAAGTTGACCACGCTTGAAATCTTGTCCGAACGCATCGCTCTCGCGAAGAAGCATGTGAGCCAGGCGGGGCTTTCTCATCGCGTGACGTTCAAGGAAGGCGACGCGCACAAGATTGTTCCCGCGCTCGAAGGGCCGTTCGATTTCGTGTTCCTGGACGCAGACAAGGACGGTCTGATGGATTACTTCGAGAAGCTTTATCCCAAGAAACTCGTGCCCGGCGGCATCATCGCGGTCCACAACGCGATCTCCCGGAAAGAGGCCATGAAGAATTATCTCGAAATGATCCGGCAGCACCCGGACTTCGACTCCGTGATTCTAAGCCTGACGATGGAGGACGGCTTCTCCGTCAGCTACCGCAAACGGTAAGGAACCCAGTACTGATCAGACCGTGGGATTGGCGACAGATCGACCGGAGAACCGTAGCGCAGATTTTCAATCTGCCGTATCGCCGATTTCCAATCGGCAGGCCGCCGGCAAGTCCCAGCGCGCTCGGACCGGGAGACGCCCCGCAGAATGCAATTCTGCGATACAGCAGAGTGCAACTCTGCGCTACGAGCTTCGTCGTCCATCTTACGGATCAAGCAGTAAGCCTCGCCCCACCGTCGAAACGAATTTCACCAGATTCCCGGGAGGACACGGTAGCGCACGGATTGTGCGTACTCGCGGCAACCGGCCAGTTGTTCGTGAAGAAATCGATCCTCGATCCAGATTCTCCGGCAGAAAAACACGACAAAGACCGCCGTCGGCGCCAGCGACCACCAGGAACCCAGCGCCAATGTGCCGCCCACGGAAGCAAGCATTCCTCCCAAATATCCGGGATGCCTCACGTAGCGATACGGCCCGCCGGTGATAAGGTGATGGCCTCGGTCCGACTGAATGCGAACCACCGATGAGAAAAACCGGTTCGCGTTCATCGCCCATCCAGTCAGGCTGAGTCCCAATGCGAACACGGCCAGCGACGCGATCTGCGCGTACGCCGGGACCGTGTCCGACCAATGGAACCGTCCGACATCGAGGCCGGCGATGATCCACTGCATCACGATCACCGGAATCAGGAAAGCTCGCTCGGATCGATCCCGGCCACCGGGACCGGGGCGCAGTCTCTCCTGCAACAGGCTGGGATCAATGAGGAACACGTTAATCGTCAGGAAGGCCACGTAAATTCCCACCGTGGCCCACACGAAAGGGAGGTCCAGGCGTCCCGCTGATCCAAAAAGGACCGCGATCATCATCGCCATGAAACCGAGGACTTTCAGGTAATTCACCATCGTGGCGAAATGAGTTTCTAATCCGGATCCCTTCCATTGAACAGAATGAACAATCGCCGAATCACCGTGTCCAAATGTCGAACCCGAATCGCGAAAATATCCGTTGCATGCACGCCACGGCTAGAAAAGAGATGGCCCGCGCGAAAACCGCTGCGTTTTCGCGGCTCGTGTCCCTTCCAGTGTTCAGCCTTCTGTGTTCAGTCCTCTGGTCAGGCTGCGCTTCGTATGTGACGCCTGGAAGACAGGCTGACCTCGGCTTGTTCGCCGATCCCAAAATCAAATCCGCGTACGAGGCGGCTCCCTCGGCGAAATTTCCGGCCAGCATTGTGGCCGTGCGCGTCCAGGCTCCGGGCTACAGCAACTACAACCTCAGACGTTACTAAGCGTTACCATAAAGGCGCCATCTGAACGGGCGCGTCAGCAATCCATTTGGAAACACGTTGGAGGCGGCTCGCTGGGACAGGCTCGCCCTACCGCAGTCAAACTGAGAATGGCGGGCCGATGTGCTTGCGGCTTGCCGGTGGCCCCTGCGCTCTTCATCATCCTCGGCCCATGCTCACGCTGTCGGAAATCAGCAAAGCGTACGCCGGGCGGACTTTGTTCGCCGATGTTTCGCTACAGGTCAACCGCGAGGATCGCATCGGATTGGTGGGCCCCAACGGCGCAGGGAAGTCCACGCTGTTTTCACTCATCCTTGGCGAGGAATTTCCGGACACCGGAAAGATCGAACGACAGCGCAATTGTTCGGTCGGCCACTTGCCTCAAGAAAACGCCCCCGCCGGCGACGAGACCGTCCTGGAACTCGCCACGGCCATCACACCGGAGCTGGCGCATTTGAGAAAGCGCCTGAAGCATTTTGAGTCGGATCACGATCAGGATTCCGCGGATTTCCACGAGGTTCAATCGGAGTTCGATCATCTCGGCGGTTATCAGATCGAGATCAAGGCCAAGCAGATCCTCCTGGGCTTGAGCTTTCGCGAGAAGGATTTTTCCCGGCCCCTGCGCGAGATGAGCGGCGGCTGGGTCATGCGCGCGCATCTGGCTCGGCTGCTCGTGCAGGAGCCGGACTTGTTGCTGCTCGACGAGCCGACCAACCATCTCGATCTCGAAACGCTGCTCTGGTTTCAGGAGTATCTCAAGACTTACCCGGGGGGCATTTTGATGATTTCGCACGACCGCGAGTTCCTGAACCAGCTTGTCACCTTCATCGTCGAGATTCGCCAGGCGCGGCTCTGGAGATATCGCGGCAATTACGAGGACTTCCTCCAGCAGCGCGAAGCGCACGAGGAACAGCAATTGGCGGCATGGAAAAATCAGCAGCGCGAGATTGCGCGCCTCCAGCGGTTCGTCGATCGCTTCCGCGCCAAGAACACCAAGGCGACTCAAGCTCAGAGCAAGTTAAAGCAAATCGCGCGCATGGAGAAAATCGAAGCGCCGGAAGGCGAGGACGCCGCCATCGATTTCGCGTTCCCCCAACCGCAGCGCAGCGGCCTCAAAGTCATTTCGCTGGAAAATGTCCGTTACGCCTACGGCGCAAACGTGGTCTATGAAAGCCTGAACTTCCAGGCCGAGCGCGGCCGGCGGATCGTGCTGGTCGGTCCGAACGGCGCGGGAAAATCCACGTTGCTCAAGCTGCTCGCGGACGTGTTGAAACCGCAAGCCGGCGTCCGGGAGCTCGGCTACAACGTCAAGGCCGGCTACTATTCCCAATACCGCGTCGAGATGCTTCACCCCGACAGGACGGTGCTGGAGGAAGCGTTCGATACGCCGCAACGTCTCACGGAGACTTTCGTTCGGACGGTGCTCGGATGCTTTCTCTTCCGCGGCGACGACGTTTTCAAAAAGGTCAGCGTCCTGAGCGGTGGCGAGAAAAGCCGCCTTGCGCTGGTGAAGCTGCTGCTCGATCCGCCGAATTTGCTGCTGATGGACGAACCCACAACGCATCTCGATCTTTCGAGCATTGACGCGCTGCTTTACGCGCTCGATCAATTCCAGGGCACGCTCATTTTCATCAGCCACGATGTCTATTTCATCCGCTCGTTGGCCAATCACGTGGTCCACGTGCAGAACGGCCAGCTCACGCATTATCCGGGCGACTACCAATATTACCTGGACAAAACGGGTTCGCAGAAGCGCACGGTCGAAACCGCCAATGCAACCGGCCAAGAGAGAACAAACGCGTCGCCTCCCCTGCCCTCTTCCGACTCCAACTCCAGCGAAGCCACTCAACGCCGCCTTCAAAAGCGCCTGGCAGCCGAACAACGCCAGGCCCGCGCCCGCGAACGTCGTGAACAAAAGCAATTGGTCCAGAGATTGGAAAACGAAATCGCCGACCTCGAAGCGCGCCAGGCCGAACTCACCGCCGAATTGGAAACCCCGCAGACCTACGAGCGACCGGGCCGGGCCGTGGAGATCAATCGCGATTTGAAGGATATTATCGACCGCTTGCCGCAACTGACCGCCGATTGGGAACAAGCCGCCACCCGCCTCGCGGAAATCGAAGCGCAAGAGTGAAGCCCGTGAATGCGGCGTCCTGGTGGCCTGAGATCCAGAACATCTCCTTGGCTATCAATCGTCTCCTTGGATCTTATAAGAAAATAATAAACTTCCTAAACTTCCTATAATTGGATGTGCACACGACGAACTTCTCGACCCGCGTCCGTATGGACCGATCAGAGATGCTGAAAAAAGGGTCTTGGATTTCGATCACGCGTTTTTAGACTTTCACACATGTCCAGAACATCCTTCTTCCGCTTCAAAGCCCCTGCCCTTGCACTCCTGGCCGCGTGCTGCGTTGTTTCAGATCAGACCACTGCAGCGCCGCTTGAACTCCATGCCCGCCACCGCCAGGCCCTGCCTGCCGCAACCGATCAATTTGAAGCAGTCGAGAAAACCCTCCGCTGGGATCCGAAGAAGACCGCCATCATCGTGTGCGACATGTGGGACCAACACTGGTGCAAAGGCGCCACGGCGCGCGTCGCTGAAATGGCCCCGCGCATGAACGAAGTGCTCACAGCCGCCCGCAGGCAGGGCGTGCTCATCGTCCATGCGCCCAGCAGCACCATGAAGTTCTACGCCGATTGGCCGCAACGCAAACGCGCCCAGCAAGCGCCCAAAGCCACTCCTCCCTCCGATGTCAGCAAATGGATGTCGCTGAACCTGGAGAGGGAAGGCCCGCTCCCGATCGACGATTCAGACGGGGGTTGCGACGACTTGCCGCAGTGTCCGGGCGGCAGTCCGTGGAGACGCCAGATCGCCACGCTGGAAATCGCTCCTGAGGATGTCATCAGCGACAGCGGCGAGGAAATCTACAATGTGCTGGCCCGGGCCGGCGTCGAAAACGTGATCATCCTGGGCGTGCACACCAACATGTGCGTGCTGGGTCGGCCCTTCTCAATCCGTCAGATGGTCAGCGTTGGCAAGAACGTGCTGCTCATGCGCGACATGACCGACACGATGTACAATTCCCGAAAGCGCCCGTTTGTCAGCCATTTTGCCGGAACCGACCTGGTGGTCGAGCACATTGAGAAACACTGGTGCGGCTCGATCACCAGCGCGGATTTTCTCGGCAGCGAACCCTTCCGCTTCAAGGACGACAAACGTCCGCGCGTCGTGTTCGTCGTCGGCGAAAACGAGTATCAAACCTGGGAAACACTTCCGGTGTTTGCTCAAAAGGAATTGGGCGGGCGCGGCATCAACTATGAATTCGTGAACGCGCCGCCGGCGAGTGGCAACGAGTTCACCAACTGGCCAGCCATCGCGAAAGCGGACCTGCTTTTCGTCAGCATTCGCAGGCGCACGCCGCCCTCGGGGATGATCGACGCGATTCGTGCGCATCTCAACGCGGGCAAGCCGCTCGTGGGCATTCGCACCGCCAGCCATTCCTTCGGCGCCAAACCGCCGGATGATCAGCACACCGCGTGGGACACTTTCGACCGCGACGTGCTCGGTGGACACTACCAGAACCATTACGGCAACAACCTCGCGCCGAGCATTCGTGTCGCCGCGGGCGCCGCCGCTCATCCGGTTCTCACCGGCGTCGATGTGGACAGCTTCCGGACGCGTTATTCGCTCTACCGCAGCCGCGACCTTGCCGCGACGACGACGACGCTCTTAACGGGCACGATTTCGGTCGAGGGAAAGGACGTCACCGAGCCGGTCGCATGGGTGAACACCGGCGCAAATCGCCGAGTATTCTACACGTCACTGGGCGGACCGGATGACTTCAAGGCGCCGGCCTTCCGCCGCCTTCTGCTCAATAGTGTTCTTTGGGCTTTGAACAAGCCGATTCCGCCAGACGAACGGCCGGCTCCCAAAACAGCACAAAACGCCAAGCCGCCCGCGCAGGAAAGTCCGCTTAGCCCGGCGGAATCCCTGGCGCGCTTCACGGTGGCTGAAGATTTGGAAATTGAGCAAGTGCTTGCCGAACCGATCGTTCGCCAGCCGGTGTTCCTCAGCTTCGACGAGCGCGGACGGCTCTGGGTTGTGCAATATCTTCAGTATCCTTTTCCCGCCGGATTGAAAGTCATGAGCAAGGACAATGTCTGGCGCGCCGTCTATGACAAAGTCCCGCCGCCGCCGCCGGACCATTTTCGTGGCGAAGATAAAATCACTATCCACGAAGACACCGATGGCGACGGGAAATTCGACACGCACAAGGTTTTCGTCGAAGGACTGAACATCGTCACTTCTCTCGCCCGAGGCCGCGGCGGTGTCTGGGTGTTGAATCCGCCCTACCTGCTTTTCTATCCGGACAGGAACAACGACGACACGCCCGACGGCCCGCCGGAAGTGCGCCTCTCAGGATTCGGCCTGGAGGACACGCACTCCGTGGCGAACAGCTTGCGCTGGGGACCGGACGGCTGGCTTTACGGCTGCCACGGCAGCACGGTCACGGGCAACCTCTTCGTCTATGGCGCAGACGGGCGATCTCTGAATTCGAAGCCGATCTATTCGCAAGGTCAGGGCGTTTGGCGTTATCACCCGGAAACGCGGCGCTACGAAATCTTCGCCGAAGGCGGCGGCAACGCGTTCGGCTTGGAGATCGACGCGCAAGGCCGCATCTTTTCCGGGCACAACGGTGGCAACACCCGCGGCTTTCATTATGTCCAGGGCGGCTATTTGCAGAAGGGATTCGAGAAGCATGGCCCGCTCTCGAATCCTCACGCCTTCGGATTCTTCCCGCCCATGCCGCACAACAACGTCGAGCGGTTCACTCACAATTTCATCATTTACGACGGAGGCACACTGCCGAACCCATATCACGGCAAATTGCTCGGCGTCGAACCCCTGCAAGGCCGCGTCGTCCTGAGCGAGATCCAGCCCGATGGATCAACGTTTCGCACGAAAGACTTGAGCCATCCGTTGACCACGAGCGATCAATGGTTTCGCCCGGTCGATATCAAAGTCGGCCCCGACGGCGCAATCTACCTTGCCGACTGGTACGACCGGCAGGTGAATCACTACCGCAACCACGAAGGTCAGATCGACAAAACCAATGGCCGGATTTATCGGCTCAAGGCCAAGGGCGCCAGGCCGGCCACGCGCTTTGATCTGGCCAAATCGCCGGCCGAGGAATTGATCCGCTTCCTCCAACACGAAAACAAATGGTTTCGACAGGAGGCGCTGCGGCAGTTTGCGGATCGAAAGGATCATTCCCTTGCAGCCCGACTGACGCAAATGATCGCGGCGAACACCGGCCAGGCCGCACTTGAAGCGCTGTGGGCTTTGAACCTCAGCGGCGCATTTCACAATGACACGGCCGTGCAATTCTTAAGTCACGCTGCGCCTTTCGCTCGACTTTGGACTGTCCGCCTTCTCGGCGATGCCCCCAGCCAGCACCTCTGGGGCGAATTGAGCGGCAAGCTTGCGCAGGTGGCCAAAACCGAATCAAACGTGGAAGTTCGCGGCCAGCTTGCCAGCACGGCCAGGCGGCTTTCGGCCAAGGACGCATTTCCGATCGCGCGAAACCTCCTGGCCCACGATGAAGACGCCACCGATCCGCGTCTGCCTCTGCTCCTCTGGTGGGCCCTCGAGGCCAAAGCTGAACTGGATCGCGACGCCGTTCTTGATTTGCTCGGCGATGCCTCCCTTTGGTCCCGCCCTCTCGTAAAGGAATACTTGCTCGAACGCCTGATGCGTCGTTACGCCGCGAGCGGTTCCCGAAAGGATTTGCTGATTTGCGCGAGACTTCTCCAGCTCGCGCCCCGCAAAGAGAATGTCGTCAAACTCATGGCCGGGCTGGAACAGGCGTTCAAAGGACGCCCCATGGCGAATCTTCCGGAAGAGCTGGTGGCCGCGATGGCCGCCTCGGGCGGCGAGTCCCTGGCGTTGAACTTGCGCCGCGGCCAGGCTGAGGCCGTGGACAAAGCGCTTCAGATTGTTTCTGATCCCGCCGTGGAGAAAACCAAACGCGTGGAATTGATTCAGATTCTGGGCGAAGTAAAGCAGCGGCGAGCGGCAGAGGTTTTGTTGAAGCTGCTGCAAGCGCCGGGTGACACCATGTTGTGCAAGGCGGCGCTGGCCGCGCTGCGGTCGTTTGACGATGCCGGCATCGGCGAGAAGGTAGCTGCGGCCTTCGCAACGCTCTCCGACGACGCGAAGGTTTCCGCGCTCGAGTTGCTGGCGAGCCGGCCCGCTTGGGGATTGGCGCTGCTCCAGGCGGTGGATCGAGGCGAAATCCTGAAGAGCGCGGTGCAACCGGTAGCGCGCCACAGACTTCAGGCCTTCAACGGCTCCGAAATCGAGAAGCTTTTGCGCAAGCATTGGAGCGGCACGCACACGCCCACGACGGCGGAGATGCAGAAGAAGATCGAGCAGTTGGCCGCGTCGCTCCATGCCGGCTTCGGAAATCCGTATGAAGGACAGAAGCTGTATAACGGCTCGTGCGCCGCCTGCCATAAGCTGTTCGGCCAGGGCGGCCAGATCGGGCCTGACCTGACCACATCCAAACGCGACGACATCGAAAACATGCTGTTGAGCATCGTGAATCCAAACGCGGAAATTCGCGAAGGGTACGAGACGTTCCACGTCACGACCAAAGACGGCCGCGCGCTTTCCGGTTTTCTCGCGGACAAAGACCCGCGTTCGGTCGTGCTGCGCGGTGTGGACGGCGAGAACACCATCCTCGCCCAAAACCAGATTGCCGAAATGAAATCGGCGGGTATGTCGCTGATGCCGGAGGGATTGCTCGACGGGCTGAACGACCAGCAAGTGCGCGATTTGTTCGCGTATCTGCGAAGCACGCAGCCGCTGGTCCGATGATGGGCAGAAGATTTTGGAGTGCGGCGACGAAGCCTGCGCGGTCGCCGCTTTTGGAGGAACGTTGTTTGATTCAGAATCATCGGACTGAGGCAAGAAAAGCCGTGTCTCCGCTGCGCCGCGTCGCCGCACTCCAAGACAAATTGGCGATCCTGGCCGACGATTTGACGGGAGCTTGCGACACCGGCGCCATGTTTGCACAGCGGAGCTTCGCCACGGTCGTTGTGATGAACCCACGTGCTCGCTTGCCCTCCGATGCGCACATCGTTGTTCTCAGCACGAACAGCCGCAACGACTCGCTGCAGCGAGCCAAAGCCAAAGTGCGACAGGCATGCCTTCGCTTGCACACAGCCAACTTTCGTGTCCTCTACAAAAAGATCGACTCCACGCTCAAAGGCAACATCGCCGCGGAAATCGTGGCGATTCTGCAGACGGCCGGTTTTGCGCGCGCCGTCGTTTGCCCGGCTTTTCCGGAGCAAGGCCGCGTGGTTCGGCGAGGCGTGCTCTATGTTCGCGGCCAGTGTTTCGGAGAACTTTCGCCCTGCCTGGAGGCGCTGGGTCGCTTCGGCATTGCTCCCCTGCCCCGCCCGATTTCCACTGCGAAATTCGCCCAGGCCATGCGCGGCACTGCCCGGTGCGTGATTGCAGATGCGGAGACAGACGGCGATTTGCGCTGCCTGGTGAAAGCCGCTGGGCTTTCCTCGACGCCTGTGCTGCTGGTGGGTTCCGCCGGCCTGGCGCGCCACCTCGCGGACGCATTGCTCAAAGCAAGCCGCAATGAAGTCATGGGCAAAGAAGCGCGGACGGCCATGGCCGCGACGAAGCCTGCGTTCCGGTCAGTGCCGCGCAGGCAAGGCTGGCCGCGCTCCCGAGGCGAGCGTTCCGTTCGGTCCCATCGCGTGCTGATTTTCGCGGGTTCAAGGAACGCGGTTACTGAAAGTCAAATTGATCGTCTCGTCCAACGCCAACGGGCCATCATCCATTCGATCGCTCACCTCGGCCCACTCACTCCGCTTGCCTACGTCGCGCGGGATCGGCCCGTTGTGTTCCGTGTCCCGATGCATCAAATGCCCATCGAGAAGCTGCAACGGCGATTGGCGTCATTGGTTCCGCTATTCGCGCGACCGCATTTCGGCAGCCTGGTGTTGCTGGGTGGCGACACCGCCTTGTTGATTTGTCACTGGCTTCGCGTCAAAGCCATTGCCCTGCGCGGCGAGATCGCGCCGGGAATTCCCTGGGGCCATTTCATGGGCGGCAAAGCTGACGGCGTTTTGGTTTGCACCAAAGCTGGAGGGTTTGGTGACGCCAATACCTTGATCCGCGTGGTTGATTTTCTCTCGAAACCCCCGTCGGCCTCCCCTACACCTTAGCCATAACTTAGTCAGAAGTGAAAAGCGTTCCGACCCTCGCCATCACACTCGGCGATCCCGCCGGCATCGGCCCGGAGGTCGTGCTCAAGGCATTGCACGATCCGGACGTGCGCGGCCTGGCCAAGATGATCGTGGTCGGTGACCGGGCAGCGCTCGACCCGACGGAGACTCAGTGTGGCCTGAAGGTGACTGAACTGCCGGGCGTGTTTCTCGACGAACCCGGCGTGCTTGAGGGTTGGTTCGAACTGGGCAAACTGAGTGAGCGCTGCGGCCGCGCCGCGTTGGCGTATGTCCGCCGGGCCACTGAACTTTGTCGGAGCGGCGTGGCCGATGCGATGGTCACGGCGCCATTGAACAAAGAGGCTGTCACCCGGAGCGGCTTGAGCTTCACGGGTCACACAGAGTACATCGCGGAGCTTTGCGGCGTGACCGAACCGCGCATGCTCCTGATCAACGATCGCCTGCGTGTTTTGCACGTCACGACGCACTGTTCTCTCCGCCAGGCCTGTGATGTGACGACCCAGGAAATCGTCACCACGCTTCGGCTCGGCCACGAAGCGGTCGTCCGGCTGGGTCTGCCCCGACGGCGCATCGCTGTTTGCGGGTTGAATCCTCACGCCGGGGAAGGCGGTCTGTTCGGCGACGAAGATCAAACCACGATCGCTCCGGCAATTGCGGCGGCCCGGACCGAAGGCATTGACTGCTTCGGCCCGTTTCCGGCCGATACGATCTTCCTGAAGGCGCTGCAAGGCGCGTTTGAGTTGGTGGTGGCGATGTATCACGATCAAGGCCACATCCCGATGAAGCTCCTCGACTTCGAGAACACCGTGAACGTCTCCCTGGGCCTGCCGATCATTCGAACTTCGGTTGATCACGGGACCGCGTTCGACATTGCCGGCCAAAACAAGGCCAAAGCAGAGAACATGAAGGCGGCGCTGAAGCTCGCCGTCAGGCTCGCGCGAAATCGGCCCTCTTGAGGCTAGGAACAGTCCTTGCCAAAAGTTTGTTCCGTACGGGACAAACTTTTGTCACGCCGCACTCCATCCGTTACAGGATCACAAGGGCCGATGTTGAGGCTGCATTTCGGCTGGAACGCTGTATAGTGAGGCACGCTGGAACACAGCGCACCGATGACGCGACGGGCGGCAATGGCAATCCCCGCGCGGACCGCCATCGTGGAAAACTCAACGTCGGATTCGCGGACAATCACGTTGAGCACGTCCCTTACGAGACGCTGCTGCTGGATCTCTCGCCGCAGCACCTGAAACGCTGGCACACGGACAACGAACCGCACCTGGAATGGTTTCGATAGCCTTCCCGTCAACCAGACAGTAGGGCTGCGTTGCCGCGCAGCCGGGCTTCGGTCGATGCGGCGGCGCAGCAGCGCCGCCCTACCATCGATGGGGTTCAAGGGCCGAGTGCATGGTTCTGAAACCATGCGGGCTTTACATGGAGCCTCTTCGCACTTACCAATACTCAAGCCTATGAAAACAATCCGCCGCTGTTTCGCCTTCACTCTGATTGAGCTCCTCGTCGTCATCGCCATCATCGCGATTCTTGCGGGCATGCTCTTGCCGGCGCTGGCGCGCGCCAAGTTCCGCACCAAGGTGACGAACTGTATTTCGAACTACCGGCAGTGGGGCCTCGCCGTGAACGTGTACGCCACGGACGATGACAAAGGCCGCTTGCCGGCCTACCGCATGCCGCGCACAGGCCTCAATCCCTGGGATGTCTCGATTAACATGGCGACGAATCTTGAGCCTTACGGCCTGACGGTCCCGATGTGGTATTGCCCAACACGGCCCGCCGACTTTGCGGACGCCCAAAGATGGTTTCGGACTCAGAACAAAGGGGAAGGCTCCATGACCATTGCGGACCTGAACAAGTACTTTGTCCGGCAATACGGAAACTTCGCCATCATCTGGCAATGCTGGTGGGTCCCGCGTCCGCTGGACGACGGCACGATGTTTCCGACGCCCACCACCTCCGGAACTTACACCCGCACCAAAGATGGCTGGCCGACGCGGCTGGAAGATCCCATGGCTTCATTTCAACCTGTGATTACGGACCTCTGCCTTGCCGAAGGAACGCGGAACACAAATGTGGCCAATGCCCGCGCTGGCCATCCCGTGAACAATCGCCCGCAAAGCGTGAACCTCGCCTTCGCCGATGGACACGTCGAGACTCGAAACTTCAAGCAACTGCAATGGCAGCAGTCCGGCAATTGGACGACGTTCTATTGAGCGGCCACTGCGCTGGGAAGCACAGGCGCCCTCGCCGGTCGGAACCTTCTCGAGATGCCCGTCGCAAGATCAGATCAGCCCCTTGATCGGCTCGCCCCGCGTAATCGCTTCCACGAGATTCTTTGGCAGACCGCTCGTCACGCGCACTTCGCCAAGGTCCAGCAACACATGCATGATCGTGGCGATCAAGTCCGGAATGGTCACCGGCTCTGACGCCGGTTCGCCCCCATTGGGTGAAGATTGGCCGATGACTTGCCCCATTTTCAGCCCGCCCCCGTAGAGCATCAACGGCGCGAGATTGCCCCAGTGATCGCGCCCGCCGTTCTTGTTGATCACCGGCGTGCGGCCCATCTCGCCGCAGCACACCAGCAGAATTTTGTCCCGCAGCCCGCGCGCTTCGACGTCCTCAATGAACGCGGACACTGCGTGATCGAACGGGACGCCGACGTAACCCATGCCTTCGGTCATCGTCGCGTTGTTCACGTCCGCGTGCATGTCCCAGACGAAACTGGTCGTGACGGTCACGAAACCGCAGCCGCGCTCGCACAGCCGGCGCGCGAGGAGCAACAGCTTGCCGAGCGTGGCGGCGTGATCGGCGTAATGGCGGTGATTGTTCCAGACTTTGCTGATCCGATCCTTCGAGATGAGCGGCGCCGTGTCGTAGCGCGCGATGACTTTTGGGTCTTCTTTGGACAAATCGAACGCATCCGAAACACCGCGCAACAACGTGTCGAAGGCTTGTTGTTGAAAGCCGTTCAGCCCGTCGATCACGCCACTCGCATCCGTCCATCGTTTCCAGCCATCAATGGCGGAGAGCAGCGCGCGCCGGTCATTCAGACGTTCCTGCGGCAGACCGAGACGCATGTCTTGCTGCAACTCCTTCCCGGCCCCGGGAACGAACGGTGAATACCTCATTCCCAAATCGCCGACTGCCTCGAAGTTGCCGAACGAAGTGATGGCTGGCCCGGCTTCCGCGTTTACGGCGCGCGGGAACAAGACGGCATTCGTTGGCATCGCCGTGTCGGGCCGGAGCGAACCGGCAACGCGCGCGTAAAGCGATCCCAGGTTCGCGCCGATCGTGTCCCGGCCCATGATCGGCTTAATGTCATGATTGCCGTCGCCTGTGGCAAACGAGCGCACGATGGAGAATTTGTGAGCCAGGCGGGCAAGTTTTTCCAAGGTCCCACCAAACGTGACTCCAGGAATCGTGGTTTTTACCTCGCCGGTCGTGCTGCGGATGCCAGCGGGCGCCTCCATCTTGGGATCGAACGTCTCGAATTGCGACGGTCCGCCGTGCATGAAAAGGAAGATGACGGACTTATCCTTGAGCGGAAGCTTTTGTTCCTTTGCCAAAGCTCGGACGGCGAACCAATCGCTCAGAGTCAGACCTCCCAAGGCGAGGCCGCCCACCTCGAGGAATCTGCGGCGCCCGATTCCTCCGTTGGTCGAAGCGAGGTCGTGGAAAGTCAACATAACGCGCCAGTTTGTCGGATGAGGCTCTTTCTCGTTTGGCTAGTGATATGTCTCACGCAGCCTCCTGGCAACCCCAATTTGTTTGCACAGGTCGGCTGAAAAAATCTTGCCGTTGACCCTGGCCCGCGCAAAATAACTCCGCGCTTCGGGCCGGTAGCCTCGGTAGCTCAATTGGCAGAGCAGTTGACTCTTAATCGAAGAAGGCATTTTTTCCGACTTCATCTCACTTCCTCTCAAGCCAGAAAGTCTGCATAAACATTGGTCGAAATGCACTTCGACATTTTCCTGAATCATCCCAATTTGTCTCCAAATTTTTGCTGCAGGATACGATCCGGGATACAATGGCCAATTTGACTTAGCATCAACTGCGCTGACCTGCAGTTTTGCCCGTCTTCAGTTCACCCGCTTTGTCAATGAAAGTAAGCTTTCGGAAACTTGACGGCTTGACGGCTTCTAAACTTCCGCTCCGCCAGTCGCCTGATCAACTTTTCGGCATGAGCACTGTCGCTGAAATCGAAACTGCCATTGAGCGATTATCGCCCGAAGAGCAACGCGAGTTGCGCGATTGGCTTTTGGAACGCTTGCCCGCCGACGACAACGACGACGTGCTGGTCCCGCCCGCCTACCGACAAAAAGTCCTTGATGCCATCGACCAGCCCTAAGCCCGGCGAAATCTGGAAAGTGGATTTGGGCCTGGCAGGCAAGGTTCGCTGGTTCATCGTTGTTTCTCGGCACGATCCCAATGCGCCCCGTGCGTTGTCACTCGCCGTACCGGTGACGACGCGGAATCGAGGCAGCGCTTATGAAGTCCCTGGTTGAAGAGGGCGCCTGTTTCCAGGGCATAACGGATGGGCGCTTGCACCGGGTCGCAATAATTTCTTGAAAGAACAGATTCCTCCCTGCGAACTCTCTCCTAACGGCGCTTCCCATTGAGCCTATGCCCGGCGACTCGACTGAAGACAAGACTCAACTGAATCCGGAGACTGGCCTGGAGCCTCCGGCAGCCGAACGCTCCGACGCAGCCACGCTCCCCCGCTCGACGACTCTACAGGTTCCCGATCACGAACTGCTCCGTCGCATCGGCGGCGGCGCGTATGGCGAGGTCTGGCTGGCGCGCAACGTCATGGGCACCTACCGCGCGGTCAAAATTGTCTATCGCAAAACCTTCAGTAACGACCGCCCGTACGAACGCGAGTTCACTGGCATCCAAAAATTCGAGCCGATCTCCCGTTCCCACGAACGGCTGGTCGATGTGCTCCAGGTCGGGCGCAACGACCCGGCGGGCTATTTCTATTACGTGATGGAGTTGGCGGATGATGCGAACGTAGGGCAGGCTTCCAGCCTGCCAGTTGAGCGGGCATCCCGGCCCGCAGTCACGCACGGCCACAAAGCCAGCCGAACCGCAACACGCGAAACGGAAACCGGATCCTCAATCGCCAATCGCCAATCGGAAATCGCCAATCCCGAAAAGTACATTCCGAAGACCCTGGCCAAAGAACTGCACAACCGCGGCCGTCTGCCGGCCGACGAATGCCTGCGCTTGAGACTGACGTTGACTTCAGCGCTGGGCCATTTGCACCGGCACGGCTTGATCCACCGCGACATCAAGCCCTCGAACATCATTTTCGTGAACGGGATTCCAAAGCTGGCGGACATTGGCCTGGTGGCGGACGCGGCCGAGGCGCGTTCGTTCGTCGGCACGGAAGGTTTCATTCCTCCGGAAGGCCCCGGCACGGCACGCGCGGATCTCTACAGCCTGGGCAAGGTGGTCTATGAGATTTGCACGGGGAAAGATCGCCAGGAGTTTCCGGAACTGCCGACGCTGCTGGGGGACGGCCAGGACCGGACGGAATTGTTGGAACTGAACGAAGTGGTGTTGAAGGCGTGCGAAGACGAGCCGACCCAGCGGTATCAATCCGCCGAGGAGATGCACGCCGATCTGGTGTTTCTCCAGCGCGGCAAATCGGTCAAACGGCTGCGGTCGGTGGAACGGAGGTTGGCTGTGCTTACCCGAGTCGGGACCGCTGTCGCCATGGCAGCCGTCGTCGTGACGGGCGCGTACTTCTATCAGCAGCTACAAACCCGACGCTTCGAGAAACTCGCGCACGAGAATCTCCAATTGGCCGGCGAAGAAGCGCGCCAACGCCAGAAGTTCCAGGAAGCTTTCAGCAAGTCGGACTCCTTGTTGGCCGGGCAACTGATCGAGCGAGACAAGCCGGATCACGCCGTCGCTTTCTTGTGCCGGGCGCTCAGAAGCGATCCCACGAACGTCGTGGCGGGCGCGAAACTCCTATCGACTTTGCTCTACAGTAATTTTGCCACGCCTTGTTCCCGCCCGTTCCGTCAGGATGGCGAGGAGCCCTCATCCAGTGTCGTTGTAAACACCGAAGCGACCCGAGCGGTGGTGTTGTATCGATCTGGCCCGCCTAAATTCCTGGACCTCGGCACTGGGAAGTCTCTCACTCCGCGCATTCATGAACCGGGTCTGGAGATGTTACGCAAGCTCGTTTCACGTGCGACGAACTCGGATCCGTTTCGGTTCCTGATCCCGAAGCACGTGCTCATGGGTCTGCAGGCGATCTATGACCGCCCGATCATCGCGGCTGCCTTCAGCCGCGACGGCAACAAAGTGGCCATGGCCTCGCGGGATGGGACGGCCCGGGTGTGGGATTGGGCGACCGGGCAGCCGGCGGCTCCGCCGCTGATCCATTAAGGCTCCGTTCGCGCGATGGCAATGACTCCTGACGGTCGCAAACTCGTCACGGCCTCGTTGAAGGGCGTCGCCCAAATCTGGGAAGTGCCAAGTGGCAAGGGTCGTGGACGCCAGCAGCGGCGAGCATCTGCTTCCACCTATTCCACACAGAGGACCGGTGCTCCGCGTTAGCCTGAGCCCAAACGGAGCAAGGTTAGTCACTGCAATGGTTGGCTTAGATACGTACCCTGCCGGCGAAATTCGCGTCTGGAACCTGACGATGAGCAAGACGTTTCCTCTGGTTCCCCAACTCGGGCCAACGCGCTCTATCTTTCGCGTCGTTAATTCAGACTGGACTAACCGCACAGCATTGACAGACGGAAAGGTTGTTCGTGTCTGGGATTTGGATCGCGGCGTTCCTCTGACTCCTCCTATCGAACACGAAAAGCCGATTTACCGCTACGTGTTCAATGCCGATTCGACGAAGCTCGTGACGCTCGGCGTAATTGATTTTCAGTCAGTATCCAATGGTCATTCTCTCATCCGGGTTTGGGACGTGAAGACCGCCAAAGAATTGATCCCGGCCATCAAAAACGAGGGCCTGGTTCGGTCGCTCGCAATCTGCGGGGATGGATCACGGTTAGTGACCGAGTCCTACGGAACACGGGCTGGGAAACGGTTCCAATCCGCGTGGGTCTGGGATCTCCGAACGGGAACTTTGCTGATTCCTCCGCTGGTGCACGACCGAAATGTGTCAGCGGTCGCGATCAGTTCCGGCGGAGCGAAAGTCATCACCGGATCCGTGGACGGCTACGCGCGGGTCTGGGAAGCCAACACGGGCAAACTTTTATTCACGACCCCCAAACAGGATCAGTCAGTAAGCTCCTTGGCCATCAGCCCTGATGCAGCCAAGTTCCTCTCTGGGAGCTATTTTGGAACGGTCCAGGTTTGGGACTTTGCTACCGGACAACCGATTGGCCAGCCCGTCCGACATGTGGGTTCCATGGACCTCATGGACAGCATCGTGGTCACTCCCGACGGGAGCAAGGCGGTGACCCGCTCTTACGGAGGCACAGTCCGGATCTGGAGTCTCGAGACCGGCAGAGATGTCGTGCCGCCTTTGAAATCTTCCCTGGCGGTGAGCCGCGACGCCACGAGATACTTCGAGCGTTCGACGGACGAAGCTGCGCGGGTCGTGGAATTGCCGAGCGGCGAGGCGCTCACTCGACCCTTAAGGTTCGGACGGTTCGCCGCGTTTAATCGAGACATGACCCGACTGGTCGCCCCTTCCGGTGTATGGGAAATCCCTCCCTGGTTTCTTGATCTGGCGGAGGCGTTCGCGGGAGTGCGTGTGAACGAGAGCGGCTTCGTGGAACCGGTTCCCTCCCAGGCCTACCTCGACGCGCAAGACAAGATTCTCGAAATGAACGAGAGCGCCGGAATTGTGGCCTGGGCCAAATGGCTGGTGGCGGACCGAAGGACTCGCACCGTTGCCCCATCATTGCGTATGACCATTCCGCAGTACGTGGAGCGCCAAATTGAGCAGAACAGTTTGGAAAGTTTGCGCGAGGCCGTTTTCCTGTCGCCGACAAATGGGCTGGCCTTCGCGCGGCTGGCGCGGCTGGTTTCGGTACAGGATCCGAAAGAGAATCCCCGGCGGATTGGCGAAGCGGATTTTCTCAGCCGTCGCGCGGTCGAGTTAGCCCCTGACACCACCGAGGTCATTGAGATTCGCAAGGCAGTCCTGGAAGCTGTGAGTTTGAAGGAATAGGAGTCAACCTGCGTCTGATCCTCACGCCGAGGCCTCCCAGCTCTCCCACCGTCCGTCTTCGGTTCGACCTAGATCGGCAATCAATTTGATTAGCCACAAAGAGCGCAAAGATCACAGAGCAAGCGCATGGCAGAACAGGGATTCTCCCGCTTAGGGTCCGTGCAAAAATAACTTCGGATTTTGGCGGGAGCGCCGCCTGGCCTGCGGCGAGGAGAGAGCGAGGGAGCATCCCCGCAGCGGGCTGTGACCGAGCGCACGACGAAGCAGCAGGCCAGGCGCCGCCCCGCCCCGAAGGGCTGGGGCTGTTTGGCTCTCTGGCGTTGTTGCTCGCTCCTTACAGACCGCGGCGGGTCTGCTCGTCGCTCGCGCCTAGCCAGAGAGCCAAACAGCCTCCAGCAAAATCCGAAGTTATTTTTGCACGGACCCTTAGTGAGAGCGCGCTCTGTCGTAAGAGCCCGCTGTTCTTTGTGATCTCTGCGTTCTAGTGGCTGAACTGCTATCTCCAGCTTCAACAAAGCGCCCTGAGTGAAGTTACAGACGCGGTGGAACGCGTCCTCACCTTGCGCGGGTGGAACAGGCGGCTTACCTGGTCGATGCGCTGGGAATCGCCTGTTGCAGACGTCGGAGGTCGCGGGCTTTCGGAAACGTCGGGATGTTCACGATCCAGTTCGTCCTCTTGGCCAGGTTATGGGTGTTGGCCTCAATCCACCTCCAATGCTCGGCGCGGCCGTCGGCAAAGGAGAGATTCATACCGCCCGCATGCACCGTGGCCGGGAAATTGGCCCACACCCAGACGTCCGGTGGCGCCACGCCAAAAACTCCGTCTTCGATCGTGCTTGGATGTTCGTGGATGAAGGCGAAAGCTTGGGAGGGCGAAGGGTCTTTGAATGATGGCGATGACAACCAGGAGTTCGATCAGCGTGAAGGCATCCCTCTTGGTGTGTCGCAAATGGGCAACGGTATTCATAAGCACATCTTTGAGTTCGCTCGACGCCGGGAGGTTCTTTCAACCTTCTTGCAGAAATCTTTCGATCCCGAGCCAGGAGTTCAGCGCGACAAGGACGGATTCCACTCCGTCCCATATCAAACCTTGAAGCGGACGACAGGCCAGGAAAGCAACGATGGAGCGCGGTGGCACAGGCTTTTCCATCGTCCGGCTTCGGTTCAATCGGCGTGTCGGGGGTCCTTCAGGGACGCGGTGGAACGCGTCCTTACCAAACGCCCGAACGCATCCCTGCCTTCCGCAAGGACGCGTCCATGCTCCACAACTCACCGCTCAACCCGCCGCCGGAATCATTCTGTTCAACGCAAACGGTTCAGGTTCATTGCGGAATCGTCTCCTGCAAGTCCAGCAGGTCACGCCAATCCTGGTCGTTCGCCGCAGGTTTGTTCCATTCCAGATCGGCCGGTTTCTTCGGCCAGCGCCAGCCTTTGCGCGCTGCGTGGCCGTCAGCATAGGAAAGAACGCAGCCCTGGCCATGGCGGTCCGCGGGCATGTTCTGCCAGCTTCGCATCGGCTTTCGATGCAGCGCGAAGTGGCCGTCCTCAATGAGATTCTCGTGCTCGTCTAAGAAAACAAAGACCGACGAGGGCGCTGGCGCCACCAACTGGGAGGATCGGATGAAACGGCTCTCCCTCCCCTCTGGCCACTCCATGCCGTTCAACCAGGAGTTGAGTGAGTAGCTCCGGTTTCGGAGCTGGGGTATCCAACGGCGAGATGCAAATACCGTTTCGATCTGGGATCGGTCTGCCGGGCAATGGTAAATCTCCACGGACTGATTGTAGCGAAAGAGAACTCCGTTCGTGATGTTGGTCGTGTTCCGATCTACGCGCGCGCTGCCTGCGAGCCAGGAACCGGAGAAGCTGATCGGCCCCCCGCCACTCCCGCCCCATTTGTTGGGCGGCATGATGTCATTGGAGTCGTCCACGTACATTTGCCAGCAGAGTTGAAGCTGTTTGAGGTGGTTGATGCAGCCAGCGGCTTGAGCCTTGGCCTTGGCTTTGCCCAGAGCCGGCAAGAGCATCCCGGCCAGGATCGCAATGATCGCGATGACCACCAGGAGTTCAATCAGGGTGAACGCGGTAGCCGCAGGTTTTCGAGGAACAGGTGAGTTTTTCATGAGCCCTTGCCTCACTCGCGCACGCGATAGAACTTGGCCGGCTCACGAATCGGAAACGTGTGTGTAGAGCGGGCCACTCAAGCGCGGCGTCACATCGGTCCAGGGCCCTGTAATAGCATCAGCCGACTGCAGAGCGCCCGGCCCGATCCAGTTGATGACAAGTTGACCTTCAAACAATGCCAGTGAACTGAACGACACTGGCGGTTGGAACTGGACCGGTGCGAGGACTGGACGGAAGCCGACATAGTTTGAGCCTGGTTGATTCGCGGAAAAAATGCCTGGGTAAGAGGAGCGACAGCTTCCGCCATCGTGGCGCCACGCGCCGCCACGCAGATGTCCCGCCAAATCGCTTCGGCGCCACGGCGAAATAAAGGGAGGATCAGTGAAGGCAATCCGCGTGAATTCGGAACCGACCGTTGAGCACATTTCCCAAACGTTTCCATGCATATCGTAAAGGCCCCAGGCGTTCGGCTGATAGCTCTCTACGGCCGTTGGCTTCCCCAAATTGGCTCCACTCGGATTAGGCACATTCCCCACCCCTCGCACATATTCCCCGCGCTGCTGTGCATTGAAGTTGGCCGTTCCCGACTTGAGGTCAGGGCCATAATGGAACGGCGTAGTCGTTCCCGCCCGGCATGCGTATTCCCACTCTCCATCTGTCGGCAGTCGATATTCCCATCCCGGTGGCAATCGTCCGGCAGCTTCCTCAACTTCATTCAGCCTGGCACAGTATGCGGAAGCTTCGGTCCAGGTGACCGTTTCCACCGGACGATTTAGGTCCTCGGGAAACCCATTCTTCTGGGAGAAATAGCTCGGATTGTATTCCATCAAGGCCAGAAACTCCCCCTGAGTCACCTCGTGCTTGGCCGAATGGCCATAAAGAAGCCGCGCGTAAAGGTCACGGTCCATGGCCGTTCGAGCGGAATCCAGCCGATCTCATTGGATGGACTTCCGAGTTTGAAGGCGCCGGGCGGTATCCAGACCATCTTTGTATCGGCGATTGCAGGTTTCTCGGTGGCAAACGCGCCAGGCAAGACGGAGTAAACCCCGATCATCGCAACGATGACCAAAATCTCGACCAGGGAAGAGACGCCGTCCTTTCGTGGGTTCGTTTGAGAAAATGTATTCATAGGCTTTTCCCTTAAGGGTCTGTGCAAAAATAAATTCCGGTTTTGCTGGAGGCGATTTCGCTTTCTGGCGAGGCACGACGAAGGAGCATAGCCAGGGCTCTGCGACTGAGGAGAAACGAAGCCAGAAAGCGAAATCGCC
>Ga0194131_10003961_pt1 | contig 22766 bp, 32 predicted proteins | sample TA2KigO120mmetaG_FD_148631 | JGI IMG/M metagenome (GOLD analysis project Ga0194131, IMG submission 148631) | Freshwater microbial communities from Lake Tanganyika, Tanzania - TA2015053 Kigoma Offshore 120m | ecosystem: Environmental > Aquatic > Freshwater > Lake | place: Tanzania: Lake... | reverse complement strand
CGGTGACGATGCCAAACTACTCGTCCACGAGCAGGCTTCTATTTACGCCAAAGCCTGCAAGAGGAGAGGCCTTTAGTTGCGATATCAAAGCCGTCTATTCTGGGCTAACTATTCTGGAGATATCCGGAAAGGGAGCCGCAGACCTCTTTAGACACGAAGCTGGGTGTCACAGATGGCAACGCGTACCGCCCACCGAGAAGGGGGATCGGGTACATTCTTCAACCATAAGTATTGCAGTTCTGGGAACCGTAGAGGTTCCTGAGTTTGAACTGAATCTTAACGACGTAGAGTTCGAAACCTTTAAGGCGTCAGCTCCGGGCGGGCAACACACGCAGAAGACCGAGACGGCTGTGCGAGCAACGCATAGACCTACCGGGATATCTGCTGTGAGCCAGTCCCGTAGTCAGCACGCTAACAAAGCAGCCGCGCTGAAAGACCTGGAACAGAAACTCGCTGAGCAGTTCAGAGAAGAGCAAGCATCCAAGATAAACGACGCCCGTATCGACCAGATAGGGGCTGGAACACGTAGCGAGAAGATCAGAACTGTACAGGAACAGAACGGCACGGTATCGAACCATCTTACCGGCAGGAAGGTTGATCTAAAGGTGTATAGGAAGGGGCAAATATGGCGTATTCACTAATGCGGCAAAGCCGCGAACCTTTTGGAGGTGACCGATGAAAAGTATTGTGTTTTCGTTGTGCGCTGTCGCTACGCTGCTCGTCGGAATACCGGCAATGGCGTGTGACGGCGGTGGCGGTGCGACGATTATGAGCGGAGGTGAGTTTGCGGTTGCTCCCTGGGCGACCGGGCAGCAAACGTTCGCACGGAGAACCGTGATTCGTGGACGGGTCAATGCAGTGCCCGCCAACGATACTACTCCGCGACAAGTTGTTCCAGCACCGCAGCCGCAAAAAGCTCAGCCAGATGTGGAGATACCCACGACGATCAAGTGGCTCCAACACGGGGATCAGTTCTTCGTGCGTACCGTCATCGGCAGACGGCGAGCTTGGTTGCGTACGCGTTTTCCCAGAGAGATTGTCAGAATCCGCTACGTCGTAGCTACCCTGTCTGACGGGGAGCGCGTCTGGATGCCGATTGTCAACGATCTCGTTCCCACCATCAAAAACAGTCTCGATGTGAACGGCGACAGGGTCCTCGACCTTGCTTTCGTGGACACTCCGAAGCTGAAACTGGCGGCGGATAAACAGGAGGTTGTGTACCAACCAGGAACGCAACAGGCGGTAGATGCGCTCTCACCAGATCGCATCGCGGCGCACTAAGCGCAGAAGGCGACCACCGGTGGCGGCAGGTAACCCCTGCCGCCACCATTTATTTGGAGAAGCTCGATGCTTAACGTTTTGCTCATGACGTGCATAATCAGCACACCGCCGGTGCAAATGTTGTCGGACGAGGCTGATACAGCGTATCGGGCCTTGCTTCCGACGATTCACAGCAGCGAGTGGTCTGCCTTATTTGAAGACGAAGGACGGACGGCGATGCTTTACGATAGCGTGGTACTGCCACAAGCGTATCAAGCTTTCTCAGGACGGGCCGTCAGCTTCCATTTAGTGGACGAGCAGGTTCGAAGGTTTCCGTGGGACAGGGCCGGCGGTACAGACGAGTCTGGTGCTGAGAATGGCTTTGCATCAATTCGCGCATTTAAGATGATTCGGTTCCCCACAAGACAGAACGGCCGTCCTTGGCCGTTTGTGTGGTTCCGTAAAGACATGCGCATGCCTATAGGCCGAGACGCGCAAGGACGAACCGTTGTCCAGCGCGTAAGCGGCTACGACGGCGTTTTCCCTGTGGGAACCAAGATCGCGGAGGTGTTGCTTTTTGACATAGGTAACAAGCCTGTTGCTTATGAGCTGCGAGCTAGGCGACGAGAAATAGACGGCTGGGTAGCGGGCGTCGCGAGGCCGTTTCAAACGCCAAAGGAGCTTGCGGACAGAATCAAGGAGCTACGCCCACAGTGGCAGAGTAACCCAAACTTGGCTATGATGGTAAATGACCTCATGTCCGAGAAGGATATTCCAGAGGCCGATAAAGCGGACTTCCATCACAGGACCGCTTTTGCCTTCTACAAGAGGGCAGGGGTGTACAAGCTCCCTGGGTTGCTAGACAACAACCTCAGATACGAGCTTCTCAAGACTACCCCGTTCTACGACCGTATCGGCGAGAAAACGTATACATCCCGAAAGGGTGTTACCGCTTTCGCTTTTACGTCAGACGAGGACACCATCGTTCCGGCTAAGTACGGAGGTACGTGGCTAGGAACGACGTCTTGTATGGACTGCCATAAGCAGGTGCAGTGGAATGTTCGACATTTCGAAGAATCGCACCCAATACCGGCATTCGTACCAGGCTTCGATGGCATATTGTCGTTCAACCCAATTGATCCGACAAGCATTGCCGAGAATGGTGAGATTCTTCCAGTGCGTATGCGACGGGAGTTTGTGCAAGCGGGTATCGTAGAACCATACGACCCGCAGAAGCATCCTCCAGAGCTGTATACGCTTCTGCCCGAGTTTCGGGACAGGTAAACAGTGACTGTCGAATAACCGGTATTCGACAGTCAGGCAGGGTATGGGGAAGCCTGGTATCCCGGCAGTTTTGGGAACTGCAGAGCACAAGTTCAAATCTTGTTACCCTGACTTTCGTTCCAAGTTTGTATTCGATGACAGTTGGCGCAAAGGACTTCACACTTTTCAAGTTCGGAGCGTATTGTGTCTACAGAGAATCCGCAACGCGCTGCGTCAGCTATGTTGAAGGATTTGCTGTCACGATCACGGTGATGAAACTCTAATACACGGAAATCGTTTATACCACAGTGTTCGCAGCTGCAGCCGCGTTTCAAATTTCTGACCCAGACAGATAGGCCTTTGCGTCGAAGACCTTTAAAACGGCTGTAACACTGAATACAGCGATGACGGTAGTAACGTTTTCCGTTGATCGTCCCTGCCCCAGCGAACTTTCGTAAGGGGTAGATTTTTTGACAGTCTTTGCATGTTCTAGTTTTCATGCTTTGACTATACCGTAGTTGTAGTGGTTTGGGAACACCAAAAGTGATCCCAAAGGTTTTTTTCTTTTTACAAGGAGGACTTGTGAGCGCAGGAGCTAGAGATGCTTATGTGACTTTGCAAGAGGCGTTCGTTTCAGATAACGGACTCCGGATTGGCAGCCGCTGTACGGTGCTGCGAGAAGCTCGGTCGTATGAAGCCGGCTGGCAGAACGAATGGAATGCTGAGATGAGTGGGTTTATAGGCCTTGATGGCGAGGTCGAGGAGATCGATGGTGAATCTGGTATCTCGGTGCGCGATAACCAGACCGGTGAAAGCTTCTACTTCCCGTTCTTCGTGCTCGAGGTGACAGGCCCACCTGCACATGCCAGCCGCGTTAGTCAGCGCGGTAATAACGGGCGTGTTGTCACGTTCGCCGGACACGAGCTTGTGTTCGACGGCGACGGCGCCACGGTCGACGGCGATCAGCGTATCACGTACGCAGAGGCCCAAGAGGTGTATTCGCTATGGCAGCGCGTGAACGAGCTGACCATCGCAGGTGAAAGCGTTCAATTCGAGAATGGCGGCATCCGCATCGGTTGCACGTTCCTAAGCCCTGACGACATTGATGAAGCGCGACAGCTTGTAATGGCCCGTCGCGCCGGTTAAGTCTCAAGCAGTTACGCAGATGGGGCATTACCCCGTCTGTTCTGGCCCCATCGTCTAGCGGTAGGACGCTTGGTTCTCAGCCAAAAAACCGGAGTTCGATTCTCCGTGGGGTCACTGGCGTTTCTGTTTCCTTAGCGAAAGGAGAGAGAGCTATGGGAGCGATTTATGGCAGCGACAGCTACCAAGAAGCGAAAAGAGGATGAGGTCAAGATTGAGCCACGGATCCCTGTTGATCCGAAGCGCGTTAAGCGTGGCGATGTTATGGCCTTCACGTACTGGGCCGAAGTCGAACGCGTGAGTGAGGGTGGCAACGGGCAGACTACGCTGCAAGTTCGCAACCTCGACAATAACGAGGACTTTCAGGTCATCGGCAACGACCTCGTTGCTGCCGCCGCGTCGGCGAATCAGTTCGCGCGGGAGGAGACAATCTCCATGACCGGTGCAGCTGAGCTGCTCGTTTCTGCCTACAACACACCGTTCACGGTCGTGTTCGAAAAGCAGGACGGGGAGGAGCGTACGTTGCGCGGTCGCCTGGTGCGGCCCGAGCCGTTGCTCGGTCGCAGCCATGTCGAGGACCTGGACATTGATGATACAAACCCGGACAAGCGCCGGCGTCAAGTTGATCACAGGACTATTTCTGTCCTGATCATCCACGGAGTCAAATACACCGTCAAATAGTCGCTCGCGCGGCAATTGGAACGGGGGGCGGACCTCGCAAGGGGTCCACCCCTTGTTTGGCTCGTAGCACAACTGGCAGTGCACAGGAATTTGGATCCTGAGGTTCTAGGTTCGAATCCTAGCGAGCCAGCTAGAAAGGAGAGTGGCCGATGGGCTACATGCATATTGATAATCTTTACAAGAGCCAGGACATTCTTATGTTCAAGGAGTGCTATGCACTGGAGAAGATCCACGGCACTTCTGCGCACATAAGCATGACCTCGTCGGGAGAACTACGTTTCTTTGCCGGCGGAGTTTCCCACGACAGCTTCGTAAGACTGTTCGACAAAGAGGCGATTGAGGCAAGTCTCAGAGAGCTGGGAGAAGAGGTCACCGTCTATGGCGAGGCCTACGGCGGCAAGTGCCAAGGAATGTCCGACACGTACGGCAAGGACCTTAGATTCGTCGTCTTTGACGTAAAGATCGGTGACTGCTGGCTGGCCGTACCGCAAGCGCAGGCTGTGACCCTGTCACTTGGACTTGAGTTCGTTGACTACGTGCAGGTGCCGACTACCTTGGAGGCGCTTAACGCTGAACGCGATAAGCCCTCTGAACAGGCAGTACGCAACGGTGTAACTGAGCCAAAGAAGCGCGAGGGCGTAGTCCTTCGTCCGCTGATCGAGCTAACCAAGAACAACGGCTCCCGAGTTATTTGCAAATACAAGGGTGAAGAGTTCGGTGAGACCAAAGCACCAAGACAGGTGAGTCCGGAGAAGCTACAGGTTCTCTCGGACGCCAAGACGATTGCAGAGGAGTGGGTAACTCCTATGCGCCTGGTACACGTGCTAGATAAGTTGGGCAATCCGGGCATCGAGAAGATGCCGGACATCATGAAGGCCATGCTCGAAGACATCCGCCGAGAAGGCGAAGGTGAAATCGAGTGGTCACGCGACGTTGAGCGCGCTGTTGGCAAAGCCACAGCAGAGCAGGTAAAGGCTCACATTAAGGCTAAGCTGGTTGAAACAGCTTCTTGAGCCATAGCCGGCGTAGCTCAGTTGGTAGAGCAGTTGATTTGTAATTAACTGGTCGGGGGTTCAAATCCCTCCGCCGGCCCTTACCTTGGAGACAGCCATGACACACGACGAACTACGAAAAGCCGTAGAGGAAATCGTCTTCTACGGAACTGGCGATGAAGCGTACGAAGACTGGCAAAAGCTGTGTAGGATCTGCTACGAACTAGCAAACTCCGATGCTAGAGACACAGACCGCGCGGAGATCGTTCTCGTGTGGATCCGACAGGATGCTGAGCACAGTAAGGAGTGGTGCGAGGACCAGTTCGGATCGCTCGATGAAGTCGACAAGGAAAACGGAGTATGGGAGGGCTTTGATTAACGGCCGGTAGCTCAGTTGGTTAGAGCATCAGACCGATAATCTGGGGGTCGGAGGTTCAACTCCTCCCCGGCCGACTTAGCCCGAAAGGAGGGCCAGTTGTGTTTTCGCTGTGATTCTGTTCGAGAAATCTTAATAGATCTGGGCCAGCGTACAGGTCACGATCTATGTTTCTATGAGCCTGTAGCAATCGCTAAGCTCATGAAGCTGTTTGGCATTGTGCCACCAGCCGACCTATTACTTCCAGATGAAAAGGACTTTGAAGCAGGATGTCACCGATACCGAAAAAGCCTGTACGACGCAAGGTCCGGATCACAAGGGAGCACCCAAAGTGGTTGCCCCGCGACCAGGACACCCAGTACACCGTGCGCATCGAAGGAAACTTCGTTGCCTACTTCTTCCCCAACTGGCGTGAGCAAGGACCAAAAGTGATGTTCGTTGATCGTCTGCAATACGACATCGCGACCGTCGAGTTAGTGTTAAAGGGGATCAAAAGTTTCCAGAAGCTTCTCAAGAAAACCAAGCTTGAGATATTTGAAGGAGACAGTTTTCCAGAAGACTAGGAGCTAGCCGTGCCAAAACCACCTTTGGTCAGAGACGACGCGATATTGGAGTCGATGTTGATCGAAACGTTCCTGGCTGGGTGTAAGGAGTGGCGACCGGATCTTCACTATCCGGAAAGTTATTCCGATATGCAAGCTGGCGTACGTGGTCTGATGAAAATGTTCAAGATAGAACGTCGTCCCCTTCCAACGATGCTGCGGATCGAGTGCCACGTGTGTAACGGGCACAAGAATCTAACGGAGATGCAGGACGGTCTGCGTAAGTTGACAACGTGCCCGGAGTGTAAGGGAAAGGGTTACCTTCCAGGTACGTAGTAGGGCGATTAGCTCAGTTGGTTTAGAGCACTGTCCTTACAAGGCAGGGGTCGTCAGTTCGAATCTGACATCGCCCACTCAGAGTGGATCTCAGCGTGACAGCGACAGCATAACAAGCTGCACTTGTCCAACTCCTCTTTGATTTTGTTCACTGGCCAGTTGCGCATAAGTCGCCATCTAGGATCCTTTTGCGATGGTGTTCTGTGATGAAAGTCCATCGCAGCGAGACAAGCAGAGTATCCACATCTTTCACACTTTCCTCCCTTGTATGCGACAGCTTGTTGCTTATACCGGCGAAATCTTTGGATATTCTGGTTGTTGTCACAAGCTTTACAGCGATAGCGCAATCGTCCGTCTTTATAGCGATAAAATTTCTTTCTATCAGTTTCGCCACAAAGACGACAGCGTATGGCTTGACGACGATTGTATTTAGGTTTCTTCGTCTTCAATCCGTATTTTGACAAACGATACTTAACGCAGCCTTGAGACACGTTAAGGACCTTAGCAATTTGTCGCTGAGAGAGGTTTTGAGCCACCATCTTACGTAATTGTGTTTTAGTCATAACTGTCAACATAACACGGAAAGCTCAGTTTGACAATCGTAAACATATGTTGAACTGAGCACGTCCAAGGAGGTACAAATGCATAAGATTGAGCTGCAAATACCGGACATCAAGTTCAAGGTCGGCGACATCGTCCACTTTACTGAGGACAACAATGTCAAAGGCTTTGACGTCACGCTGCGTATCGACCGCATCTGGCTCGAAGGGCAGTGGGAAGCGTTCAGCGATCAGGGTTCGCGTATTCGCGAGGAGCTGACCACGGCCATGTACATCGGCACCGTGCAGGAAGGCTCAAAGACGCGCATGGGCGCCCCCATCCGCCCAGGCACCATGATCTGCCCGGAGATCAGCGTCCTGGACGTATTCGGCGATACATGTGAGTACAAGGGTACGGTGTGGGAGCCGGACACCGAGGACAACATTCCACAACGCCGCGAAGCCTGGGAAGCCCTTTTAGCCAAGAAGGAGGAAGAAGATGCAGCCGCATTGGTCGGAGAGTCGTCCGGAAGTGTTTCCGGGGGATGTGATTCGGATCAAAGATGAGAAGCCCGGAGCTTGTTGGCGCTATTGTGAGATAACTGATCGAGTAATAGCGCTACAACCCGGTGACTTTGTCGTAGTGTCGGCTGTTACAGCAGTGGGATCTGCGAATCCGGCGATGGTTTGGTATTGGTTAGATCCCGCTAAGCGAGCAAATTTTCCGCATATGAAGTACTTAACCGATACCGGTGGTCACGCAGGATTACAGCAGACGCTGACTGCGCAGGCGTCTTACGCGCTCGTAGTACGTAAACCACGGGTGCCGGTAAAGACGGAATGTACGTGCGAAATGGCGACGTTGATGCGAGAAGGTTGCACCTGTGGCGCGATCCAACGATACGCTCCACCAAACCTAATCGTATAAACGGACAGGACGGGTAGCTCAGTCCTAGGTAGAGCAGTGGTCTGAAAATCCACGTGTCGGCGGTTCGATCCCGCCCTCGTCCATTGGGGAATTTTCTAACTAAACACGGAGGACACCATGTCAGAAAAGATCTGTTGTCGGATTGATAATTTTGAGATGCGTAAGTGGATCATAGCCGAGATGGTCAAGTTCGGTAGAGATCCGGCGGGTGTGGCCAAACACTTTACGTCAACCGACATCTTTGTTACTGTCACCGAGAAAGGCACGTTGGGCGGCGGACAGACGCCGTCGTCCGAGGCTCGCGTGGTCGACATAAACGAATTCCTGCGTGTGGCACTTAGCCCGTTACAGGAGATCATTATGGTTGGCGGCTCTGTGGTCACCTTTAACGGTCTCGAGCCGCACACAAGCATAACGGTTGGGTGCACAACCGTTCCGCGAGACGTCCTCAAGAAAATAGCGAAGAGAATGAACATCTAATGGCAAGCACAGTGTACAAGCTGCAGGAGCGGGAGCTAATCAAGCCCCCGAAGTTCCTGGCGGATAACATTCATTACGAAACCATCATGGGATCTGTGTCCTACGGCGTGTCTACCGATACGTCTGACATGGATATCTGCGGTTTCGCAATACCGCCAAAAGAAATGATCTTTCCGCACCTGGCGGGAGAGATCTTTGGATTTGGGAAACAGAAAGCCAGGTTTGAACAGTATCAGCAGCATCACATCAAAGATCCGACTTGTGATAGGACATACGATGTCTCGATCTACAACATCGTTAAGTACTTCCAGCTTGTGATGGAGAACAATCCAAATATGTTGGACTCTCTGTTCACAGCGCAGGATTGCGTCCTACACATAACCAAGATCGGGCAGATGGTGCGGGAGAAGCGCCACATCTTTCTGCACAAGGGCTGCTGGCACAAGTTCAAAGGCTATGCGTATAGCCAGCTACATAAGATGAGTTCCATGGAGCGTACAGGAAAGCGTAAAGAAGTGGTGGAAGTACTTGGATTCGATCCTAAGTTCGCCTACCACACGGTGCGCCTCCTGTCGGAAGTTGAGCAAATCCTTGAAGAGGGTGACCTGGACCTGCGTAGGAACAGAGAGCAGCTAAAGGCCATCCGTCGCGGGGAGATGCCAGAAGCAGACATTCGCAAGTGGGCAGCGGACAAGGAGTTAGCGCTAGAGAAGCTCTACGCTGAGTCTCCGCTGCCCTGGGGCCCTGACGAGCGCAAGATTCAAGACCTGCTTGAAGCTTGCCTAGAAGAGCACTACGGAAATCTTGAGGGTTGCGTATACCACCAAGATGAGGCGCTTCGCGTAATTAAACACGTGCAGGAATTGGTAGCGAAATTCTAACGGAACCTGTAATTGGATAGTTTACGCGTTATCGGGGATGTGCATGGCAAACTTCGCCGGTACATCAACCTGACGAAAGAGTGCGAATACTCCGTTCAAATCGGCGACATGGGCTTCCACTACTGGCCGCTAGTTGACGAGAATATTGATCCGACAAGACATAAGTTCTTTGGCGGCAATCATGACGATTACGATATCTTGGAATCCGAGTTCTGTCCGTCACATTGCCTTGGCGATTTTGGCGCGGTAGACCTTGGCGGAATAAGGTTCTTCTTCGTACGTGGCGGGTTTTCGATTGACCGCGCATGGCGTACAAGGGCGATGGCCTATGGCGAGCCTAAGTGCTGGTGGGCGCAGGAGGAGCTGCCTGAGTATAAGCTTGACGAGGCCAGAGAGTTGTACCGAAAGGTCAAACCAGACCTAGTACTGACACACGAGCCTCCTCGAAGTATTTGCGACCTGCTAGGAAATCCGGAGGTGCTGCGGTCGTTCGGACATGATCCGAAGACGTTTACAACCCGCACATCTATTGCGTTGGAGCGAATGTTCGCTATACACCAGCCCAAGCAATGGATCTTCGGACACTTCCATAAGTCGTGGTCGCAGAAGCTGCTTGAAACAAGATTTATATGTCTGGATGAGCTCGAGTATCTGGATATTCCGATATACTAAGAAGAATGCGGGTGTAGCTCAGTTGGCTAGAGCGACACGTTGCCAACGTGTAGGTCGTGGGTTCGAGCCCCATCACCCGCTTAGGCCCAATGGCGTAACTGGTAGCCGCGCCAGCCTTAGGAGCTGGTGGACTTGTCCGTGGGGGTTCGAATCCCTCTTGGGTCATCCGGGGTCGTAGCTCAATCGGTTAGAGCACTGGATTGTCGATCCAGCGGTTACGGGTTCGATTCCCGCCGATCCCGCTACCTGACAAACTCTAAAAAAGGACTCATGCGCTGGTTCATTTCAGATTTGCACATCGATCACGCTAAGGTACTTCTTGGTACCCGTGGAGAGGCCTTTCCAACAATTGAGGAATGGCAGAAAGGTATCATAAGCGGCATACGCCGTTGCTGCCAAAAAGGCGATCAGCTCTTCCTGCTCGGCGACTTCGCTATGAAGGACCCGCAGAAGTGGAAGATGCGTCTAGGTCTTCGCGGCGTGGATTGCTGGATAATTGTAGGCAACCACGATCCCGCAAAAGAGCAGCTAGAAGCTGCCTTTGGCTCGTCTCGCGTACGTGACACATTCATGACAAAGTGTTGCGACGAAGACTGTTTTCTGAGCCACTACGCTCACGCCTACTGGCCAAAGAGCCATAGACAAGCCTTCCACTTGTACGGACATACGCACGGAATGCGCGAGGCTACCCTCGACGCAATCTGGCCTGAGCGCCGTTCAATGGAGGTCTGCCCCGAAGTAATTCACGAGCTGACTGGCGAATGGCGTCCAATCAGCGAGGAAGAAGTTTACTCCCGACTCTCTGTCCGAAAAGGACATGACCCCGTTGACTTCTACAAGAAGCTGCGGGGTGAATACGTTGATGACAGTCCAGACACTGATGGAAAGGAGGTACATGGACCTAAAGGAAACGATTCGGTGGCTACGGGATGCGAAGACGGTTAGGGCCGTGTTTGGAGATCGTATACTCGAAAGGTACAAAGAGCTCCAAACCAAGCTACATCCTGACCGTTATCCCGAAGCCGAGAAGAAGGACGCAGAGACAGCCTTCAAACTGTTAGGCGAGTGGTACACAAAGGCGTTCGCGCCGATAGCCACCATTCACTCGCCCACACGGACGTACGAGGTCGCCCATCGGCATGCCACCGGCGACCTGTGTGACGTACATCTCTGCAAGGATGGCGTGCTTATCAAGGTACTGCGTGACGCGCGACACAACGCCTTGATGACAAGAGAGTTCGACGTTACTACCGCCATAAACAAGGCGGCGGACGGACTCACATACGCGCACTACTTCCCGACTCCGATTGAGTCATTCGCACTCAAAGAGAAGGGACATCGAGTACGCACTGCCAACGCGTTTAAAGATCCACAACTCGATAACCTGTACACACTCGAACAGGTTATCAGCAAGTTCCCCAAGGGAATCGACCCACGGGACTTGGCGTGGATGCTTAATCGCATGCTTACAGCAGTTGGCTTTGCACATCTGCAAGGAGTCGTACACGGGGCCGTACTGCCCTGCCACGTACTCATCCGCGCAGATAACCATGGTCTGGTATTGGTGGACTGGACACAGTCGGTGGACATCAAGCAGCCTTTGAAACTGATCTCGAAGAAGTATCGAGAGTGGTATCCGAAGGAAGTGTTTGACAAGCAGCCGGCGACTCCTGGTACCGATATCTACATGGTGGCTCGTTGTGCTATCGCGCTATTGCGTGGCAGCACAACGGCGAACATTCCCATTCCGGGACAACTCCCGGCCAGGTTACGCAACTTCCTGGAAGCGTGCCTGATTGAGGCGCCGCATATGCGGCCACAGGATGCGTGGCAATTGCACGAGGATTTGGGCACTACGCTCAAGACCTTGTACGGGCCACGTACGTTTAGACCATTCCCGATGATGACAGCATGAAAGGAGTCTAATTATGGGTAGTGGAACGTGGTCCAACGACCATTTCAATACAGCTAGCTCCGCACGAGCGGCTGCCGGTGGTGCCTTTGCGTACACACGCAAAATGGCTACCGCTGCCCCCACTGACAGGAAGGTACACGACTTCCTGAATCCCCTGAACGTGAAGTTCAGGGAAAGCTGCGATAGCGATGAGCATCCGCTCAGCCGCGCCATCGCGGTGTGCTTCGATGTGACCGGCTCGATGGGCCGGATTCCGCGAGTGCTGCAGACCAAGCTTATCGGTCTGTTGGCAATGCTTTTGTCGAAAGGGTACGTACAAGATCCGCAGATCATGTTTGCCGGCGTCGGCGACGCGACTTGCGATTTCGCTCCACTTCAGGTCAGCCAGTTCGAATCCGACAATCGGATGGACGAGCACCTGAACAACCTGTACCTCGAAGGAGGTGGCGGCGGGCAGGTGACGGAGTCCTACGAGCTGGCCATGTACTGGTTCGCTCGTCACACGAAGATCGACTGCTGGCTCAAGCGCAAAGACCGTGGGTATCTCTTCCTCATCGGAGACGAGAGCTATTACCCGATGGTCAAGCGCGACGAGGTGCGGAAGGTCATCGGCGACACGCTGCAGGAAGACATTCCTGTGGCCAAGATCGTCATCGAGCTCCAGGAGATGTACGACGTGTACATGATCCGTCCGCTGAATGCTGCGCACGGCACTGATGACCGTGTACGGCGGTCCTGGGTCGAGCTCCTCGGAGAAAACGTCATCCAAGTCGAAGACATGGATACGATCTGCGAAGTCATCGCAGGCCGTATCGGTCTCGCCGAGGGTGTTCGTGACCTCGACGGCGTTATGGCCGATCTGAAAGACGCCGGTCTGACCGCCGGTCACGACAGCGTGCGTAATGCCCTCGTGCCCTTCGCAAAGGGCGCGCTGGCAACCAGCACTGTGGAGGGAGCGCTCGAGAAGAGCGACACCGCCACCGGTGTGGAAGCTGTTTAAGCTGAAACGCTTTCCTGGGCGGCGGGTGCTCTTTAGCACCCGCCGCTCTTTTGTTAACCAACAAGGAGAAGATGATGCGAGCAATTCTGACAGTGGGTCTTGGTTTTGGCGACGAGGGTAAAGGTAGCATCGTAGACTACCTGACCCGAAAGCACTCCGCCGACCTGGTGGTTCGTTACAACGGTGGGCACCAGGCCGGACACAATGTTCAGCTGGAAAACGGACAGCGCCATACTTTCTCTCAGTTTGGCGCTGGAACGTTTGCTGGAGCCCGCACCTTTCTCTCGCGGCATGTCATAGTTGATCCGCTTGCCATGGTGAACGAGCTGAATCACTTGATCGATTGCGGTCTTGATGGCCGCGCATTGTTGGATAATCTTTTCGTGCACGAGCACGCGCTAATAACTACCGTATACCACCGTGCTATGAACCGTATTCGCTCTCGACTGTTCACAAAAGCTCACGGCACCTGCGGCGTTGGTATTGGCGAAACTGTGCGATACCACCTGAAGTACGGTATGGATGCCGTACGTGTGTCAACCATTTGGCACAAGCTAGCACTGGCTGACAAGATGGACCTGGTCCGGCGAAGGTATCGAGAAGAAATCCAGCGGATGAATCTGGACCCTGAGCAAATGAGTCGTAACATTGCCGAGTTACAACTGTTTGAACAGCCTATCAGCGATCACGTCCAGCAACTCTGGAACGCTGGCCGGGAGATGGACCTGTCATCTCGGTCGGTCCTCGACACGCCGGATTTCGAGACGGCCATTTTCGAGGGAGCTCAGGGAGTACTGTTGGACGAAGCCTATGGCTTTCATCCGCACACGACCTGGGGAACCACCACGCTGACTAATGCGATGGAGATCATCAGAGACATAGGTCAGCCTGTCGATACCGAGGTTATCGGTATCATGCGCGCTTACGCCACGCGACACGGAAACGGTCCATTTCCTTCTCAGGACGGTGAGGTCGACGCACACGTTAACGACCCGGCTAACCCGCCCAACACGTGGCAAGGAAGACTTCGATGCGGCTTTCCAGACCTGGTTTTGCTGGAGTACGCCAAGACCGTTCTGGAAATGCAGGGCACAGCGCTTAACGGCGTTGCGGTAACTTGCATGGATACGGCAACGGAGTTTGAGTCCTTTCATGTATGCGAGTCGTACATGATTGACGGTGTCCCGGTACCGAATATACCGGTCTTCATGGTGCCGCGACGGAATGAAATGCGTCACCTAGCTAAGAAACTCAAGATAGCTGTGCCAATGTTTGAGCCCTGCGATCCTGATGCTTTCTTGGAGCAGGTACGCGATAGGATTGCCCCAGTGACCATCACGTCTTGGGGACCTGACGCGACGAGTAAGAAAGCAGAGATAGTGTGTACGTAGTGTGGTAGAGACGCGGCACCGGTGCAGGTCGGTCCCCGTCTGGGTGGTGGTGCAGGATGGACCTTGGGGCGCTCTAAACAGGTGCCGGCCTAGGTTAGCACAGGAGCCGTTGGGGAAAAACGGACTATCACATGTTACTCAAGAAACCCGAATTGGAGACTGGCCGGGCCCGTAGCTCAGTTGGTTAGAGCAGGGGACTCAAGCGAAATGTAATTCGGCATGGCAGTTTAAGCAGAGAAGGTCGCACTTCTCTGCTTCTGCCAAAACTCGTTTCCAAGCACGGTTTGCTATGCGTCTTGCATCCAAACCGAAGCTTTTCTTGGATGGGTCGCGATGATGGAACGACAATGCACACTGGCTGCGGTTATAGCCGCAGTTCGAACATGCGCCGCCTTTGGCTTTGATCAGCTCAGCCTTACGCCGCTTGGCTCTGGCCTGCTGCTGTTCGTAGCTATAACCGTGTGACTGTGCTTTGCACTTCTGGGAGCAGTATTTTGACTGTCGACCAGTAAGCCGTCTGTCGCATATTTCGCAGTGGGTTGGTCTGTGGATTGCCATAGACTAGAACTCCGTAAAGTCGGGGAAAGCTAACGGTTATGACAATCATCATAAACCTATGCCAATCCCGAGCCAAGCCCAATGTGGGAAGGTGTAGAGACTAGACACGGAGCACCGCAAGGTGAAGGTATAGTCCAGACTACAAACGCTGCCGAGCGGCTACGAAAGTAGTAGTGGTAAGCATAATCCCTTGGTCGCAGGTTCGAGTCCTGCCGGGCCTATTTGTTTGAAACGGAGGATACCACAATGAGTGAGGCGGTTATTGCGATAGCGGCAAGCGTCAACATTCCTGACGTGGGTAATGTGTGGCTACCGCCAACAGGTCGACCGTACTGGACAGACAGGCAAGGTGCGCCGTACCTCACGGAAGAGGAAGTCGAAAAGTACTTGTCGTACTTTCCTCGGCTTTGGCGTAATTCTCGCAACTAAGAAGAAGGAGGTTGAAGATGCAGTGGGACGAAGGCCATCCGGAAATCAAGACGGGTGATGTCATTAAAATCACCTGGTTAAGGTACGCCACTGTCGGGACGGTCATGACTGTGGACCCAAAGACCCTGAGGCTAAGGCCCATGGAGGTTGGTGATCTACTAGTCGTAACTAAGTATCCGACCGCACTTCACGATGTAGCGACCCTACAGCCGCTTGTTTCTAAGGAGCACGAGGCCAGAGTACTGCCCGCTATGTGGAACATAGCTGCTACAACGTGGACATATGCGCTGGTGTTGGACGAGGGTTCGACGCCGGAGAAGGCTGACTGCACATGCTCAACCGCTGATCTTATGACACGTGGTTGTACGTGTGGAGCAATAAAGCCATACAAGGCTCGGTCATTCGTCGAGTAACCCAAGAAGGAGTAAGAAGATGGAGACGCTGCCTGAGTCGATTGAAAAGTGGGATAAGGTTTTGGTGCGTTTTGCAAATCATAGAACGCTGATATACAGCTATGAAATCCTCGACATCACAGAGGATCGTCGAGTTATTCGAGTCAGCAAGTACACCCCCAGGATCTATTCACCTCGGTGAGCCTGAAATAATTGCGCTAACCTCTCTCGAATACGTGGAGAGATACCGCAAAGCTTTCAAGCTATCCGAGCACTTCTGGTGGCTTCGAGAACTTTACGTAGTTGTGGCGGTTACGGTGATGTTGGTCCTGTGGTGCGTATTAAATGTTAATATGAAGGAGCCTAAGGAGGCCCCATCATATGAGCACAGAAATAAGCCCCATAGTTCGCAACCGCTTCCCCCTCGTAGTCCAGTCCGTCGTTGACGGCGACACGATACTGGCAACCGTGCGGCTTCCCTGGAAGGTCGACTTGCGAGACCGGTACATCCGGTGCAGCAACTACGACGCCTGGGAGAAGAGCGCGGTACGGCAGGGTATTGAACGCGTTCCTGGCGAGGTAGATAAGGGTAAAGCAGCCAGGAACGCGTTGGCAAATTTGCTAAACAGAGGTAAGGTCTTTATCGAAGTCGACTTGAAAGAGTTCGATAACTTTGGCCGAATGCTTGGCAAACTGTATGTCGTTGTCGGTGAAGAGACTATCTGTGTGGCTACGTTCATGACCAAGAACGGACACTGTAGAACGGCCCCATAGAATAGTGGTTAGTTCACCAGCCTTTCACGTTGGTCACGCCGGTTCGATTCCGGCTGGGGTCATTGGAGCTATGCGAATAAAGTTAAAGCCAGAAGTGCAAGAGGTAATCAATAAATGGCATCAAACACTTGCCGTACTAACGGATGCTGAAAGAGTTCTGGCTTGGCATGCGTTAATGGACGGCTATTGTCGATACTGCGGTCGTAAAACTGACCGTTGTTTTTGTACTAACGATGACTAGGAGGCCCGCATGATGCGAGTTGTTACCGAGGCAGAGTTAAAGAGCGCCCTCGAAGAAGGTCGTTGGGCTGAATTCGAGGAAGAAGTCGACCGCAGAGAAACCCTGGAGAAGACGAATGGAACTGGAACTACTGTTGGCGAGAGTGTTGAATCGTGCGACCGACATATCCTCGTTGGATGTGTACGGAGGCATGGCCTCACTTAGTATGGTCTGGAATCCGTACGAAGCACGGTGGGACGTAGAAGTGAGCTGGAGCAGCGCTCACCGCATACACGTTCATCACGACAAGCTATGGATAGCAGCAGAACAGATGCACCAGTTACTCGACGAAGAGTTTCAGAGATTAAAAGGTTAAATGCGCCGTTGAGCCCGTAGCTCAGTGGAATGAGAGCAGCGGCCTTCTAAGCCGCCGGTCACAGGTTCGAATCCTGTCGGGCTTATTGGAGTGACTAAGGTACTATAACCAACGGAGAACTCTATGCTGGTGCCATGGCGGGCGCGTCTACGAAATCTTGCCAGTAGCGTACGGAGCGTCTTCTCGCTGAGGAAGAGCCAACCGACGTTTACGACAAACAACGCCATTTACGTAATCTTCCCCTACAACCGGGGCGGTGCGTGGGTGTTCGATGACGCAACCAGAAATGTGGCTAACGAGCCGTTCGTTGCCGGTGCAAACACGATGATCGATGTAGCACTGCAACTGAAAGGAATCAAGAACGGAATGCGCGGCTTTCGAATGACCTTCTCAGCCGACATGTTCCCAGATCACGATTTTGTACTGACGCAGGTTGGACCCAGCGGAACTGGGACCGACTACACGCTTGAACTTGATGTCGGCGACGAACACGTAGTCATGGAAGGCTGGTTATGTTCGGTTCTCAACCGATACATCAACCCCTCTCCGTTTCACCTGTACGTCAGGATCGACGCAATGACGGAGGACGAACAACGTGAGCAAATCCCGACTTATACACCGCGACGACTTGTCTTACCAGGAGATGGCCGAGATTACGGCCATTCTGCAACAGATGCGCCCTGGATGCCGCGTCGTGTGTGGTGGTGATGTAATCAACCACCTACCAAAGAACGTTCGCGATGATGTCGAACTCGCTGTAACAGAGTTCGAGGAAGATGCAGCGAACTCAACCAAGAATGGCGTATGCATTGATTGCGGGGTTCGCGCACCAATTGGTGTGTGGCCTCCGCAGCCCGACGCCCTACCCAAGGGCGGCTGGGTAATCGTCAATGATGACACTGGGGGAGGACCGGCGTATCTTGTCTGTCCACAGTGTGTCTGTAAACAACAGGAGCTAACTGGTGACGGAAACCAGCAAACCTAAGTTGACCCCGTGTCTTACCGCCGACTGCGGGAAAGACGCAACCCACGGCTACGGCGGTTATTGTCGTGACTGCCACGAACGCATAACGTACTGCACTACCCAGCTTCCTGTTGGGCAGGCAATACTGGAAGCGGAAGAGGAAGCCAAGCTAGCAACGGTCGACGACGAGGACTTCGATCCTTACGAATTCCTCGGGTACGAGAAGGAAGCCGACGAGCAGCGCGAACAGGCTAAGCAGCGCGAAGCTCGTCGTAAACGCGACGCGAAAAGGATGCGGGGCTTTGAGGCATTTCAAGCAACGGCGTTGAAGATGTGGATTATAAGTCCTCCCAGTCTTGATCCTCAACCTTCGGGCTAACGGCGTCAATCACTTCATCAGAAGCAGCGTATTTGTCGATAGCGGCTAGATTTGGCCACTTACCTGTCATATACCACAGAGCACAGCATCCAATGTTGACTGCCTGGGCGAAGTCGTCCGGGCGATTCTGTTGGCGAATGATAGTGTATATGTCTCTTCCGATACGACTGTCAACCTTCTCTTCAACGAGAGCCAGGAAGTCGTGTAAAAGACCGGGATGGTCATCACCCTGGTGGTCGTATTCGAAGAAACGAAGTTGGCCTTTCTTAATCTGCCAGCATGTAAGAACTAGGCTTCGTGCCTTGTCTACCTTGTAGTGATCGCGCGGATGAGCTTCTGATCCCGGGATAAATCTCATCAATCCTTGGGAAGCCGCGCGCACATACCAAATCGGGATTACGCGATCTGCGGGGAAGCCGGCGTCAATGACGTACTTTTCTCTATGCGCACCGGCGCCGGTGTAGTCGTGCACAAGATGCGTGCACGCAAACTTACCTATTAGATCCAGACAGATCTTTGCTTCACGATCAAAGTCGTGTGGCGTCATGGATCGATAACCGTAGATGCAATCAATGTGGCCATCGTAGTGCATTCCAAGGACCGCATACGAGGTGAAGCTCGTCTCCTCCTGGCCACCGCCACCCCAGTCCACTGCGAGAATACGTTGGTGGTAGTTGTGCATATTGCTCACAGCTAAATCCAACTCATTCTTATGTAGTGTGGCTGCATTTTTCAACTCTGTGACCGTTACTAATTTTTGACCCGTATCGTAGGACTCACCGCAGACTTCGTTGTAGAAAACGTTCTCCGGTGTTCCAAACCAACCGTCGCGCTTACCGACTAGAATCTGCCATTTATCCTTGTCAGCAAAATGCATGGGCATAATGATCTGTGGAACATGGTAGCCTGAGAAGGCGCCAACCTTCTCCGGAAACTTGTGTATCCATATACCGTTTCTTGGGTTGATCGGTTGTCGACACTTGGCACATATTGTGCCAGGACGTGCTTCGCATATGTCTGGTCTCCATGGACCAATCATTGCGTCAAGATCGTACTCCATAGTTGGCACATTATCGTAGCCACACTTTGGACATGTCGTTACCCACTCGGCCTGAGAAGATCGCTCCCACAGCTTTTGTAGCGTGTTGTCGAGCGTCTTAGGTGTACCAGCATATTGCTCAAGACCCCATTTCCTCGAACCAGACATTGTCTCGCGAATGATGGGTATGAACGTCTCGTCCAGATCCTGGACCTCGTCATACGCCACCTTATCGCAGTTGAGACCTCTGGTTCTGTCCGCGTCCAAGAACGCGAACGAAAAGAACATGTTACTGTGATTTGTGAAAGACCGTTGAAGTACGTTTGAGCTAGTAGTAGTGGAAGTCCAAAGTCGACGAACAGGTGACTGTTCGATGAAGCCTCTCACATAGTTGTTAGAGAAACGCCGAATCATTTCGTATAGCGGCGTTACGTATAGCGTGTTGAAGTGCGGTATGCAGTTGGAGATGATAACTCCCTGCGCCGCGAGGCTCGTAGACTTGGATACCTGGCGCCCTGTCTTAAGGACGATGTTTCTAGCCATCATTGAGCTAAAGAAGGGCTCAAATGGGAAGTGGTCTTCCAGTGTATATGGTTGACCTTTCAGATTTAGAAGCAGCGGGAGCAGAGGGGCCAGATTAGGCAATCCGGAAGTGAGTAACAATTTAGACACCTGTCGAAGTTGTTGTGCGGCTTTGTTGTCGCCGGACCTGTCCGCCAACCGGTCTATCAATTCCATCATGCTCTTGGTCTTAGGACCAGAGTTTGCAACGGTTGCCATAAATTCCCTCGGAAAGGACCTGTGCTGTAAAGCATGTCCAGATTTGTTAAGCTGATAGGATCAGCATCGAACATGCACGGAAGTTTAGTATAACACAGGAGGCTGCAATGCCGGATAAGAAAAGTGGTCGTACGTTCTTAGAACGCTCGGGTATCGTCAAGGCGTACCGAAACCCAGAGCCACGTATTGAACCACGCGCTATGTCCGTTCACAACGGATTGAACTTGCAACCTCCGCTGCCGTTACCCGGTCTCCAATGGCCACTGGACGGTGAGCTAAGTCCTCCAGATAGACATGAGACTGTGGAATGGCCACATCCTGAGGACACTGAATGAGTAATGTCGCAAAGGCTGACGAAGTCCTAGCCAAGACAGGAGCAGGAGCTATGCTGGTAGGAATCGGCGCCGCGATACTTTGCGTTCCCTTTTATGGCTTTCTGCCATTCATTAGCGTAATGACCGCTATCAGTGGCTTAGCCTTAACTGGCAGGGCCCTGAACGCAAAGAGAGAACAGCAGAAGAAGGTTCAGAAAGAACACAAATCACAAATACGCCGCATAGTAATTTGACCGTGAGCCCGTTCGAATACGTTATACTGGTAATGGCGACCTGGCACGCAGTAGAGGTGTGGCACCATGGCAGCATTTTTGCTGACATGCGAGCCCGCCTACAAGCACGCGACGGATTTTTCCCGAGTCTAATGGCTTGTGCATTTTGCCTATCGCTTTGGGTCGCTATGGGTCTGGTATGTTGGTACTGTTTGACGTCAGCTAACTGGTTGCGTCTGCCAATCTATGCTCTTGCTATAACGCGTGGAGCTAATCTGGCCAATGACGTAACGCACCGGTGGTGCCGCACACCAAGGATAGACCCAGGACCAGATGACTAAGACGAAGAAACACAGAGCCTCGGCAAGGAAGCTTCCTTGCCGAGGCTTTCTCTTTGGTAGAGGAGACCGATGCTAGACCCTAAGGACAGTTACCAAAACCAACCACCGCACATCAAAGTGTTACGATGGCTGCGGTACAAACCGTTCTACGCACTATGGGGAGTCGGCGCGACTGCGCTATGGATACTGCAAGGAGGCGTAATCCCCAAAGAAGAGCGAGGGTGGGACTATTCGCGAAACAGAGGCGAGTACGCCAAGTTCTTGATACGCTGCACGTACAGGCTTGCAGATTTCAGGATGCAAAATTACATAACCATTCGCGAGATGATAGATAGCCTGAAGGAAGAGATAGCTCAGGAAGAGTCGGCTAGGAAGTCGTAGTTTCTACAAACGCTTGTAGGATCTATGGTTCAATTTGCAAAACTAGACCACGACGAAGTACACGAACTATTTGACAGAGCCCTCTCACAATCTAAGTGCATACTGGACGACATGGTAAATGATCCGGTAATGACGCGGGTTCTAGCTTTTAACTCGGATAAGAGTAAGGCGGACGCCTTCATGTTCCTTTTGCACATTATGGGTTTAGGTGTTGTCTTGGGATTAAAGACAGCGACAGGCATGCCTGTTGCAAACCTAAGTTGGGAAACCCTGAAAGGAGAGGTGAGTGACAACTTCAAACCAGGCCCAGAGGATGCCCCCTGAGGATGGTGGGCAGTTGCCAACCGGAAAGGTTGTCGACGGATTTTTACGAACGATTGAGGATGCCTGCAAACGGTGTCCCGAGCTGCGTTCTTGCGCGATTATCTTTGACTGGACAGATCTGAGTGAAATAGCTCAAAGCAACACGCCAGCTGCATTGTGGTGTGACGAGCACGGTCCCGTGCGGTACATGCAGTTTAACGTGATAGCTAACGCAATTGCGCAGACGATGAAGCTCCTTTACGCTCAGCTCGACACACTCGAGATGAGTGCGCGAGTAGGATTATCGCGACGAACACACCTAGAGGATGAATTACAGAAACTTGAAAAGCGTGTTAACGATCAAAGAATCGCACTCGCCGGAATCAACGCCGCCATCGACGCAGCCAGAGCAGCCGCAAAAGAAGCGGAGGCGAAAGACGCGCCCCAAACTGACGGCGGAGACGGTAACCAACCTAAGGTCTCTACTACGGTTCCTGCAGATAAAGGAGCGTGATTGGGATGTGCTGATTGTCGGTGATGGTAGCGGAACAACCTGGGAGAAAGAAATGGGTTGGGGTTCTGTACTAGTTGAGAAGAACAACTTTACACGAACCTTGTTCCACGGAGGGACAAGCGCCGGTACCAACAACATGGCAGAGCTAATGGCCGTACTCCATCCACTCATGTACCTTGCCAACAATGAGAAGGGCGAAAAGCCCGGAGGTTGCAAGGTACACGTTATTTCGGATAGCGAGTATGTGGTCAATGGCTTGAAGCATACCAGTCCGGTATGGGCAAGCAAACTAAAAGTAAATCGAGAACTGTGGATGGCGATCCACATGACAAGAAGACGCGGCCTGGTAATCACAGGTCATCACGTCCCA
>Ga0194131_10003958_pt1 | contig 22773 bp, 16 predicted proteins | sample TA2KigO120mmetaG_FD_148631 | JGI IMG/M metagenome (GOLD analysis project Ga0194131, IMG submission 148631) | Freshwater microbial communities from Lake Tanganyika, Tanzania - TA2015053 Kigoma Offshore 120m | ecosystem: Environmental > Aquatic > Freshwater > Lake | place: Tanzania: Lake... | reverse complement strand
CGGCAGGCGGTCCGCCACCCGCCGCGACCGTGGCGCCGGCGCCGGCACCGGCGCCGTCAACGGAAGGCGCGAGCTTCCGCCCGGTCGTCACGCCCGACGGCGTTTCGCTGCCGGCGCGCAGCGTCGATGGCGTGCGCATCCTGCATCTGGTGGCCGAACCGGTGACGCACGAATTCGCGCCCGGGCTGCGCGGCGAATGCTGGGGCTACAACGGCCGCGTACACGGGCCGACGATCGAAGCGGTGCAGGGCGAACGGGTGCGGATCTACGTGACCAACCGGCTGCCGGTCGGGACCTCCGTCCATTGGCACGGCCAGCGCGTGCCGAGCGGGATGGATGGCGTGGGCGGCCTGTCGCAGCGGCCGATCGAGCCGGGCGAGACGTTCCGCTACGAGTTCACGCCGCCCGACGCCGGCAGCTTCATGTACCACTCGCATCACGACGAGATGACGCAGATGGCGATGGGCCTGATGGGCATGTTCATCGTCCATCCGCGCACGCCTGAACCCGAGCCGCCGGCGCGCGACTTCGCCTACATGCTGAGCGAGTGGAAGATCGAGCCCGGCACGCGCCGGCCCGATCCGAACGAGATGGTCGACTTCAACGTGCTGACGCTGAACGCGCGCATCTTCCCCGGCACCGCGCCGCTGCTCGTGCGTCGCGGCGAGCGCGTCCGCATCCGCATCGGCAACCTGAGCGCGATGGATCACCACCCGATCCACCTGCACGGCCACGCCTTCACCGTGGTGGCCACCGACGGCGGCGAGGTGCCGCCTACCGCGCGCTTCCCCGAGACGTCGGTGCTGGTGCCGGTGGGCGCCGTCCGGGTGATCGAGTTCGTCGCCGACAACCCGGGCGACTGGGCGCTGCACTGCCACATGACGCACCACGTGATGACGCAGATGGGGCACGGCCTGCCGAACCTGATCGGCAGCGACCCCGGCCGCTTCGACGAGGCGCTGGCGCGCCACGTGCCGGCGTTCGATCAGGTAGGCAGCGGGATGGCGGCGGCGGACGCGCACGCAGGCGACGACCCGACCATCCCGCGGAACAGCCTGCCGATGATGGGGGGCGTCGGGCCGCACGGCTACATCACGATGGGCGGCATGTTCAGCGTGCTCAAGGTCCGCGACGAGCTGCCGGCCGACGGCGCCGACCCGGGCTGGTACGCGGCGCCCGCCGGAACTCAGGCCGACGCCGCCACCCCGGAAGAGCTCGCCCGCGACAACATCGCCGGATGAAGTGCGTCCTGCTGTCCGGCCTCTGAAGCGAACTGCAGGGTCAGGCCGCCGGCGCCGGCGCTCCGGCGGGAAGCGCCTGACCCGATCACTCGAGCAGCAGGTCGAGCGCGAGCGGCTGTCCGTGGTAGTCGAGCAGCGCCTGGTCGGCGACGTTCGGCCACGCGCCGAACGGCTCGCCGAGTTCGCCGAGCGTGCCGTCCTGGTCGACGTCGACGCCGATGCGCAGGAAGTAGCTGCCGCGGCTCACGCCGCGCAGCTGCCACGCGTAGCCGTCGGCGAACCGCGCGATGAACTGCTTCGCCAGCGTCGTGCCATCGTCCTCGAACAGCTGGACGGTGATGTCGCCCACGTCGGTCAGCGGCGGGCCGCCGACCGTGACGGCGACCAGCAACGTCTCGGTGCCGCCGTTGGTGACGATGGCGACCTGCGCCTGCCAGGCGCCGGCGGCGAGGCCGGTGCGATCGGCGGTGAAGTCGATGGTCGAGTCGTCGGCGCGGATGACCGCGCCGAGCCAGGCCGTATTCGCCGGCTGTCCGGCCGGTTCCTGCACGCTGGTGAGGGCGAGGCTCTGGAGGTCGAGGCTCCCGCCGCCGACGTTCTGCACCTGCATCACGAGCCGCGCGCCGGTCGCGCCGAAGTCGATCTCGCCGGTCGGGATCGCGGCATCGGCAGTGACGTCGTTGACCGCCGCGGCGGCGTCGACGATGCCGTGGCCGAACCCCTCGTCGAAGCCCGGCGCGCCGGCATCGACCGCCGTATCGCGCAGCAACGTCTCGGTCTCGGCCTGCGTGAGGCCCGGGAACTGCGTCAGCAGGAGGCCGACCACGCCGGTCGCGTGGGCGCAGGCCATCGACGTGCCGGCCAGCGGTTGCAGCGAGCCGTTGACCCCGACGCCGACCGTGGACCAGATGTCGTGTGCGGCGTTCAGGCCGGCCGAGCCGCCCGAGCAGGTGATGTCGATTTCCGGGCCGGTATTGGAATAGAAGGCGAGGTCGCCGGAGAAATCGGCGGCGGCGACGGCGATCACGGCGGCGTGCGCCGCGGGATAGAGCACCGCTTGGCCGTTGCCGTCGTTGCCCGCGGCGGCGCAGACGATGGAGCCGGCGTTGATCGCGGCGTTCACCGCGTTCTGGATCGCGTTGCTGACCGAAGAAGTGCCGAGGCTCAGGTTGATGGCGACCGCGGGGTTGGCCGGGAGCAATCCCGACGCGTTCGCCAGGCCGGCCGCGTAGCGGATCGACTCGGCGATGTCGGTGGTGGTGCCGATGCCGTCGGTGCCGAGTGCACGCAGCATCATCAGTTCGGCGTCCCAGCAGATGCCGGTGCCCTGCGTGCCGTTGTCGCCGCGGGCGCCCATCGTGCCGCCGACGTGGCTGCCGTGGTGGCCGTTGCCGGCGAAGGTGCCCTGATCGAACGGATTGGCGTCGCGGCCGTCGCCGTCGCCCGAGTTCGAGATCGAACTCACGAAGTCGTAGCCGTCGGGGCCGACGTTCGCGTTGAGGTCGACGTTGTCGGTGCGCACGCCGGTGTCGACCACCGCCAGCACCAGCGTCGGCGCGCCGGTCGCGAGGTCCCACGCCGCCGGCAGGTTGAGCAGGTCGTAGTGCCACTGCTGGTCGGTGGCGTAGCCGGGGTCGTTCGGCGTGGCGAGCGAGCGCGCGAGGTATTCCGGCTCGCTCCACTCGATCCCGGGTGCGCCGCGCAGGTTGTCGAGCGCGGCGAGCAGGGCACGCGATTCCTCGCGGCGGCGGGCGCGGCGGCTCGCGACCCCGTTCACGGTGCGCGCCGACGGGCCGCTCCATGCGGCGGTGGTGGCGACGCGGACGCAGTCGAAGCCGGACACGCTGCGCTCTTCGGCGGTGAAGGCGAGGCCGACCGGCGCCGGCGGCAGCTGGAGCTGCGCGGCGGCGACGCGCCGGCCGAGCACGAGTCGACCGGGCACGAAATCGGGCAGCAGCGGATCGCCATGGAGCGCGCCGAGGCGCGTGTCCGGAAGCGCGGCGAGCTGCGCGGCCGCGGCCGCGGCCAGCGCAGGATCGGCCGGGGCGAGGGCGGCGGGGACGACGTGCGGCGCGACCGCGCTGCCGCCAAGGCGGAGCTCGAAGCACGCCGAACCGGAGAAGGCGCCGACCCAGAGGTCGAAGCCGGTGGCGCCCGCCACGTCCGCGGCGAGCTCGATCTCCACGGGGCGGCCGTCGGCCGGGAAGCGGAGCAGCGTCGGCGGCGCCGGCACCGCCGCCCGCATCAGCGCGGCGCGCGGCTGCGCGGCGAAGAACAGCTCGCTTTGCGCGTCCGTCGTGGCGCGAGCGGCGAGCGAGACGGTCAGGCGGGTGCCGGCCGCGACCTCGACCTGCCAGGCATCGACGCCGAGGTCGAGTCGGGCCACCAGCGACTGCGTCGTGGCGCCCGGTTCCGACCAGTGCCGTTCTCCGACCTTCGCGCCAGCGAGGGTCCAGGACTCGAGGCGTCCGTCGGCGCGCAGGAGGTGCAGGAACGCGCCGTCGAAGGCGAGCGCCGAGAGCGGCGCCGCCGGGATGGCGAGGTCGTGCAGCGCGCCGAAGCGCAGCGCACCGTCGGGGCCGACGAGCGCGACCTCGTGGACGGTGCCGGCGTCCGGATCGCAGGTGAAGAGCCGCTCGCGGCCCGACGCGAGCTCGATCCCGCCGGCGAGGTGGGCGAGCCCGGCGCGGCCGAGATCGTGCACCGCCAGCGCGGCGCCGTCGTCGGCGTCGAAGGCGACGAGTCGCGCGTCGATCCCGGATCGGTCGAGCACCACGAGCGCATCGAGGCACGCCGTGGCGCCCGCCACCGACACCGGCAGCGCCAGCTCGAGGCGGCGCTTGGCCAGCCCCGCGACCAGCGGCGTCGCGACCACGGTGGCCGGCGCGGCGCCATCGCCGTCGACCAGCAGCAGTTCGTTGCCGCGGCGGGCAAGCGCCTGTGGCGCGGGACCGCGCAGCCCATGGCTCTGCTCGCCGGTGGAGAGGAGGTCGCCGCCGCGGACGAAGGCGGCACCGTCCGCAACGGTCAGCGCATGGAGCGCGAGCGTCGCCGCGCACTCGCCGCGACCGTGTGCGACCCTGCCGGCCGCCGGCGCCGGCAGCAGCGGCGCGTGTCCGGGCGTGTCGTTCGGCTCGCGGTCGAGGTTGAGCCCGGCGCCGAACGACGTGGCGTCGGTGATCACGCCTCCCGACAGCGCCAGCGTGGCGGCGCCGCCGCCACCGCCGCCACCGCCGCTGGCGGCGAGCGCCGCGATCGGCGCCGCAGGCCAGCACCCCTGCAGGAACGGCAGCGCCAGCAGCGGCGCCGCCGTGATCAGGCGACGGTGTCGGTTCATGTCACTTCTCGACGATGACGGTCTGGCGGTAGAGGGTCACGAAGCTCGAGAACGTGCTGATCAGCACGTCGACCACGGTGAACTTGGTGGTGACGCGGTAGTCGCGCGTCGGGCCGGCGAGCTGCGCCGAGTCGACCGCATCGAGCGGCACCAGGCCCCAGAGCGCGAACCACTCGGTCTGCGTGGCGACCACCGGCGTCACGTTCTGCGGGCCGCGCCCGACCGTGTGGGTGAACGTGAAGCAGGCGGACAGCGGCGCGAGTGCCGCCGCCGCCAGCGCGAGACGCGCAAGCGACTTCCTCATCGGACCCCTCCTCAGGCGTTTCCTCAGCCCCAGCGCACCAGCGTCTGGTCGAAGATCCAATCCGATCCGGCGCGGCCCGGCCGCACGCGGACGGCGAGCCCCTGCTTTCCCGAACGACTGCACGGCACCGTCGCCGTGTAGTGCTCGAGGCCCTCCTGCTGACCGGAGTGGCTGGTGGTCGCCACCGCCGCGTCGCGGATCCGCCCGTCGCCGTCGAGCGGACCATGCACGACCTCGACGACGAGATGCGCCGGGTCGATCGGTCCGGGGTCGAGCGCGATCGCCACCGGCAGGCGCTCGCCCAGCGCGAGCGGCCCGTCGGCGGTGACCCGCACGTCGGCGATCCGCACCCGCTCCCACGACTGGTTGACCATCTTCCACCAATCGGAGAGCGCGCGCATGCGGCCGCGATTGGCGCCGCCGAGTTCGTCGTGCACGCGCAGCGCGGGCGCGTAGAAGCGGCTGGCGTACTCCTCGAGCATGCGGTCGCTCGAGAACTGCCGCGCCATCCCGCCGATCGACGCCTTCATCATCCGGCACCACTCGGTCGGGATCCCCTCCTTATCGCGCTCGTAGAAGGCGGCGGCGACCTCGTGCTCGAGCAGGTCGTAGGCGGAGAGGGCGTCGAGCTGGTCCTGCATGTCCGGGTCGGCGCTGTCGTGGCCGTTGCCGATCGCCCAGCCGTTGTCGCCGCGCCAGCCCTCGCACCACCAGCCGTCGAGGATCGACATGTGCAGCCCGCCGTTCAGCACCGACTTCATGCCGGAGGTGCCGCTGGCCTCGTACGGCCGGCGCGGGTTGTTGAGCCAGACGTCGACGCCCTGCACCAGGATCCGGGCGAGGCCGATGTCGTAGTTCTCGACGAACACGACCCGACCCATCAGCTCGTCGCCCCAGCTGGCGCGCACGATCTCGCGGATGCACTTCTTGCCCGGCTCGTCCTGCGGATGCGACTTTCCGGCGAACACGAACTGGATCGGCCGTTCCGAGTGGCGGCAGATCCGCTTCAGCCGCTCGAGATCACGGAAGAGCAGGGTCGAGCGCTTGTAGGTGGCGAAGCGGCGGCAGAACCCGATGGTCAGCACCTCGGGGTCGAGCGCGCGTTCGGCGCGGCGCAGCTGCGCCGGCGAGACCACGCCGCGCTGCGCCTGGCGGAGCAGCCGCGAGCGGACCTCGTTGACGAGCCGCTGGCGCAGGCGGCAGCGGCTGCGCCAGAGCTCGGCATCGGGGATCTCGCGCACCTTCTCCCAGGTGGCGGCGAGACCGGCGTGGGCCAGCCAGTCGGGCTCGAAGTAGCGGTCGAACAGGCGGCGCATCTCGGCCGAGAGCCAGCTCTGGCTGTGCACGCCGTTGGTCACGTGCGTGATCGGCAGCTCGTCGACCTGGAGCATCGGCCACAGGTCCTTCCACATGTCGCGCGTCACCTCGCCGTGCAGCTTGCTGACGCCGTTCTTGTGCCGCGCCATCCTGAGCCCGAGCACCGTCATGTTGAACAGCTCGCCGGGCTTGCCGGGCTCGCGCTGGCCGAGCGCCACCAGCTGGTCGAGCGGGATGCGCAGCCGCTGCGCGTACGGCGCGAAATGGTCGCGGATCCACTCGGGATCGTAGGCGTCGTGGCCGGCGGGCACCGGCGTGTGGGTGGTGAAGGTGTTGGCGGCCGCGACGAGGTGGCGTGCATCCTCGAACGACAGCTGCTCGCGTTCCATCACGCGCGCGGCCTGCTCGAGGGTGAGGAACGTCGTGTGTCCCTCGTTCATGTGGTAGGCGTCGATGTCGAGGCCGAGTCCGTGCAGCGCGTGGACGCCGCCGATGCCGAGCAGGATCTCCTGCTCGAGGCGCACCCGCTTGTCGCTGTCGTAGAGGCGCGCGCTGATCCTGCGATCCTGCTCCGGCGCGTCCGGGAGGTTGGTGTCGAGGAGGAAGAGCGGCACCCGTCCGACCTGCACCTTCCACACCTGCGCCCGGACCGTCCGGGCGCCCATCGCCACCGCGATCACCAGCGGCCGGCCGTCGCCGCCGCGCGCCAGCTCCAGCGGCATGCGCGAGAAGTCGTTCTCGGGGTAGAGCTCGGCCTGCCAGCCGTCGTGGTCGATCTGCTGCTGGAAGTAGCCGAAGCGATAGGCGATGCCGACGCCGACCACCGGGACGCCGAGATCGGAAGCCGACTTGAGCAGGTCGCCGGCGAGGACGCCCAGTCCGCCCGAGTAGAGCGGCAGGCATTCGTGGATCCCGAACTCGGCCGAGAAGTAGGCGACGCGCCGGCCGCGGAACTCGGGGTAGCCCTTCTCGAACCACGAGACGCGACGCAGGTCGCGGTCGAACGCGTCGAGGACGCGATCGAGATGGGCGCGGAAGGAGGCGTCGGTCGCCAACTACTCGAGGCGGCGCGGGTCGACGTCGCCGAGCAGGCGGACGGGATTGCTCCCGGCCGCGGCGAAGGCCGCGGTGTCGATCCGCTGGAACAGGTCGACCGCCTCGGGGTGCCAGCACCACCAGAGGTTCTTCGCCAGCTCGAGCAGCCGGTCGAGCGGACCGGGGAGTCGGGGGGCGACGTGGAATTCGCGCACGTGGATGGTCATGGATCCCGGATCGGGCGCCTTGGGGAAAGAACTTCAGTCTGTAATGGCGCGGCCGCCGTTCAACTGGCCGCCGGCGGAAGTTCGGGGCCGGCCCCACGTGGCGGCGGATCCGGTGAGCGATTCACGCGGAAGATGGGACGACGATGACGACGCTGACGCCGGTCGAGCCGTTCGCGATCGAGGGCCCCGGGGGGCGGCTCGACGGCCGGCTCGAACTGCCCGACCCGGCGGCCGGCGCGGCGCCGCGATTCCTCGCCATATTCGGGCATCCCCATCCCCAGCACGGCGGGACGATGCAGAACTCGGTGGTGGTGCATGGCGCGCGCGCGCTGGCGGCGCTCGGCGGCGCCGTCGCCCGCTTCGACTTCCGCGGAGTCGGGCGCAGCGGCGGCCGCTACGACGAGGGCCGCGGGGAGCGCGCCGACTACGGCGCCGTCGCCGCCTTCCTGCGCCGGCGCTTCGCGGCATCGCTGCCGCTCCTCGCCGCCGGCTTCTCCTTCGGGGCGATCCGCGCGCTCGAGGTTGCCGCCGCCGGCGAAGCGGACGCCTGGCTCGGCGTCGCGCCGCCGTTGACGCTCGCCCGGTATTCGGGACAGGTTCCCGAGCAGGTGGCGGTCAGGGCGGCGCTGGTCCTCGCCGGCGCCGATGAACTCGTCGCTGCGCCGTCGCCGGACGAGCTGGCGCGCCGCTTCGCCGACCTGCGCGCGGTGGAAGTCGTGCCGGCCGCCGGTCACCTCTTCTTCGGTCGTATCCGCGAGGTGGCGGCCGCCGTAGCGCGCGCGGCGGCGGCGCTCGGCTTCGCGCCGACCGCGAGCTGACGCGCGATCTTGCGGGTCGCCATCGTGATCGGCTCGGCGTTCAACTCGGCCGGCTCGACGAAGCGCGCCGGCGGACGCGGTCGGGCGCTGGCGGCGACGGTGGTCGCAAACACCCGCATGACGACCTTCCGGTTCGAGATCACCTGGCGGTGGAGCAGCAGCTCATCCCCGACCACGCCGCGCAGGCCGGTGGCGTCGCGCAGTCCGCGGGCGAGGGCCTCGGCGCTGGCCGCCGCCGATGCGGCCCCTGCGCCGACCTCGAACGTGGGCAGTTCGACCAGGTCGTGGAGCAGCCCTTGCGGTGGACGCTGGCGAACCAGCAACGCGCTGCCGCGGCGCACGATCGCGACCGCCCAGGTCTCGGCGCGCAGCGCCGCGCGCGGCCGCAGCCGCGGCAGCTCCGCGACCCGACCGGCGGCGCGAGCGGCGCAGCGCGCACGCCAGGGGCAGGCGTCGCAGCGCGCCGCCGATCCCGGCAGGCAGATCGTCGCGCCCAGCTCCATCAGCGCCTGATTGACATCGCCGGCGTCGGCGCAGTCGACCAGCGCCTCGGCCAGCGGCCACAGCGCACGCTCGAGCGCGGGGCCGTCGGCGAGGTCCTGCGCCAGGAGGCGCGAGAGCACGCGCTTCACGTTGCCGTCCAGGACCGCCGCGTGCGTGCCGTACGCGATCGAGACGATCGCGCCGGCGGTGGAGCGACCGATCCCGGGGAGTTCGCGCGCGGCAGCGACGTCGCGCGGAAAGCGGCCGGCGTGGCGATCGCGCACGAGGCGTGCGCCGGCATGCAGGAAGCGCGCTCGACGGTAGTAGCCGAGTCCCGACCACGCCGCGAGCACGTCGGTCACTGGCGCGGCCGCCAGCGTCCCGACGTCGGGAAAGCGGCGGAGGAACCGTTCGTAGTAGTCGAGCACCGTGTCGACGCGCGTCTGCTGCAGCATGATCTCGGAGACCCAGATCCGCCACGGATCGGTCGTCCGCCGCCACGGCAGGTCGCGGTGCGCGCGTCGGTACCACGCGAGCAGTTCGGAACGACGGGCGGCGAGGTCGGTCGGCATCCCGGGCACGGTAACGTCGCCGTGAAGTGACGACGCTGACCTACTGCACCAACGTCCATCCCGGCGCCGATCTCGCGGAGGTCGAGCGCTCGCTGGCGACGTGGACGGTGCCGGTGGCGCGGGCGTTCGCCGGCGCCGAAGGCGCCTTTCCCGTCGGGCTCTGGCTGTCGGCGCGCAGCGCGACCGAACTCGCCGCGCCCGACCGTTGCCGCCGTTTCGGCGAGTTCCTCGCCGCGAATCGCCTCGCGCTGGCCACGCTCAATTGCTTCCCGTTCGGCGGATTCCACGCCGAAGCGGTGAAAGAGGCGGTCTACCGGCCCGATTGGCGCGATGCGCGGCGCGTCGACTACACGCTGCAGGCGGCGCGGGCGGCGGCACGGCTCGCGCCCCCCGGAGCGGTGGTGCCGATCTCGACGCTGGCGGGCGCCGGCCGGGTGGACGGTGGCGCCGCCACGGTCGCCGCGATCGGGGCCAACCTCGGCCGGGTCGCCGCCGAGTTCGCGCGCCTCGAGCAGGAGACGGGCCGCGAGCTGGTGCTGTGCCTCGAGCCCGAGCCGTTCACGCTGCTCGAGACGGTGGCGGATGCGGTCGCCTTCTTCGAGCGCGAGGTGTGGGCGCGCGACAGCGCCGCGCGCCGCGGCTTCGTCGCGGCCGGCGGCGTCGCGTCCGCCGCCGAGTCGGCGCTGCGGCGCCACCTTGCGCTCTGCTACGACACCTGCCATCAGGCCGTCCTGTTCGAGGATGGCGGCGCGGCGATCGCGCGACTGGACGCCGCCGGCATCCGCATCGGCAAGGTGCAGCTGTCGAGCGCCTTGCGGACCGAGGGCGCGGCGGCGCGCGCGGAGACCCTCGCAGCGCTCGCGGCGTTCCGCGAACCGCGCTGGCTGCATCAGGCGTTCCTGCGGCAGCCGGACGGCACGCTCACCGGGCACCTCGACCTCGACCTCGGGATCGCGGCTCTCGCCGCTGCGCCGGATGGAGCCGAACTGCGCGTCCACTTTCACGTGCCGATCGATCGCGCGAACTTCGGCGTCCTGGCGACGACCCGGCGCGACCTCGACGCCGTGGCGGCGGCGACGCGGATACGGCCGCCGGCGGTGTTCGAGGTCGAGACCTACACCTTTCCAGCGCTGCCCGCAGGCGCCGAGCCGCGCGCGCTGGTGGCGGCCCTGGTGGCCGAACTCGCCTATGCCCGCACCGCGATCGGCGGCGACTGACGCCCGTCGGCGTGGTCGCGCGTCGGCGATCGGCGGTGGCGGCAGCGGATTCGACGGCGGGGCGCGGAACTCGATCAGGCTCATATCGGCGGTTCGGATGTCCATCGCCGGCTTGCTCGATGTGGTCGCCGCCACCTTCCCGCTCCCGGCGCCCGTCGCGCGCCGTGCGCTCGCCCCTCGTTCGGCCCACGCCGCCACAGCTTTGTGAGGCGGGCGACCGAGACCGCTATAAGTCATTCAGCGGCGGTCGGGCGATCCAGCTGGCCAGTGCTGGTTCTCCGCCGTCCTGCGTTGCGATCGGCCAGTCGCGAACGGGCCTCACCCTGGGCCAGGAGAGTTCACCATGCGGAGCCTGATGCTGGGCGTCGCGATGTCGGCACTTGCCGCGCTCGCGCTCATGCCGGATCTGAACGGCGGCTGATGCGGCGGAGGGGGCGGCGGGGCCGCCCGAGGTGGTGGGATGCGTTCCGGCGGCGGACTTTCGCGCCAGGGCACGTCGAGCGTCGCGCGTCTCCGGATGAACTGGGAGAACCCGAAGCTCAACATGTACGACAGCGTCGACAAGGAGAACTTTTTCTCCGTGTTGCCGTCGGACTACGCTGCGTCCGGCAAGCCGCTGATCGTGTTCCTCGGCACGGATGTGCCGGACGCCGCGAAGGTCATGTCGGACCTCGACATGAGCGTCTTCGGTGACGAGAACGTCGCCGTTGGTGCACGGCTCTTCCGCGCGATCAAGCTGAAGGGCGACAAGGTCTCCAAGGAACATCCGTTCTGGAGCGACATCGGCGGCAAGGAACTCCCGCGCGTCGTCGTCTTCGATGCGGCCGGCAACAAGGCGGGGGCGCTCGAGGGCGGTGAACTGAAGGCGTCCGGCCTGTTCAAGGTGATGAAGAAGGCCGCGTCGAAGACCTACAAGACCGATCTCGAGAAGGTCGTGAAGTCGACGCGCGAACTGCTCGACGAGATGGACCTGATCGAGTCGAAGCAGAAGCTCCTGGCCGAGCAGAAGAAGAGCGCGAAGGCCGCCAAGCTGCAGCAGATCGAATCCGAGGAAGCGGCGCTGGCGAAGGCGCTGAAGGATGTGCAGGACAAGGATGCCGAGCTGCTGAAGAAGTTCGGCGACGACCGCAAGGTCGCCAAGGGCTGAGCGCTGCGTTCGATCGCCGCCGGGCGGCGATCGAACGGTCCTGAACGGCCCTGACCGCTCGAATGTCGCGCGAGGCGTCACCTGAACGGGTGGCGCCTCGCGTTGTTTCCCCCGACCGGTCGGCGGCGGTCGCGACATGGCAGGGGCAGCAAGCGAGCGGGTGAAGTCCGCGCGGCGAGCGCATTGGAACCTCCTTGGCGAGCCATTTCGGCGCGTTGGGTCGCCGCAGGCGCAGCCGGCCCGCCGTCATCGCCGTCATGCAAGTGACAGGCGTGGCGGCGGCGCGAACTCGCTCGACCCGGCCGGGCGGGTCCCCCGGGGATTTTTTTGGCCGGCCCCTTGCAACGATTCAGTCGCTGCGGCGTAATTCTCGATCGAAGACCTCGGTGGCGACGGACGCTTGCCCCCTGTCCGCGGCTCGGACGCTGCCGAACCTTTCCAGATGAGGAGTCTGCAATGCGGAGTTTCGTGCTGGCCGGCGCGATGGCGGTCGTCGCCGCCCTCGCGATCACGCCCGACCTGAAGGGTGGCTGAGGCGGCGGACGCTGCGGCGCCAGTATGGCGCGCATCGAGTACAAGTGGGACGACGCCAAGTTCAACAGCTACGAGGGCGCCAACCCCGAGAACCTCTACTCCGCGCTGCCGGACACTTACAAGTCCGGCAAGCCGACGCTGGTCTTCCTCACCAGCGACCTGGCCGATGACGCGCAGTTCATGAAGAACATCGAGGGCACGACGCTGATGGACGAGAACGTCCAGATCGGCGTCGGCATGTTCAACCAGCTCAAGATGAACGGCAACAAGGTGAAGGACACCAACCCGTTCTGGAAGATCCTCGGCGGCAAGAGCCTGCCGCGCATGGTCGTCGTCGACCACAATGGCGCCAAGGTCGGCGCGGTCGAGGCGCAGGACATCTCGCCGTCCAAGGTGTTCGGCCTGATGAAGCGCGCGGCGAGCAAGGTCTACAAGACCGACCTCGAGACGATCGTGAAAGAGTCGAAGACGATCCTCACCGAGATCGACCAGATCGAGGCGAAGCGCGCCGCCCTCGCCACGAAGAAGGCGAGCTCGACGAAGCAGAAGACGAGCGAGTGGGCCAAGGAAGAGGCCGCCCTCGACGAGCAGATGAAGGCCGTCGAGGCGCGCGAGCTCGCGCTGAAGAAGAAGTGGAACGAGGAAAAGAAGGTCGCCAAGGCGTGAGGTGACGCGTCCGGATCCCGGACGCTCCTTGTTCGGTGCATCGTGCAAGATCGAACGGCCCGGGCGGCGACGCCCGGGCCGTTCGCGTTTCGGCCTGCCTCCGCCCGACGCCGGGCCGCGCCGCCCCCCCCGGAATTCACGGTGACGCGCTTGGGTGCGTCCATTTCGCAGTTCGAGGAGGAGAGCGGCGTGACGCTCGCCCCGGCCGATGCGAGGTAACGTCGCGCACTAGCAAGCGCGGGCGCCCCCCCTCGGCCCCTCAGGCAGTCGAGATCGGCGATGGTCCACCTTCCACTGTCTGGTGCCATGCAGCCAACGCGGCCGGGAACGGTGTCGCCCGCTGCGCTCGAGGCGGCGAGCCCGTTGGCGACCACTGCGCTCGCGGATGCGCCGGGTGACCGCCGCTTCATCCGCGCAGTGACGATCGATCTGGCCGGGCGGACCCCGCTTCCGGACGAATGGGGCCGCGCGTTCGGCCGTCCGCGCACCGAATGGGTGCGCGAGCTGGCGCAGGGGCTTCCCGCGGCCGACAGCTTCCTCGAGGAAGAGCTGTTCTATTTCCTGCTGATCGACAACTTCCGGCCATCGACGGACTCGTTCCTCGAGGTGCCGCGCCTGCTGGCCGAGCGGCGCCTGTCGGTGAAGGAGTTCCTGCGGCAGCTCGTGTCGAGCCAGTTCTTCAATTCGCGCAATCCGGGCAATGACACGTTCGTCACCGTCGTACTCGAACAACTGCTCGGATTCACCGTGCAGAAGGAGCCGGCGATCCTCGAGGCCGGGAAGCGGATGTACGACGGGTATTCCGCCACCTTCCTCGGCAGCAAGGGCGCCAACCAATCCGACCTCGTGCGCATCGCCATCGACCACGAGAATCTCGAGCCGTTCTTCCTGGCGCGGCGGTTCGCCGGGATCTTCGTCGATGACGCGCCGAAGAAGCGGATCGCAGCCGATGCCGCGCGCCTGCGGACCGATCCGCTGGCGTGGTCGGCGATCGTCGCCGATTGGATCCTGTCGCAGGCCTACGACGAGCGCCTCGTCACGGCGCGGCCGAAGAGCGATCGCGTCTTCGTGCGCGGGCTCTACGCCGACCTGCACGAGCGGGTGCCCGACTACCAGGAGTTCCGCCGCTGCCGCAACGCGCTGCTGGCGCTCTCGGATTCGCGCCCCCTGCGGTCGGTGCTGATCAAGCTGATGCTCGACGCGGGCGGTGCCGAGCAGCTCCTCGCCGCCCATCCGGAGCCGGCGGCGCTGGTGCGCGCCTGCTACCTGCGCTTCCTCGCCCGCGAACCCACCCAGACCGAGAGCGGGGCTTTCATCCGCGAGCTGGCGCAGGGGGCCGATCGCAAGCTGGTCGTTCGCGCATTGCTCACCCATGGCGAGTATCAGGGCTATTGAGCGGGACGCGCCAACCCGCTCCGGTGGATCCGAGGAGATGACGATGGAACGCGAAGTCGGTTCGCCGTTCGTTCCGGCGCTTGGTCGTCGCGGCTTCCTCAAGGCCGGCGTGGCGCTGGCAGGCGTCGCCGCGCTGCCGGGGCCGGCGTGGGCCATGCTCGCCCCCGCGTACAAGACGCGCCGCGTGCTGCTGGTGCTGTTCGCCGGCGGCGTGCGCAGCCGTGACACCATCGGCACGCCGGCGAACGTTCCGAACCTGATGCGCATGGCCAAGGGCGGCGTGGTGCTGCCGAACTGCCGCTCCGCGAACCTCGGCCACTACGGCGCTTCGCTCTCGATCCTCACCGGCGCGCCGGAGTACATGGGCATCCGCGAGAACTCGCGCGGCTACAACCCGACCGTGTTCGAGTACGTCCGCAAGTCGCTGGCATTGCCGGCCAGCGGCGTCTGGTTGTCGGCGAACAACGGTTCGCAGGGGGTGAACTTCGCTTACGGGCTCCACCGCCAGTGGGGCGCCCCGTTCGGCGCCAACGTCATCGATGGCGACGGCATCTTCAACCAGGAGTTCCGCGAGGTGCTGGCGCAGTTCGGGACGCCGCGCGGCGATTCGCCGGCCGAGGCCGCCGCGCTGGCGCGGCTGCGCGGCGCGGTGCGGGTCGATGGCGACGCGAAGGCGCTGAACGACGAGGCGACGGCGGCGCGGGTCGAGAAGTACATCGTCGACGAGATCACCCGCAGCGAGACGGTGTCGATGACCGGTCCCGGCGCGGGCGACGCCAAGGCGCTGCGGATCGCCGGGAACATCCTGCAGATCTTCAAGCCGACGCTGGCCTGCGTCTCGCTCACCAACGCCGACGTCGCGCACAGCTCCTACAACGCCTACGTCGACGTGATCAAGCGCAACGACCAGGAGCTCGGTCGCATCCTCGATGCGGTGGAGCAGGACGCGACGCTGCGCGACTCGACCTCGATCTTCGTCGTCCCGGAGTTCGGTCGTGACAAGAACCTGAACCAGCGCAACGGGCTCGACCACGGCGACGGTTCGGACGACCTGAACAAGGTGGCATGCGTGGCGTGGGGCCCCGATTTCAAGCCGGGCAAGACGATCACCGCCGACTGCGACACCATCGATCTCTGCCCGACGATCTGCCGGTTGCTCGGGGTCGAGGCGCCGCTGGCGCGCGGCAAGCCGCTGCCGCGCCTGCTGGGCTGAGCGACGACCGATGATCCGGCGGCGCTGGCTGCTGGCGGCGAGCGCGCTCCTCGTGTCCGCCGCCGCAGCGACGCATGCCGTCGGTCGCGCCGGGGGTGCGGGGGGCGCCGGGGTCGCGGCCGCAGGCGCTGCCGCCGCCGAGCGGTGCATCGATTGCCACGTCGGCATCGAGTCGATTCACCCGTGGCATGAGCTCTCTTGCACCGCGTGCCACGGCGGCGACCCGCGCGCGACGAAGAAGGAGCAGGCTCACGTCCAGCCGCGTTCGCCGCCGCCGAACGACGAGCGACTGCTGCCGCGCGACTACGACCCGGCCTGGGTCCAGTTCGTCAACCCGAGCGATCTCCGCGTCGTCGGTCGGACCTGCGGGACGTGCCACCAGACCGAGTGCGACAACCTGTTCAAGTCGCTGCACGCGACCACCGCTGGCCACCTCTCGGACAGCCTCTACGAGAACGGCCTGACCAGGGATCGCACGACGCGCTACGCGATCTTCCCGGTCAGGGACACGGATGGCCGCATCGGCGAGCACGGTTATTCGGAGCTGTCGCAGTTCCCCGCCGGCGATGACCGCGCACGCGCGGACGAGTTGGCCGGCCATGTCGCCGACCTCGGTCGCAAGAGCTGCATGCAGTGCCATCTCTGGAGCAGCGGGACGGCGGTGCGCGGCCGTCTCGGGCAGGACGGGAACTACCGCGGCAGCGGCTGCGCGGCCTGCCACGTCACCTACGCCGACGACGGCATCTCGCGCAGCGCCGACCCCACGGTCGATCGGTTCGAGCCGGGGCACCCGCTGCGCCACGAGATGGTGACCGCGGCGCCGACGCAGACCTGCGTGCGCTGCCACTTCGGCGACGCGTCGATCGGGCTGCACTTCCGCGGCCTCGCCCAGCTGGTGCCGGGGATGCCGGCGGGACCCGAGGTCCCGGGTACGACCGACTCGCTTCTGAACGGCGTCTATTACGTCAACGATCCGAAGGTGGTGCCGCCCGACGTGCACCACGAGCGCGGAATGCATTGCGTCGACTGCCACACCGTCCGGGACGTGATGGGCGACGGCGAGATCTACGGCTTCATGGAGCACGCCGTCGAGATCGAGTGCAGCGACTGCCACGGCACGTTCGACGAGGTGACGCAACTCGAGACGTCGCGCGGACGCAAGCTCGACCACCTGAAGATCGAGGACGGGCGGTTCGTCCTGGTGTCCAAGGTCGACGGCAAGCGCCACTACGTGCCGCAAGCGGCGCACGTCATCGATCCGGCGCGGCCGGAATACAACCCGAAGGCGGCGCGGGCGATGACGCCGCAGCACCAGAAGCTCGAGTGCTACGCGTGCCATGCCGGCTGGAACGTGAACTTCTTCGGCTTCCACTTCGATCGCAACGAGTCGTTCACGCAACTCGACCACTTCTCGGGCAAGCGCACGGCCGGGCGCTGCACGACGCAGGAGAAGGTGTTCGCGACGTTCCGGCAGTTCTATCTGGGCTGGAACGACGAGGGCATGGTCGCGCCCTACCTCGTCGGCTTCTCGACCATGGGGAGCGTCCACGATGCCGCCGGCAAGCTGGCGCTCGACCAGTCGCTGCCGGTCACCGCGGCCGGGATGTCCGGCATGACGATGATCCACCACCAGTTGCACTCGACGCGCGGGGCGGCGCGCGGCTGCGTCGACTGCCACCGGTCGTCGGCGACGCTCGGGTTCGGTTCGCCGAGTTTCGGCCTGTCGCGCGAGCTCGCGGCGGTGCTCGACACGCGCGGTCTCCACCTGCTGGCGGTGGATCGCGATGCGCTCGACGGCGCGACGCCGCTGGCGACCGTGCCCCTTCCGGGCGGCCTCGCGCTCGCCGCGCGGTGCGACGATCTGCAGGGGCGATTCCAGACGATCTTCGTGGCGCTGGCGGAGGCCGGTGTCGCGGTGGTGGACGCCCGGCGCCCGGCGTTCCCCGAGGTGGTGGCGTTCATCGATTGCGACGATCCGCGCGACCTCATCGTGCGCGCCGACACGCTCTGGGTGGCGGATGGCTCCGGCGGGGTGCGTGCGTTCGACGTCGCCGATCCGCGCAAGCCGAAGCCGACGCACCAGCTGCCGACGAAGGAGGCGCGCGGGATCGACCTTGCGTGGCCGCACCTCTACGTCGCCGATGGCCCGGCCGGGCTCAAGGTGTTCGACGTCGCGACGGCCGGCCGCGCCGACCTCGCCGGGCACGTCGACCTGAACGGCGATCCGGCGTTCCTCGACGACGCCCATGCCGTGGCGATCCTGTTCCAGCCGTCGCGCCCGGACAACGGGTTCGGCGAGCGGATCCCGGCGCGGCGTCTCGCGGTCGTCGCCGGCGGGGTGCAGGGCATGTTCGTCGTCGACGTGACCGAACCGGCGGCGCCGGAGCGGCTGTTCCCGCCCGCGGGCGTGCCGGTGCCGCGGCCGGCGACCTCGTCGCAGCCGGAGAACACCAACCGCCTGCTCGACGTGCGCGTGCTGTCGCGGTTCGACCTCGGCAGTCCCGGCGGGGACATCCCGACCGAGGAGAGCGACTACGCGCTCTTCGCCGTGCAGCCGCTCGAGGAGACGATGACGCCGGGCGCGCTGCTGACCGTGCGCATCACCGATCCGGACCTGCCGAAGGTCGTTTCCGCCGCTCCCGCGCCGGATGGAGCCTTCCGCTTCACGACCGCCGCCTGGTACCAGCCGCCCTTCCTGCGGCGATACGCGCTGGTCGCCGGGCGCGAGGCGGTGGCGGTGGTCGACACCTCGGCGAGCGACAAGCCGACCCTGGTGGGGACGCTCTTCGGCCAGGGGCTGCGCGTGCGCGACCTCGTCGTCGAGGAGTTCCCGCTCGACCGGATGGTGGACGAGTCGGGCCGGCAGCTGAAGGACATCTCGCATCCGCGGTCGCGCTACTTCGGGATCGACGAGGCGACGCGACTGCTGCGCGTGCCGCTCGCCGCCGAGGATGTCCGCGGATTCGCGCTCCGGGAGGGCGGTTGATGACGGCGCTCGCACCCCGTGTCCGGTCGGCGCACGGCGCGTGGCGGGCCGCCGGTCGCGTCGTCGCGGCGGCGCTCTGCGCGACGGTTTCCGCCGCCGCCGCGGTGCGGGCGCAGGCGCCGCCCTCGAGCGCTGCGGCCGCGCAGTTCCTGAACAGCCTCGACCGCGACGGCAACGGCTTCGTCGGGCGCGACGAGTGGAGCTGGAGCGGTGCGACCTTCCTCGTGCTCGATGTCGACCGCGACGGCTGGCTGACCGGACCCGAGCTGACCAAGACGGCGAAGGCGCCGCCCGCGGCCGCCACGGCCGCCGACGCCGACCGGATCGCGGTGGCGATCGGCGACCTGCCGGACCTGATCGAGCCGTTCCGGCGCAGTTGCCTCGGTTGCCACGATCAGACGCGGGTCGAGCGCGTCGCCAAGGACGTACGGGGCTGGGCCGACACCGTTCGCGCCATGCGCGCGAAGAAGGAGGCCAAGATCAGCGAGAAGGACGCCAAGGCGGTGGTCGACTGGCTGCGCGACCTGCGCGATCGCGTCGCCCTGGCGGTGGCGAGCTTCGGAACCGGCGACCCGGCCGCGGCGTGGGGCATGGTCGTCGGTGGTGGCGATCTCCACCAATTCGATCGCGACCGCAACGGCCGCCTCGACGGTGGCGAGCTCGGCCGGCTGGCGCACGAGCGCGCCGACCTCGACCGCAACCAGCTCCTCTCGCCCGGCGAGTTCGCGCTGCTGCCGCTGACGGTCGATCGGCGCGCACTCTTCGGCAAGCTCGACCGCGACAAGAACGGTGGCGTGAGCCTGAAGGAACTCGGCACGCCGACGGCGCTGCTGCAGCTGTTCGACCGCAATGGCGACGGACAGCTCGACCGCGTCGAACTGCCGGCATCGCGCCGCTTCGGCGGGCCCTTCCCGTTGCTGATGGTGGGCGACGCCGCAGTGGCGCTCGAACTGCTCGATCGCGACCGTGATCGTCGGCTCTCCGCCTCGGAACTCGGCCGCTTCGGCCTGGCGCTGCAGCGATTCGATCAGGATGCCGACGCGAGCCTCGACGCCATCGAGCTCGAGACGGCGGTCACCGCCGGCCGCGCGGAAGGGCCTGCCGCCGCGTTCGACGATTTCTTCACCCGCTACGACATCGACGGCAACGGCAGCATCGGGAGACGCGAATTCCCCGGCCGCGACGCCGTGTTCCGCCGTCTCGACCTCGACGGCGACGGCGAGCTGACCGGGCGCGACGCCCCGGCGGGCGTCGCGCGCGTCGATTTCACGCCCGAGGCATTGCGCTGGCGGCAGTGAGTTCGTCTGCCCGAACCGGAGCGCGACGGCGCGATCAGCGCACGAGGCGGATGCCGCCGCGGGCGACCGCGAACAGGACGCACGGCGGGCCGCCCTCGATCGCCACCGGTGCATGGATCGAGCCGGCCGGGAAGCGGCGGAACTCGCCGCACTTCAGCTCGACCTGCTCGTCGCGGAAGCCGCCTTGGAGCACCAGGACGTCCTCGTCGCCGACGTGCAGGTGGCGCGGGTAGGTCGCACCGGGCTCCATCCGGATCAGGACGGCCGCATCGCCGCTCGACTCGTCCTGCCAGAGCAGGCGCACCGAGATCCCGGGCCGGCGCGAGGGCGGCCAATCGACACTGTCCGGGTCGAACCGCATCATCGGCCTCGCATCCGCGCCCGTCACCGTCCCGGGAGCCGCCCCATGGATCCGCGCGTCGTCGAGCTTACGCGTCTCGCCGCCATCGTCGACCGGCTGCGCGACGGCTGCCCATGGGACCGGGAGCAGACGCTCGCGACGATGGCGCCGTGCGCGCAGGAGGAGGCGGCCGAGGTCGCCGATGCGGTGGCGAACGGCGGCGCCGACGCGATCTGCGAGGAGCTCGGCGACCTGCTGATGAATGTCTTCCTGATGGCGCGCATCGCGGAACAGGCCGAGCGTTTCGGCCTCGCCGACGTCGCGCGGCGCATCGCCGAGAAGCTGGTCCATCGCCACCCGCACGTCTTCGGCGACGCGACGGCGCGGACCGCCGACCAGGCTCTGTCGCAGTGGGACCAGATCAAGGAGGCCGAGCGGGCGGCCGTCGCCGGAGCGGCGCACCCGCGCTCGCGGCTCGACGAGGTGCCGCTGCGGCTCTCGCCGCTCGCACGCGCGCAGAAACTCGGGCGCAAGGCGGCGAAGGCCGGGTTCGACTGGCCCGAGGCGGCGGGGGCGCTGGACAAGGTGCGCGAGGAACTGGCCGAACTGGAGGCCGAGCGGACCGGCGGGGGCCCGCGTGAGCGGCTCGAGGCCGAGCTCGGCGACCTGCTGTTCGCGGTGGTCAACGTGGCCCGCAAGCTCGACCTTGACGCCGACCAGGCGCTGCGGGGGGCCAATGGCCGGTTCGAGCGCCGCTACCGCGAGGTGGAACGGCGGCTCGGCGACCGGCTGCCGGGAGCGACGCTGGCCGAGATGGAGCGCGCCTGGCAGGCGGCGAAGGCCGCCGGGATGTGAGAGTGCGCGGCGACGCCGGGGGGCTCCTGCGGCACCCGGCCAGGCGGGGGTGGCGGCGGTCGCAACGTCTTGTCGGCTCGCGAAGCGGCGTTATAGATCGGGTCACTGCCTGGTTCGGTGTCGCAGCGAGACGCTCGATGCCTCCCCCCGATCCATCGCTCGATGACCCTGCGCGCCTCCGGGCCCTGGTCTCCCTGCTTGCCGACGCGAATCCGCGCGTCTGCGCCGAGGCACGGCGAGCGCTGCTTCAGCACGGGTCGTACGCCACGGCCGTGCTCGACGAGGCCGTCGAGGGGGGCGACGCGCGCGTGCGCGCCCGGGCGCGGCTCCTGCGCGACGAGCTGCGGCTGCAGTCGCTCGAAGCCGAGATGCGCCGCCTCGGCGAACGGATCGACCACGACGACGGCGCGCTGGAGGAGGGGTGCATCCTGCTGGCGCGGACGCGCTCCCCCGATGTGGACGCCGACGCCGTGCGCGCCGGCCTCGACGCGATGGCGGATGACCTCGGGATGCGGCTCGGGACGGCGCGGGAGCCGGCCGTGGTGGTCGACGTCATGGCCCGCCTGCTGGCCCGGGAACTCGGCTTCCAGGGCAACCAGCGCAACTACTACGACCCGGAGAACTGCCTGATCGACCGCGTGCTGGCGCGGCGGCTCGGCATCCCGCTGTCGCTGTGCGCGATCTGGCTGTTCGTGGCGCGGCGGCTCGAGATCCCGCTGGTCGGGATCGGCCTGCCGGGCCACTTCCTGGTCAAGCACGTCGGGGATGCGCCGGGGATCTTCGCCGACCCCTTCCACGGCGGTCAGGTGTTCGGCGAGCGGCAGTGCCGGCGCTACTTCGAGGAACGATCGATCGAGTTCGACCCGAGCTTCCTGCAGCCGATGACGGACGGCGCGATGCTCCTGCGCATGATGCGCAACCTCGTGCAGATGCACCGGTCGCGCGGCGATGTGGCGCGCATCCAGCTGCTGCAGCGGCTCAAGCGCAACCTCATCGGCGAGGAGGTCGAGCGGCCGGAGCTGGGGGCTGGCGAAAGCGAGCGTTGATCGCGGGAGACCGCGCGCACGCCTGCGCCGACACGCGTGCGCACCTTTGCTACACTCCCGCGCCTTGGCGGTTTCGAGGTGCCCGGTGCGCCGGGCGGTACCGTGCCGACGCCGGCCGGATTGCCGTCATCGTGACGATGGCGGCAGCGGCTCGTGGTCGGGCGGCGCGTGATGGGGAGGGCGGCGATGAGGGCGTGGCTTCAGTTGCGGGCGGCGGCGGGGCTGACGGCGATGATCGCCTGCGCAGCTTGTCGGAACAGCCCGTCGGTCGAGAACGACATCCCGGAAGAGCCGGCGACCTACGACTCGCGGGACAGCGTCAGCCCGCGTTCGTCCGAAGTCGACGAGACGATGACGCGCGGCGCCGAGACGACGGCCGTCCGAACGCACGTCGTCCGGCGTGGCGACACGCTGTTCGAGCTGGCGCGCCGGTACTACAACGGCGACATCACGAAGTGGCGCAAGATCCATGAGGCGAATGCGGCGGCGATCCCGAACAAGGATGTGCTGCGCGTCGGTCAGGAACTCGTGATTCCCGACTGATCGCGGGTGCGCGGTGGCAGGTTCGCGCCGGGGCCCGGCGGTTGACGCCGTGTCTCGGCCGCGACCTCGCCGCGGCGACGGGAGCGTGCCGGCTGGGCATGAACAGGTGGCCTCCAGCACGCGCGTTCGTCCGGTTCGCGTCGGTGGTGGTGCTCGCCGCTGGCTGCGACCCCGCCGCGGCGCCGTCGGACGCGACCGA
>Ga0194131_10003955_pt1 | contig 22786 bp, 24 predicted proteins | sample TA2KigO120mmetaG_FD_148631 | JGI IMG/M metagenome (GOLD analysis project Ga0194131, IMG submission 148631) | Freshwater microbial communities from Lake Tanganyika, Tanzania - TA2015053 Kigoma Offshore 120m | ecosystem: Environmental > Aquatic > Freshwater > Lake | place: Tanzania: Lake... | reverse complement strand
AGCCGGCAATCGGACTTGAACCGATGACCTGCTGATTACGAATCAGTTTTCAGGCCATCACGGCGATGCACGGAACTCAACTAAAGGCCATAAATGCTGGTATTATTGGCATTAGGCGTCACGCTCACAAGACGATAGGCCGTATTAGCGGCCTCCCGGTTAACGGAAGGCCTGTTCTCAGACCCAGCGATGGCACCCGAGGAAAAACCAGTGACTCCTGCCGCCAAGCTGCTCCTCACCCTCGTCGTCGCGTGCACGCTCCCGGCCGCCGCCTGCGGCGGCGGAGGTGGCGGCGCACCCACCTCGCCATCCGGGGCGCCGCCCACCACGACGACGGGCACCATGGCGATCTCCCACTTCGCCATCGACCTCGCGTCGTCGCCCTTCGTGTCGAACATCGATCTCAACGCGTGGCCGGCGCACACGTTTCCGCCGATCCACGTGTTCGGCAACACCTACCAGGGTAAGGTCGAGCCGACGCTCATGTTCGACATGCTGAAGATCGGCACGCCGGTCTACGCGCCGTTCGATGGCACCATCCGGCAGGTCATCGATCAGCCGGAGTCGTGCGATACGGAGATGTACTTCATCGACAACAACCGCGACTCGCAGAACAGCCTGTCGTACGACCACGTGACGCCGCTCGACAAGTTCCGCGCGAAGGGCGCCGCGTTCAAGGCCGGCGAGCAGATCGGCACCATCCCGGCGTGGCAGTGCACGCAAAAGCATGGCGGCATCGAAATGATGCTGGTCAGCCAGGCCACCGGCACGTCCACGGTCCGGGCCCGCTGCCCGCTCGCGCTACTCGATCCGGCACGCAAGGCCACGCTGCTCGCCGGCATCGCGAGCGTCATGGACTGGTGGAACGCCCTGTCGCCGCGATCGCCGTACAGCGCCAGCGAACGCGCCAACGGCCTGTGCCCGGTGGAATACGTCCCGCTGTAGCGGCTCGAACCGCGCCGTGACGTGGCGCAGCACGTAGGGCGCGTAGGCCATGCGGCAGGGGCCCCCGGACACGGTGTTCGCGTGTAACGGGGACTTCGTGACGGCGGGGTATCGGCTGCAGGCGTAGGGCAGCGAGGCGCGGGACCGGTTCAGGATGTCGGGGCCGCCAAACCTGGTACGGATTCCCGCTTCATCTCCAAGGGAGTGCCCACGGGGAGCCCAAGCGCAACAAGAGCTTGGTGATCTGCCCCAGCGTCTGATAGGGCGTATTATGTCAACCGAACACCCACGTAATACGGACTATCGGCGATTCAGTCTGCATCGACGTCAATGCTCGTCCAAGAGCGCATGAAACTGATGACCTCCCGCTCGCGCCTCTGCGCGGAGCGCTTCGCAACGGCACGTGTCGAATCAGATAGTACCGTCTCGGTTCGAAGCAACACGGAGCGCAGTATACGCGCAGGCCCGGACACAGGGAACCTGTCGACGATGCACGCGAGCGCACTGGCGCTGTACCTCACTTGAAGGGACGCGGATCGAGTGTAAAATCCACTCATGGAAACCGCGCGTGCCGTGGGCGAGATGATCAAGCGCTTCTTGGAGCACCCTGTGACGGGTCTCGCCGCGGGCGTTGTGCTGGCCGCGGCAGGCATCGATGACCTACTCGAGGCCTTGGCAGCAGCCGACTATTCGATTGGCGTGCACCATGGCCTGATTCTGCTGGGCCTGTTCAAGGTGCTCTCCGCGTTGGCTGAGACGCTTGAGCGCCTCAGTTCGGTCGCCGAACGACTCGACTGACTACCACCGCAGTAGTGCGGTCTCGATAGACGTCCCAGGCCCCATGGCCATCAACACACCCAGATCCCCCTCGCGGGCGATGCCTTCCGCCCGCAGCGCTTCGAGGGAAAACAGCACGCTGCCCGACGACACGTTCCCGAATCGCTCGAGCACGGAGCGCGTGTGTCGCACATCGTGATCAGCCAGGCCAAGACCACCGACAATTGCGTCGATGACCTTCTTGCCGCCAGAGTGAATTACCCAGTGCCGAATCGCCGACCGGGACAGTCCGTGCCGTGAGAGGAGGCGATCGACCGGAACGTGCGCGTGTCGACCGATGACAAACGGGATCTCGCGATCGAGGTAAAAGGACAGTTTCGCGCCGTCCAGATCGTACCGCATCGCCGCGATGGCGTCGGTCAGGATGAACGGCTCAAAGTCCACCACAGCGGGCCCGGCTTCCCATGTATCGGTATGGTCTGCGCGTACGACGACTGCAGCCGCCCCATCCCCGAACAGCGAATTGACCACGGCGGTCGGCATGGTGTCGTTCATGACATACGCAGCCGAACAAATCTCGACGCAGACCAGAAGTCCCGGCACCCCGGGATTCGACCTGGCCAGGGCGGCGGCGGCTTGCAAGCCGTTCACGGCGGCGTTACATCCCATCCCGACGATATCGATCCGCTGAAGCCGATCGCACAACTCAAGATGCCGAATCAGGTGCGCCGTCAGACTTGGGCACAAGAAACCCGTGCTGGTCGTGCAGACCAGAAATCCAAGCGCCTCGGTGGTGAGCCCTGCGTGATGGAGCGCCGCTCGAATCGCTTCACCACCGATGTCCAGCGCCCCCCTTCGGTGCCTGTCGATCAACTGCTGAGGAGACTCGTCAGGAGCGGCGCCGTTGACGTGGGGCGGCAGGAACAGATGCCGGGACCGGATGTGGCTGTTGCGAAACAGCCTCTGAATTTTCGGATTGGACTCTCCGGCCCACGTCAACACTTCGTCCTGCGTGAAGCGGTCTGGAGGCGTCGCCGTGCCCACAGCGAGCAGCCTCGGTGCTGCCAACGATGACGCAGTCACGGGTTGGGCTCAAGCGAGTGAAAATCATGACCGTGGTACTGGAGGGCCCAGTCCTCACGAACGGTAGCCGCCAGACTCGTACTCGCCCCGCAGTCCACACAAACCCGAACGCCGAATGTTGCCAACTGCTGCAGGGTGCCGTGCCAGTCCATCGCGTGGCTCGCGTTACGAACCACTTCTTCACGAACGTCAGCGGCCCGGCGCAACGACTGCCGTGTAGTTGTGGAAAGAATGGGAACGCGGGGGTCGCTCCAGGTGCGTGCGGCGACTGCCGAGGCGAGCGCAGGAGAGATACCAGCAAGCGCCGTCGCGTGAAAGGGGGCCGTCAACGGCAACAACCGGGTCGCTGGCGCTCCACGCTGCAGCGCGTCGTCAAGCGCCTGCCCAACCTGTGCCTTCCGACCGGTCAAGAGCCAGGTCGTCGCGCCGTAACGGTCGGTCACCTCGAGGCCGTGGGTTCCTGCCAGGTCTTGGACCATGTCCGGTGCCAATCCGACGACCGCCCCTACCGCCCACTCTCCCGCGGGGGTGTGGCGATGAGCCGCGTCGCAGACCTCGGTAATGAGAGTCAGGACCTCGTCAAACGGCAGCGATCCAGTGAAGGCCAGCGCCGAATACAGGCCCATGGAATAGCCCGTCACCACAACCGGGGCTGACAGATGCGCCAGCGACCATTCCGCCATGGCGACACCCTCGATGATGGTGGCGTAGTGGGCCTGCAGAGTCTCCGCGCCAGACTCGTGCAGCACGCTCGGATGCGGGACGGCAAACACCTGCGGGGACAAATCGACCACCGCAGCCGCACGCGCCGTCCATCGTTCGAGGACGGGAGAGAGCCCCGGCAACCGCGCAGAATGAAACTCCGGCGTCCGCATGGGAAAGGTCGGAAACATCAACGCAAGCGGACCTGACATGCAGTCACCAGTATACTGCGCGGGTGACTCGGGAGACTGACATCGCTTTGATCGGCTACGGTCCAACCGGAGCCACGCTTGCCAACTTGCTGGGTGCACGCGGCTGGCGAGTGGACGCGTTCGACCGCGCGCCTGACGTCTACGCCCAACCGCGCGCCGTGCACTTCGACGACGAGATCATGCGCCTCTGGCAGCAACTCGACATCGTGCAGCCTCTCAGTCCCGCGCTGACGGAAGTGCGCGGCATGGACATGCTGAACGCCGACGGCCAGATGATCTTTCAGTACACCGCACCCCCGAGCCCTGGACCGCTCGGATGGCCGCTGGGGTTCATGTTCTATCAGCCGGACGTTGAGCGCGCCCTCCGGGCCGCCGCTCTTCGGTATCCAGCCGTCCGCGCGCACCTGGGCGTAGAAGTCACCGCCGTGGAGGCGACACCCGAGGGCAACGCGGTCGTGACCACGCTCGGCGCTGGCGGCCCCGAGGAGTGGCGGGCGCGAGTGGCCGTGGGCTGTTGTGGCGCCCGGTCCCTTACCCGGGCGTCGATGGGAGTCTCGTTGTTCGACTACGGCGCCCACCAACCCTGGATTGTGCTCGACCTGCTCTTCCCCACGGATCCGGGCTTGCCAGCCGTTACGGTGCAGTACTGCGACCCTCGCCGCCCATCGACTTACGTCCCCATGCCGGGCCTGCGGCGGCGCTTTGAAATCATGCTGATGCCCGGCGACGACGTGGCCACAGCGACTTCAGAGGCGCAGATCGCGCGCTGGCTCGAACGATGGGTCGCCCCTGGGTCGTACACCATCGAACGTGCGGCGGTGTACACGTTTCATTGCCTGGTTGCGGAACGCTGGCGGCAGGGTCCGTTGGTAATCGCTGGCGACGCGGCTCACCAGATGCCGCCGTTTCTGGGACAGGGCCTGTGCTCGGGGGCCCGCGACGCCGCCAATTTGGCTTGGAAACTGGATATGGTGCTTCGCGGTACGGCTGACGCCTCTGTGCTCGACACCTATCAAGAGGAACGAGAAGCGCACGTGCGGACGCTCATCGAAACGGACATGTACCTGGGCGGTATCATCCAGACCACCGACCCCGCTGTCGCGCGGGAGCGCGATCGCCTGGCGTTGTCCAATGGCGCGCCGACCTCGCTCACCCCGGAGCCCCCACCGATCGGCGGGTCACTGTGCAGCAACGGTCCGCGAGATCGCCGTCCGTTCCCGCAGCCTGTCGCCGCGGATGGCACGCGGTTCGACGCGAGCCTCGGCGACGGGTTCGCCTTAGTTGGCACCATCGCGCCGTCGATGAAGGCCACCCGTGTCCTGGAGGCCCTCGGTGCCCGTCACGTTCCCACGATTCCTGATGCGCTGCGATCGTGGTTCGAGGAGGTGGGCGCCAGAGGCGTGGTGGTCCGTCCGGATCGGGTTGTGCTGGCGGCGGTGGCTGACACCAACGCGCTCGATCACGCACTCGCACCGGTGGCGCACTATCTGAAACCAGGTGCGCTCAGGTCTTGATGATGCGACGTCCGAGCGCGTTCAGATTCTCGGGTCGGATTTCGGTGGCGCAGCACAAGAAATCCCCACGAAGATAGCCGGGATTCCGCTCGCGGAAGTAGCGGCTGTATCTGTTGTGCTCGTCTCCGTCGGCTTCGACGTCATCCGCATGGCGATACCGGATAGGATCGCTCAGGCGCACCACGCCGGTCGTCGGGTCGAATTCCGACGGGAACTTCTGCGGCACGAAGGTGCGAATCACGTCGCGCAGCTCCGTATCGTCGGTGCGGTCGGGGTCAGGGGCAAACCGAAGATAACACGCCGGGAGGATGCGGTAGGTGCGATGGGTGGCAGTCAGGAGCACCCAAAAAAACCGGCTGTCGGGACGTGCTGCCGCCACCGCAAAGACGTGTCGCGCCCAGACACCGATCCACGAGGAATCACTCATGAAGTCCGGCGACAGCACGGTGTCACCAGAAAAAAACCCGAACGTCGGCGCCCCCCCCATCGTGGCGGACATCAACTTCAACGTGGTAAACCCCTGGAGCGTCCCGAGTTGATCGTCCACCCGCACAACCCAGTCCTTTTCGTCCAGGTCGTGCTCGAACACGGTACGATCCACGCCAACGAAGTGCTCGTTCATGATCTCGAACATCCGGACCCGATCCCGTTCGGAGATCGTAGCCGGAGTCACGACAGTCGCCGCGGAGCGACGCCCCGGCTGAGCAGATGACATAGGACGGTAGTATACCGTGCGATAATCGCGCGACACCGAAACGGAGCCCTGTGACACTGCACGTACGTTCCTGCGTGGCCGGCCGCATTCGCTGGGTGATCGACCAGATGGTCGGTCGCCCGCAGTTGGCTGAGGCTCTGGAGGTGGACCTCTCGGCCCACCCTGACATTACGTCGGCCAGCACCAACGCCGTCACCGGCAGTGTGCTGGTGACCTTTGCGGCCTCCGTCGACCGTGCCTGTGCGACGCGATGGGTACAGGAGGCGTGGCGTCGCCAGGTTGATGCCCAGCCTGGCAGCCTCCAGCGCGCAACGGCACGGCCCGCGTCGGCGTCTCCGGGATCAACACCTCTGCAGCGATTCATCGCCTCGACAGATCGCCATCGCACACTGCGGCGACGAGCCTTCGGGTACTCGGTCGCCAACGGCGTTGAGGAGGCGGTGCCGCCGCTGCTGGTTGGGCTAGCCGCCGACACGGTGACGCGCGGATCGTCGTCGTTGCTCGCCGGACTGGGACTCCGCACCGTGGGATCCCGCCTGCTGGCCCTGGGCGGTGTCAGTGTCGTCTTCTGGGCCGCCGCGTCGTTGATTGAGTTCATGAAGGAACGCGCCACGGCAGACTTCGCCAACGCCGTCCGACACGACCTTCGTACGCAATTGTACGAGCACTTGCAGACGCTGGATGTGTCGACCATCGAATCGCGCGAGACGAGCGAATGGATGGCGATTGTCGACCAGGATGTCAACCAGGTGCATCAGTTCATCCGACAGGGCGCGGATCCGTTCTTCAACATGGGCAGCAACTTCGTCATTGTCGGGGCAACGTTTCTGCTGGTGTCGCCCGGTCTTGCCCTGACGCAGTTGCTGATGGTTCCCCCGCTCGTTCTGGCGTCGATGACGCTCCTTAGACCTATCCGCCAACGGCACCTTGCCGCGCGCACCGATGCCGAGCGACTCAACGTGATGGTGTCGGGCAACATCCAAGGCATGGCTACCATCGCCGGGTTCCGGACCGAAGGCCTGGAGTCGGCGCGCGTACTACACGCGAGCGCCCAACACCGCGATAGCGCGCGCGAGGCCGAACGGGTCGAAGCCGTGTATGTGCCCACCTTGCGGGCCATCGCCGGCGGCGGTTTCGTAACCACACTGGTCTGGGGCGGTTCACGAGTCGCCGCCGGCACGTTGTCGGCTGGCGGGCTCGATGCCATGGCCCTGACGCAACTCCGGCTCTTGTCCGCGCTTGCGCGCATGGGCGTTGGACTGGACCAGTATCAAAAAACTGCCAATGCCCTCGAGCGCATCTTTGCGACCCTGGACGCGCGGCCAAGCATCACGTCGGGCCCCACACCGCTCAGAAAGGACCGGATCGCCGGAGAACTCGCGTTTCACGGGATCACCTTCGGCTACGATCCGGCGCGCCCCGTCCTCCGGAATCTGCACCTCCGGTGCCCCAGCGGCCAGACAGTGGGCATCGTCGGTGCGACCGGCGCCGGAAAGAGCACCCTGCTCAAGCTGCTCCAGCGGTTCTACGACCCGCAGCAGGGCCACGTCACGCTGGACGGCAAGGACCTTCGCGACCTGCAACTGGCAGACCTGCGAGGGAGCGTCGCCATGGTTTCGCAGCACATCACGCTGTTTGCGGGCACCATCCGCGACAACATTGCCTACGGTCGGCCGGACGCTTCAGACGACGAAGTGGTAGCCGCCGCTCGATCGGCCGAGGCCCATGAATTCGTCATGGCCTTGCCTGGACAGTACGATTCCCGACTCGGGTTCGGCGGACTCTCGCTGTCCGGCGGCCAACGTCAGCGGATCGCGATCGCTCGGGCCGTTCTCGCGGACCGGCCAATCCTTTTGTTTGACGAAGCGACCTCGGCACTCGACCACGGGACCGAGGCGGCGCTGCAGCGTTCGCTCGCGACCGTTACCGCAAACCGCACCACCGTCATCGTCGCCCACCGGTTATCGACAATTCGACATGCCGACATCATCTACGTCATCGATGAGGGTTCCGTCCGGGAATCAGGCACTCATGAAGACCTGATTCGCGCCAAGGGTATCTATGCCGGTATGTGGATGGTCCAGACCGGTGAGACTCGACCGGTGCGTGTCAAACGGTGAACAGGATTCCGCATGCGCGGCGGGCGCTCCTTCGCACTGGGGAGTTTCACGCCCTGCTCGGCCGCCTCTGGACCGAGACGCGCCCAGGGGTCGGCCGGGTCTCGGCTGCAGCCCTCGACGCCCTCCCAGGCCTCTGGCACTGGCTGGCCTCGGACGACACCCCCGATAGACATCGGGCGGCGTTCCTACTCGGGCTGCTGGCTGATGCCGAGGAGGGTGAGTCGCTCGCCGAGATACACACCGGCATTGCGAGCCGCCTCGACGTGGCCTGCCGAGTCCTGTCCAAGAGCGAGACGCAGCCTGAGTCGACTGAGGCCATGCGGACCTCACTCCTGTTTCTCCTTTCGCACCACCACGCACACGCGTCGTGGATACTCCCGCACCTGGACGCCTCCCTCGGCCCCACTCACGCGGGTGCCAAAATCGTCAGAGCCGTATTTCGACTGGCGACTGACCGGCCGCTCCACAGCCGTTTTCTGCGTCTGAGCCTTGGCGCCGAAGCGTGTGCCGCCTCGGGCGGAGACCTCCTCGGCTTGGCCAAGAGGGCACTGGCATGCCCTCTGTGCCACGCTCCCTTGACGTTTGCCGACGACGCGAATACTTGCACTCAATGCGATGTCTCGTACGGCTGGGTTGGCGAGTCGCCGGATCTCGTTCCACCCGACTGCACAGACAAGGACGACTACCCCACGGAGATCGTGCACCTGTACGAGTCGGAGATTCGTCCTCGTTTCGTGCGAGTGATGGCCCACGACTGGAACGACGACATCACGGCAGAGCGCGAGCGCCTTTATGTCGCGACCCACCTGACCCCTGTGGAGGGACCGATCCTCGACCTTGCCTGCGGTGCGGGAAGCCGGACCCGGCATGTCGCTGCGCTGGTCGGGCACCACCGAGTCATCGCCCTCGACTTCTCTTCGGCGATGCTGGCGGCGTGTCGTGTGGCCGTGCCAGGTGTTCTCACGGTGCGTGGCAGCGCCGATGCGCTGCCATTCGGCGCCGGCCAGCTCGGTGCCGTGAACTGCTCCGATGCGCTGCAGGCCCTCCCCTCCCCCGAGCGTGCGCTCGCCGAGGTCGGCCGCTGCCTGGCGCCCGGAGGCGTCTTCACGGCGTTCACCTTCGCCGAGGCGTCAACGCCCTATCGGTACTTTCAACATCGGTTCCCCGCCATACCACGACGCCTGTTCACGCGCACCGGTCTGACCGACGCGCTCCACCACGCCGGTCTTGATCCGCTGGACGTTTCCACCCCACATCGAGCACTGTTTCTGGCTGCCAGGAAGCCACTGGCACCAAGCGACACCGCCACGCGGTAGACTATTGAGACGATGCGTGTGCGAGTGGACGCCCAACGGTGTCAGGGGCAGAACCGGTGTTACGCGCTGGCTCCTGAAGTATTTGATGTTGACGACCTGGGACAGGCACTCGTGATTGCCACCGGCAGCATTCCGCAGTCCCTCGAGGCACGTGTGCGACTGGCGGCGGCCAACTGCCCGGAGAGGGCGATCACGGTGTCCGACGATGACTAAGCCTGCCCCGCCACCACAGGCTCCGGTAGGTGACTGGGCTACCGACTTCGATCTTGCTGAACCGGAGTACAACGAACGGGCGGTCGAGATCTGGAGCGACCTTCGGTCGCGGTGCCCGGTCGCCCACACGACTCGGTACGGGGGGGCGTGGCTCCCTGTGCGCCACGAACATATTCGTCAAATCGCGTACGACACCGAGCACTACACCAGTCGCGGGGTCGTCGTGGGCAATCTGCGCCCTATCGTGCCTGGCCCTGCCGGAGCCGCGCCACCGATTACATCTGATCCACCTTTTCACGGTGAGGCCCGGCGGTTGTTGCTGCCGGCCTTCGCGCCCAAACGCATCGCCCTGCTTGAACCAGACATTCGGTTGCTCTGCCAGAGGCAGTTGGCCAAACTCGGCTCGGTGTCAGCCGGTGATCAGATCGACGCTGCCGTAGACTACGCGCAACAGGTCCCGGGCGCAGTGATGGCCAGACTCCTGGGGCTGCCGGAAACGGACCACGAGTTGTTCAGAGGGTTTGTCCACGACCTGCTGGAGGGCGTAAACCTGCCTGAGGACGAAATGGCACGTCGACGCGATCGATTCGACGCGTACCTGGACGAACAAATCGCCGCTCACCGCCGCGCCCCGCAGGATGATCTGACGACGTTCCTGAGTGAGGCGACAATCGATGGTCAGCCGCTGGCGCCGCAGCACGTCAGGGGGACCATCGCGTTGTTGCTGCTGGCTGGCATCGATACGACCTGGAGTCTGCTCGGGTCGTCGCTGCACCATCTGGCCACTCACCAGGCAGACTTGAAGCGCCTGCGGGAGAACCCGTCGCTGCTCCCAACGGCCATCGAAGAGTTTCTTCGCGCCTACGCTCCAGCCACAATGGCGCGGTTGGTTAAACAGTCACACGACTTCCACGGTCATGCCTTCCAGGAGGAGGACTGGGTGCTGTTGCCGTTCGCGGCCGCGAACCGCGACCCCGAGGTCTTCGAACGGGCCGACGAAATCCTCATCGACCGCGCCGTGAACCCGCACGCCGCATTCGGCCTGGGAATCCACCGCTGCCTAGGGTCGAATCTCGCGCGATTGGAGCTTCGCGTGGCGTTGGAGGAGTTCCTGGCCCGGTTTCCGTCATTCGAGCCAGGCGACGAAGCTGTGAGATGGAGCGTGGGCCAAATCCGGGGCCCGCGGCGTCTGTCGCTCCGACTCTTGGAAGTTCAGAATCCGATAGCGCCAGAGACGACCATCCCCCGCACCGAGTACACTCGTTCACGGTCCTGATAGAGGTAACTGATCGACAGCGTATGGTTCGGTTTGGGCGCGACTTCCAGGCCGGCACTCGCGCCCCAAGCCTTGATCGCGCGCTGTGCTTCCCGAATGGTCTTGGCGACGGCGTGTTCGGCCCCCACATGGCCGTTGGCCACCAATGAGACCTTCGGCGAGAGCCGCCACGCCCCCTTCACACCGATCCCCGTCCCTGCTTCCCGGATCACCCGCGGCCCAACCGACGCCCGGGTCAGCTGCAGTCCGGCTTGCGCGCTGAGACGTTTCCACGTCAGCGCCCCCCCCACCGTCCCAACAACCACCTGAGTGTCGGCCCTGTAGGCCGAATAGGACACCTCGGCGAAGGGATTGAGGTGCTCAGACACCCGGACCTGAGCCTTGACGTCCACTTCGCGAGTGGCGATGGTCTGCACGTTGACGCCCGCGCCAACGGACGCCGACAGCATCACGCGACGTGCGCCGAACACATGGTTCAAGCCGGCGCTGATCTGGGTATCCGGATCGCCGAACCGATTGTGAGATTCGACCGCAACAAACAGTTGGCTGCGAGCCGATACACCTCGCGTCACTGTGACGGTGGTCTGGGTCTGTGTCTTTTCGGCGCCGCTGAGATCGTCTAGCTCGAAGTCGATCTGGACGTGGTTCTTGGGCGGCGCGGCGGGACGGGTTTGCGCACCGGCCAGGTAGGGGATCACCAGCCAACCGGCACACAACGCCAGGGTGCGAACTGTCGAATGCAGCCGCAAGCGGTCAGCCCTTCCGGGCGGCCTTCAACGCCTGGACTTCAGCGCGCAGAGTCCGGATTTCGTCTTCCATCGCGGTTGTGCTGCGAACGGATGTGGCCTCTTCACGAATCTTCGAGGCCTGGGCGCGGGCCGTGGACCACGACGAGGAGGCGAAGTCCTTCACGTCATACCCTGCCCGCACCAAGCCAACCAGCATCGGTCGCAAGACCGCCGGCCCGGCCACAGCGGCCACGACACCCACCACGACATTACCCAATGCTGACTTCGGAAGCAGGCTCACCATGCGATTTATCTCCCGGCTGAGGGTAACCCGGAGGGACCGGCGTGGTCAACTCCGGCGACGGCGGTTGACGCGTGCCCGGCATTCCGGCATCATTCGACTGCGTCACGCGCTCACATGTTGACCGAAACCATCGCTTTCTTCGTCGGCGTGTTTCTTGCCCCGGTTGTGCGGCCACTGTTCCGGCCCGTTTTTGTTGAGCTGGTCAAAGTCAGCATCTTAACGGCCGATGAGGCACGCCGCGCTGCGGCGCGAGTCCGCGAGGACATGGAAGACGCGGTCGCCGAGGCCAACGCCGAACGCGCGGCCAAGGCCGAAGCTACCGCCCCGTCGTCTGCGGCGGCATCAGGTGCGACGGCTCCGCCAGTGGTTCCCCCTGCCGATCCACCTCAGTCGCCGAGATGATGTTCGGATAGAGGGTCGGGAAGAACCACCACCGGATACCGACAACCCACAGCTTGTAATACCGACCTGGCTGCAGGCGAGCCTTCAATCCCTGCGAGTTGATCTTGCCGAGCCACCACGCATCTTCGTTCAGATACTCACGTGTCCGACCTGTGGAAAACAGGTCAGCCCCGTGCACCAGGTATCGCAGCGAGCCCACCGGCTGGGACCCGCTCCCGTAGTCAATCACGTTGTCGTCCAGCAGCTGAACGTAGTGCGGTCGGGGGATGACATAGCTGAGGGGCAACAGAAACAAGAACACGGCGGCCAAGAGCACTGCGAGCTTCCTGGGGATCGTGAAGTGCCAGAATCTCCGTCCCAAGGCCTGCACGTCGGCCAGGTACCGGCCCAAAGGGCGTGCGATGTCCCGATACCACTCGTCGCGACGGGACCACCAGAGTTGCAGGCGGCCTCCGAGTGCTTCCCGGGCCGTCACCGGGCGCCCTCCGCGGTGGTGTGGGGGCCCATCGGTCAACCAGAGCAGCGGCGCCATCAGCAAACCAATCAGGACACGCCCAACAGCCAGCACCAACCCAAGCACCCACACCCAGACGTACACCGCGCCCAAGAGGATGACCAGCAGGAACCCCACGAACCTGAGCGTCTCAACGAACAGCCGGACGCTGTGCGAGAAACGGTCGTACGCCCGTTCGCCGGCCTCACGCGCCTCGGCCTCGGAGCGCGCCAGTCGGCTGGGCGGTTCGTCCGCTGAGGGAGTCGGAGCGGTCGATGTCTGCATCGTGCCGACATCTTACCGCCTTCACGCATCGGGCCGAAGACTGACGACGCGTGGCGGCCGATCGGACCTTACACTGATGTTGTGGACACTTGGCCGTATCTGGAGCCCCTGGAGCACTTCTGTCTCGCAAAGTTGGGCCCGCAGGCGGCCCCCCGCGTGATCGACTGGGCTGCCCTCCCGGGCGGGTGGGAACACGAGTCATGGTCCGTCGTACTCGAGGTCGGGGCGGTACCGGCTCGACGCAGGGGTACGTTCGTCTTGCGGCTCGGTCTCCGCCAGGGAGCTCATCAGGCCGTGACCCGGGAAGTCAGGACGCTTCATGCCCTCGCGCGTCTCGGTTACCCGGCGCCGCGGATCTTCCTCTCTGACCCCACCGGTGCTGCCCTCGGCACGCCGTTTCTTCTGGTGCATTTCATAGACGGGGTGTTGCTGATGGACAAGATGCCTCGCGTCTCCGACAGCGAGCGCACCCAACTCCGACGCCGGTATTGTGGACAGCTGGCTGGGCTGCATGCACTCAACTGGCGAGAGGTCAAGGGCGACCTGCTGGGGCGCCTGGATTGCGACACGCTGTTGGCCGACGCCATCGCTATGGCAGACCGCGCGCCGACACTCGCACCGCTGGTCGCGTGGCTGGCCAGACGGCGCCGTCTGGTGGCTGATCGCACCGCGGTGGTTCATGGTGACCCGCATCTTGCGAACGCCATCGCGGGGACCGACGGGAACATCACCTTCATCGATTGGTCCGCGGCGGGCCTAGGCGATCCCCGGGTCGACATTGGGCGGGCGTTGATGCTGATTCGCGCCTACGGCAGCGACGACCGCCGGGATCGATTCGTCGCAGAATTCGAGGCGACCATGGGTCCCCTGACGCATCTTGACTGGTTCGAGGTTCACGCAGCGGTTCGCCATCTGGGACACCTGGCCGACGGGTGGGGCTCCGACGGCAAGCCGGTCGAGACGCACCACTTGGAGGCGGCCCGGCGCATTGCCGGATTCGCCGCCTTGGTCACGGACACGCGAGGCCAGGACTAGCCGACGCGCGCAGCGGCGGCCTCGGACTCGACCAACGCCTTCAGCCTTCCGAGGTCTGCAGCGATTGACTGACGAAGGGCGGCCTCCACCTGCCCCACCGGTAAGCCAGCCGCCGGTCCCTCCAGACGCCCAACATCGTGAATCTGCACGTGCGCACCGCCGTCCCGTGGCAGCACGGTGTACGTCACGGTGCCCACAAACGGGCCATCCACAACGTTCAGTTCAAGAACCTGCGGGCCACTAACCACCACCACCATCGTCCAGCTCAACGGTTGCCCCATCATGGCTCCGTGATTAGTCACGCGGTCACCCGTGATCGCCGGACCGGGTGCCGCTTCCACACGGTGCACCGAGTGCATCCAATCCGGATAACGAGCCGGCGTGAACATGATGCGCGCGACGTCCTCGGGCGTCGCTGCGACAGTGATTGAGACTGCGAGATCAATCATGGTAATCCTTCGAATTCAGAACGGCGCGTCTCTCCATCGGTCTCCTCGCGGACACGATACCCCCAACTTCCCCTTCGACCACAGGAAAACACCGTTTCTTCAGCGTTCCCTCACGACTCGCCGGCCCCGCGGTCCCTACGGTGCATCCCGGAGGAACTGACATGTCGTCTTATCGCTCGTTCGCCGTAATCGTCGTCTTCGCCCTGTTGGCCGGGGACTTCGTGACGGCGGGGTATCGGCTGCAGGCGTAGGGCAGCGAGGCGCGGGACCGGTTCAGGATGTCGGGGCCGCCAAACCTGGTACGGATTCCCGCTTCATCTCCAAGGGAGTGCCCACGGGGAGCCCAAGCGCAACAAGAGCTTGGTGATCTGCCCCAGCGTCTGATAGGGCGTATTATGTCAACCGAACACCCACGTAATACGGACTATCGGCACGAGGGGCCGAACCAGTGTGCACCGATTCTCGAGGGCCGCTTCCGGAAGTCCGAGAATTCGTGCAGTTGGGTGGCGTCCGACCGCGGGGCCGATCAGTGCCGGCCGGCATCAGGCCGGTTCAAGCGTGAAGGCCAGAACGGGTCGCAGTGTGTCTGGAATGGCACCGACACGGGGCCCGACCAGTGTAATCCCCGGACGGCCCGGTAGTGCCGCCACCGCCCAGGCGCGCATGACTGGGGGCCTGCGTTAGACTTCGCCCATGCCAAGCCCCCACCCGCGACAGCCCCTGTTCTCCTTGCTCATCGTTCTCGCCGGGTTCGTCGCAGCGGCCGCCGCGCTTTCTGCGCAGACGGGTAGCGGTCAGGCCCCAACGAATCAGCGCGATACCGAGACGTTTCGGGGCCTGCAGTTTCGCAGCATCGGGCCGAGCCTCCTGCCCGGTCGGGTTGCCGACCTGGAGGTCGACCCGAACGATCCCAAGGTGTGGTACCTGGCCATGGGTTCGGGCGGGGTGTGGAAGACGGTAAATCGGGGCGACACGTGGACGCCCATTTTTGACGAGTATCCGTCGTACTCGATCGGCGCCGTGGTCGTCGATCCTCGCAACTCGAACGTGGTGTGGCTCGGGACAGGGGAGAACACCCACAATCGCAGCACCTCGTACGGCGACGGTGTGTACAAGTCCGCCGACGCCGGCGCCACGTGGACGGCGGTGGGGCTGCGGGACTCGCAGAAGATTCAGCGCATCCTGATCGATCCGCGCAACTCCAACGTGGTCTACGTCGCCACGGCCGGTCCCTTGTGGAACTCGGGTGGTGACCGCGGGTTGTACAAGACGACCGACGGCGGGGTCACGTGGTCCCGTGTGCTGCATGTCAGCGAGGACACGGGCATCACCGATGCCGTGTTTCACCCGGCCAACCCCGACATCCTGTATGCGGCCGCGTATCAGCGTCGACGGAACAACGCGATGACGATTGGGGGCGGTCCGGAGGCCGGCATTTTCAAGAGCACCGATGCCGGGGCGACCTGGGCGCGGATCGAAAGCGGCATTCGGGACGGTGACAAGGGCCGGATCGCGCTGGGTGTGGACCCGCGGCACCCCGAGCGTGTGTACGCGCTTGTTGTGGCCAGAGAGAACGAGGGTGGGTTTTATCTGTCGGAAAACGGCGGCCGCGCCTGGCAGCGCATGAGCAGCTACGCGGGCGGCGACCCGCAGTACTACGGGGAAATCTTTGTCGATCCACATCGGCCCGACACGATCTGGAACATCGAAGTGTCTGTGATGCGGAGCACCGACAAGGGGGCGACGTGGGAACGGATGCCGTTCCAGATGCACGTCGATCACCACGAAGTGGTGTTTGACCCCGCTGATCCCAAACACATGTGGATCGGCAACGACGGCGGGCTGTACGAAACGTTTGATACGGGAAAGACCTGGCGGCACTTCACCAACCTGCCGCTGATGCAGTTCTACCGGGTGAGCGCCGACAACTCACGCCCGTTCTACCGGACGTGTGGTGGCTCGCAGGATAACGGCACCGTGTGTGGGCCGTCGCGCACCCTCAACGCCGTGGGTGTTCGCACCAGTGAGTGGTTCGTCGTGGGCGGCGGCGACGGGTTTCAGGCCTACATCGATCCCCACCTTTCGAACATCGTGTACGCACAATCACAAAACGGCGCGCTCACCCGGCTCGATCTGACGACAGGGGAGAGTGTCGGCATTCGTCCGACTCGCGCCATTCCGCGTGGGGGCAATCAGGACCAGGGGCGCTGGCACTGGGACAGTCCGCTACTGGTCAGTCCGCATGCGGCCGGGCGCATCTACTACGCCGGCCATCGGCTGTATCGCAGTGACGATCGCGGCGATGCCTGGACGCCGGTCAGCGGCGATCTGACGCGGAATCTCGATCGGCGCGAGATGGCCATCATGGGCAAGGTGTGGCCGGCCGACGCCATCGGGTTGCACCTCTTTACCACCACCATGAGTACGATCACGGCGCTTGATGAATCGCCGGTGTTGGAAGGCCTGCTGTATGTCGGGACCGATGACGGCTTGATTCAGGTGTCGGAGGACGGCGGCGGGGCGTGGCGTCGAATTGAACAGTTTCCGGCGTTGCCCCGGTGGAGTTACGTCACCGACGTGTTCGCGTCGCCGCGCAACGCCGACGTGGTGTTTGCGACATTCAACAACTGGCAGAACGGTGACTTCAGGCCCTGGGTGCTCCGCAGTGACGATCGCGGACGTACCTGGACGAACATCACCGGCAATCTGCCGGCGCGGTCGGGCGCCTGGTCGGTGGTGCAGGACCACGCCAATCCCAACCTGCTGTTTGTCGGGCTCGAGTTCGGGGTGTGGTTCAGCGTGAATGGCGGCGGGCAGTGGACCGAACTGCGGGGTGGTTTCCCGCGCATTCAGGCGCGTGACCTCCACATTCAGCGGCAGTGGACGGATCTGGTGGTCGGCACCTTTGGCCGGGGCACGTACATCCTCGACGACTACACCGCTCTGCGCAGCCTGACGCCTGAAAGCCTTGCGGCCGACGGCTGGCTGTTTCCGCTCCGGCAGGTGCCTCTGTTCAACGAGCTGGAACAGGTCCTTGAGGTGTGGGGCGATCAGGCGTTTCCGAATCCACCTTTCGGCGCCACGTTGACCTATCACCTGCGCGCGCCGGTGGCGGCTGGTTCTCAACTCGTGCTGACGATCACCAACGACGCCGGAGAGCAGGTGCGGCGGCTGACACTCCCCAACGACACAGGCGTGCGTCGCGTCACATGGGATCTGCGGCGTGACAGCGGAGCGCAGAATCGGCCCGGTCCGCGTGTCTCGACCGGCCGGTACACCGCCACGCTGGGACGGATGACTGGGACGGAGGTCACCCCCCTGGGCGCGCCCCAGCATGTCCACGTGGTGCCGTTGCAGCGCTGACGCGTGGGCTCACACATGACCATCACCACCGGGACGCAACTGGGCACCTATCAGGTGCAGTCTTTGCTGGGCGAAGGCGGCATGGGCCGCGTGTTTCGCGCGCACGATGGCAAACTCAAGCGCGACGTCGCCATCAAGGTGCTGCCCGACGAGTTCTCGCGTGACCCGGAGCGCGTCGCAGTAGCCCGACCTGCCGCTGCCCGCGCGTGGTGAGGCCGACACGCTTCATGTCGCTCCGGTTCTTCTTCATCTACAATGAGCCCGCTTGTCCCTGACATCCGGCGCGCGTATTGGCTCCTGCGAAATCGTGGTGCTCACCTGGTTCGCCGAACTGAACCGGCTCGCGCCGGGGAAGAAATGAGGCGACCCGGTGAGGCGGTCGTTGCAGCGTCCGGAGATCTCGGAGGAATTCGAGGCCCTGCGTGATGAACGCTGGTGCCGCGAGGGGAGCCGCCAGGTCGAGTCCGCGATCGACGCCGAGCGATTCATCGAGCGGGTGGGCTTTGCCGCCTGCCTGACCGATTCGCGTCGGCCCGGGCCGTCCCTGTATGTCGCCGTCTGCGGCCGGCGTGACGCCGTCATGCCGCGTCAGGTTCAGAAGGACCCGGAGTCGTCGCTCACGTGGCAGATCAAGGATGAAGTCGTCCGGCGCGGACAGGTGTACTACGGCAAGTTGACCCGCGGTAAGGCGATGTTCATCGCGCCGCGGATGGTGCGCTGGTTCCACGCGATCTGGGGAGTGCGTCGCTCGGATGAACGCAAGCGCCTGAGTCCAGATGCGCGGGCGATTCTGGCCGTTCTCCGGAAGGAATGGGAAATGGCGACCGCCGACCTCCGGGCGGAGTCCGGAGTAGTCGATCGTCAGGCTTTTACCAGAGCCATCGATGAACTGCAGGCGGCGATGATTGTCGTGCCCAGTGAGGTGGTCTACCTTCCGAAGTTCACGTACATCTGGACCCTGGCGGTCGGGCGGTTTCCGGACGCGCTGCGCACGCGTGCCGGCCGCGATGTCGCGTTGCGCGAGATTGCCCGGTGTTTTCTCGAGCACGCCGGCATGACCGTGCCCGGAGAACTGGCCAGAGTCACGGGGCTCTCCAGAGCCGACGCCGGACTCGGCAACAGGGCGCTTGTGGTCGAAGGCGTTGCGACGATGCCGGCGCGCGGCGTGTATGTGATCGCTGACGGCCGTGGCCGGGTATCGTAGACGCCATGAAGAATCCGTTGACTCCGGGCAAGTCCACCCCCGTCAAGACGTGGACCGACTTCGCCTTACTCGCGCGGGATGCGCGGCATTTCGAGACCACCGTCATGGAGGTGACCACGTCGCTCGACCACGCCGCACTGCTCAAGGCGGTCAACGACGCCTCCCGGCCGTACGCGATCTGCATCCTGAAACTCAAGTGACAGGACGCTGGTGCAGCTGACGGCGGTAGCCGTCAGCGTGTCCATCTCGCAAAGCGAATCAGGCGCAGGGGCGCCTCAACCGGTGCCGCTGTTCCGACGGTCAACCGCACGACATAGTCTCCCGGCGATGCCGGCCGCCGCGCTCCGGACGGCGCAGGATCCAGCTGCAGATTCCATGTCGCGATGTTCAGGCCGCGGCGGCCGTTGACGCGGATCTCCACGCGGGGTGCTGCGCCGGATGCCCCCGTCGGCGTCGAGCCGGTGATGCTGAGCGTCGCAGGTCCGTCCGATTCGAGCGTGAACGCGATCGTTGCCGTGCCGGGCGTCCCTGCCGGTTCCGTTTCGTCCTGGATCCGCACGAGCGCCGGATGCGGCGGGAACAGTCGCGGCGCGGCGCGCCACTGCTGAATGGGGCGCGCGTCGAGCACAAACACGCCGCGGCCGTGTGTGCCAATCACGATCTCGTCGTCTCGCGGATGCACCACGAGGTCATGCACGGGTGTCGTCGGGAGTGTGGCGCTGAGCGACACCCAGGTGGCACCGCGATCGAGCGATGCATACACGCCGCCATCAGTGCCGACGTAGAGCACGTCCGGGTTGCGCGGGTCCTCGCGAACGACATTGATCGACTCGGCCGGCAGACCGGCTGAGAGCGACGTCCAGGTGCCGCCGAAGTCCGTCGACCGGAAGAGATATGCGCGGGTGTCGTCCTCGCGATAGCCGGTCATGCTCACGTAGGCCGTACCGGTGTCGTACTGCGAGGTGATGACGCGGCTTACCCATTTCTTCGGGAGTCCCCGGCTGACGTCCGTCCAGGTCGCGCCCTCGTCCCGCGTGAGATGCACGCGCCCGCCCTCGGTGCCGGCGTAGAGCAGTCCGCGCTGCCGGGTCGACTGGGCGATCATCGTGATCGACCCGTACGGCACGACCGCACGTTCCCCCCCGGGCTGCTCGGAGAGATCCGGGCTGATCGCCGTCCACGCGACGCCGCGATTGGTGCTCTTCACCACCTTGTTCGTGCCGGCGTACAGCGTGCCCGGATCAAACGTCGATACCAGGTAGGGCATGTACCAGCCAATGCGCCATGGCGCCTCGCCGCCGGGTGCGCGCGGAGCGATGCGTTGTGAGGCCGGACTGCCCGTCTGGATGGAGGGCCCCGCCGTATCCATGCGGCGCAGGTCGCCGTTCTGATGCGAGTAGTAGATGTAGCGCGCATCGGCCGGGTCGACGAGCGTCACGTAGGAGTCGCCGCCGGTCCACTGGTCCAGGTAGACGTGTTTCCACGGGTCGTTCTCGTTCCGGCTGTCGTCCACCGTGAACGTGCTGGGCCCGTACAGCGCCGCGTTGTCCTGCGTGCCGCCGTAGATGTTGTAGGGCTCGGCCATGTCCACCGAGACGCTGTAGAACTGGCCGATGGGCATCGTGTTGAGATGCAGCCACGTCCGGCCGCGATCCCACGATTGAAAGACACCGCCGTCGTTGCCGAGCAGCAGGCGGTTCGGGTCGTCCGGATCGATCCAGAACTCGTGATGATCGAGGTGCATCACGAGCCCCTGGGAGTCCCGCAGGCGGCGAATGGATTCACCGAGCCGCGCGTACGTCCGGCCGCCGTCGGTCGATCGAAACGCGCGGTTGCCGAAAATGTAGACCTCGTCCGGGTTGTCCGGCGACACCCGGATGTCGCAGAACTTCCAACCGAAGACGCCGAACACAGGATAGATGTCTTCGGTGTTGGCCTTGCGCCAGGTCTCGCCGCGATCGTCGGACCGGTAGACCTCGCCGCCGATGAACGGCCGCCCGGTCTGTCCCGCCGCCGGCGCGCGATTGTCGAGATACACGTAGACCGTCTCCGGACGGGACGGCGCGATGGCGATGTTGCTCCGGCCGATGAGCCCGGTCGGCAGGCCGCGGCCGAGCCGGGTCCACGTGCGGCCGGCGTCGGTGCTGCGATAGAGGCCACTCGCCGGTCCGGTCTCGATCTGCCACATGGACGCGTACAACACGTTGGGATTTGAGGGGTCCATCGCGAGGTCGATCGCGCCGGTGTTGTCGTCAAGAAACAGCGACGTCGTCCACGTCCGCCCGCCATCGGTCGTCTTGAAGACCCCGCGCTCCCGGTTGGGCGTCCATTGATGTCCCATCGCCGCGACGTATACGACGTCCGGATTCGCCTCGTCGATCAGCACCTTGCCGATGTGATGCGTGTCGGCGAGCCCCATGTTGGACCAGGTGCGGCCGGCGTCTGTCGACTTGAACACACCGGTGCCGGCGTAGGCGTACCCGGAGTGGCGCGGCTGCGCCTCGCCGGTGCCCACCCAGACGATGTTGGGGTTGGATTTGGCGACGGCGACGTCCCCGATGGCAAACGCCGATTCGTCGTCGAAGATCGGTTGCCAGGTCAGGCCGTTGTTCGTCGTCTTCCAGAGATTGCCCGAGGCCGGCGCCACGTAGATCGTGTTGCGGCTCCCGGACGGCACCGCGATCGCCTCGATTCGCGAGGACTGCAGGGACGGACCGAGTGTCCGCCAGGGCAGGGCCGCAAGCGGCGACGAGGCGGCCATCCGCTGATGTGTCTCCCACGCGGCCGCGCGCTCCTGGGCGCTGGTGGCGCCAGATGAGGCCGCCTGCGCTGGGGCGGCCTGGGGCGGGGCGGCCTGCAACCACACGGCGCCCGACGCCAGGATCGCAAAGAGCAATGAACTTCCGGTGATTGTCTGTGTGCGCACGCGGACCCCCTGATGGACACGGAGTATAGCTGGGGATCAGGGCGCCGCAGGTGCCCCGAGACGCGAGCGAGATCCGACGTCTACCGTAGCGTCTTGACTGGATCGACGGCGGTCGCCCGCCTCGCCGGAATCAGTGTGGCCACCAACGACACCAGCAGCAAGACCAGTGCCGCAGCGACGAACGTCGGCACATGAAACACGTTGCCGCCCAGCAACAGACTCGATGTCAGCGGCACGGCGGCCAGCGCGCCGATGAGTCCGATCAGGATGCCTGCTCCCGCTATGCGAAGGCCCGAGGCAGCTACCAGGCCCATGACCTGACGCCGGTCGGCACCGAGTGCCATACGGATACCAATTTCTCGCGTGCGTGACGACACGAGGTAGGCCAACGCACCGTACAGACCTGTACACGCCAGCATCAGTGCTCCTGCGGCCAGCACCATCGTCACGGCGGCCGCCACGCGTTGTGCAAAGAGGGCCACCGTGATGTCTTGAGCCAGCGAACTCACCGCGGGTGTCGGCACCTTGGTGATCTGCCCCAGCGTCTGATAGGGCGTATTATGTCAACCGAACACCCACGTAATACGGACTATCGGCGACTTCGAGGCGGTGGCGGCGGACCTGATCGCGCGGAAAGTGACCTCGAAAGAGCGCCTCGGCATCGAGGGCCGGAGCAACGGGGGCCTCCTGGTGCTGTCGACGATGGTCCGGCGGCCGGACCTCT
>Ga0194131_10003952_pt1 | contig 22793 bp, 17 predicted proteins | sample TA2KigO120mmetaG_FD_148631 | JGI IMG/M metagenome (GOLD analysis project Ga0194131, IMG submission 148631) | Freshwater microbial communities from Lake Tanganyika, Tanzania - TA2015053 Kigoma Offshore 120m | ecosystem: Environmental > Aquatic > Freshwater > Lake | place: Tanzania: Lake... | reverse complement strand
CCCCCTGCGCGCGGCCGAGCCGGGGTCGTCGCGCTCGCGCTCGTCGCCCGGCCCCCGCGAGCTCAGCTCGCCGGGCTCGCCGCCGTGCTCGCGGGCCAGCTCCAGCCCCAGCCGCATCGGCTCGTCCACCGGGTGGTGGGCCGACTCGAACCCCAGCACCAGCAGCGCCCTCCCCGGCGGGCCCGCGCTCGTGATCGCCGACTCGGTCGGGTCCAGCAGCCGGCAGTTGGTCGGGTACAGGCCCGACTGCGACAGGGCCCGCACCGCCACGGCGCCCGAGGCGAAGTCCGGGAAGGCGACCCCGCAGGACGCGCGCCAGCGCGGGCGCTCCTGCACGCGCATCCAGGCGTCGACGATGACGCCGAGGGTGCCCTCCGAGCCCAGCAGCATCCGGTCCGGGCTCGGCCCCGCGCCCGAGCCGGGCAGGCGGCGGCTGTTCCACTCGCGCTCTCCGGCCGGCGTCAGCGCCCGCACCGACTCGACCATGTCGTCGATGTGCGTGTAGAGGGTCGCGTAGTGGCCGCCGGCCCTGGTCGCGATCCAGCCTCCCAGCGTCGAGTACTCGAACGACTGCGGGAAGTGGCGCAGGGTGAGCCCGTGCCCCCGCAGCTGCTCCTCCAGCACCGGCCCGGTCGCGCCGGCCTGGATCCGCGCCGCCCGCGAGACCGCGTCCACCTCCAGCACGCGGTCCATGCGCCGCATGTCCACGCTGACCACACCCCTGTAGTCCTCCCCGACGCGCGCCTCGACGCCGCCGACCACGCTGGTGCCGCCGCCGAACGGGATCGCCGCGGCGCGGGCGTCGTCGGCGAACGAGAGCACGATGTCCAGGTCCTCGGGGGACTCCGGACGGGCGACCAGGTCGGGTACGTGGGCGAACTCCCCCCGGAAGCCGTGCACGATGTCGCAATAGGCCTTGCCGAGCGCGTGGCTGACGCGGTCGTGGGGCGCGGCCGAGAAGATCGCCTCGAACCCGCTCGGCGGCTTCAGCCGCGGCTGCGGCAGCTCGACCCCCTCCAGCGGCACGGGTTCCTCGATCTCGTCCACCTCGAAGCCGAGCCGCTCGGTGACGGCCTTCGCCGTCGCCTCCAGCGCCGCGCGGTCGGGCTGCTGGTCCTCGTATCCCCAGCCCCAGTGCTTGAGGCGGCGGCCGCCGGCGTTCACGCGCCGACCCTACCGCCCCCTCGCCCGTCTACCAGTGCACCCCGCGCATCAGGTAGGCGAAGGCGACGCCCTCGGTCGAGAGCTCCTCGTCCTTGGCGGCCGGCTTGCCGTCCTTCTTGTCCTCGCCCTTGGCCGCCTTCGACTCGGGGAAGAGCTTGTAGGCCGTGTTCAGGATCGCGTCCGAGGCCTTGGGCGCGACGGTGTAGAGCATCTCGCCGAAGTTGCCGAGGCGGGTCGCGACCTTCTTCGGCTTGCGGATCATCGCGTCGCAGATCATGTCGGCCGCCTGCTCGGGCGTGATCGTCGGGAAGGCGTCGTACATCTTCGTCGGCGCGATCATCGGAGTCCGCACCAGCGGCATGTGGATCGTCGTGATGCTGACCTTGTCGTCGACCATCTCGGAGGCCGCGCAGCGCGACCACGCGTCGAGTGCCGCCTTCGATGCGACGTAGGCCGAGAAGCGCGGCGTGTTCGTCTGCACGCCGATAGAGCTGACGTTGATGATGTGCCCGCCCTTCTTGCGGCCCTTGCCGCCCTTTCGCATCGCCGGCAGCAGGCTCAGGATCAGCTTCAGCGAGCCGAAGTAGTTGAGCTGCATCGTGCGCTCGAAGTCGTGGAAGCGGTCGTAGGAGAGCGCGATCGAACGCCGGATCGAGCGGCCGGCGTTGTTGACGAGGATGTCCACCTTGCCGTGCTCGGCCAGCACCTCCTCTGCCATGCGCTCGATGTCGTCGATGTCGGAGAGGTCGGTGCGGTGGATGTGCGCTTCGCCTCCCGCCTCTTCGATCTCGCTCTTGGTCTCCTCCAGCTTCTCCGGGGTGCGGGCGACCAGCAGCACGTTCGCGCCCGCGGCGGCGGCCTTGATCGCCGCCGCCTTGCCGATCCCCGAGGAGGCGCCGGTGATCATCACGACCTTGCCGCCGATCGCGCCCGAGAGCGAGCGGTCCTTGAACAGGTCGGGATCGAGGTTGCGCTCCCAGTAGTCCCAGAGCTTGTCCGAGTAGGTGGGCAGCGGCGGAACCGAGATGTCGGTCCCCTCCAGCGCCTGCTGGGTGTTGGAGGAGTCGAACGTGGTCGGGTAGTTGATGTAGACGAGCACCGAGCGCGGGATGCCGAGGTCGGCCAGCACCTGGTCGGAGATCCGCTTCACCGGCGGCAGCATCTGCACTCCCGAGCGCACCTGCTTCGGGATCACGTCGAGCATCTTCGAGTCGAGCCGCATCACCGCCTCGGGCGCGTGGGCCGACTTCGCGAACAGGTTGATGATCTGGCCGGCGCTGAGCGGGTTGGGGTCGGTGAGGTGGAAGACCTTGCCGTCGTGGCCGTCCTGGTGTGCGATCTCGTCCATCGCCCGGGCGACGAAGTCGACGGGGACGAGGTTGATCTCCTGCCCCTCGATGCCGATCCCTGGGAACCATTGGGGCACCATGTTGCGCGCCCGCTGGATCAGCTTGAAGAAGTAGTAGGGCCCGTCGACCTTGTCCATCTCGCCGGTCTCGGAGTGGCCCACCACGATGCCCGGGCGATAGATCCGCCACGGAACCTCGGCCTCCTCGCGCACGACCGCCTCGGACTCGTGCTTGGTCTGGAAATAGGGGTGGTTCTCGACGTCGTAGGCCTCGTCGAACATCTCCTCGGTGAAGGTGCCCTTGTAGAGGCCGGCGGCGGCGATCGAGCTGACCATGTGCAGGCGCCCGGCGTCGAGCGCCTCGGCCAGCGCGACCGCCCCGCGCGTGCCCTCGACGTTGGCGACGCGCTGGCTCTCGGCGTCCGCGGTCATGTCGTAGATCGCCGCGAGGTGAAAGAAATGGTCGACCTGGCCCTTCAGCTCCTTGACCACGTCCTCGCCGACCCCGAGCTGCGGCTGGGAGAGGTCGCCGATCACGGGCACGATGCGGTCATCGTCGGCACCCCAGCGCGATCGCAGCTCCTCGAGACGCCCGCGCGAGCCCTCGCGCACCAGCACGTAGATGGTTCCCTCCCGCTCGAGCAGCAGCTCGATCAGGTTGCGGCCGATGAAGCCGGTGCCGCCGGTGACGAAATAGCTCATCTACCTCTCCTCCAAAGGGGCGGTCGCTCAGGGCCGGAATCTACAGTCTGTTCGTGGCCCTCCATCTCGACCCCAGCTCCCAGCCGAATCCCGAGCGCGAGGACGAGCTGCGAGCGAGCGGCGCCAGGGTCGAGCTTCGGCCCGCCACCCGGGTCGCCCAGCTTGCCGAGCGCTCGCTCGCCTGCCCCTCCTGCGGGGTGCCGGTCGCGATCGCCGGGCCGGCCGGATGGGACCAGCGGCTCGCCTGCTCTTTCTGCGGGTCAGAGGCGCCGACGCGCGACTACGTCCAGGAGCGGGGCTGGCCGCGCGTCGAGCTGATCGCCCGCCTCGGGTGACGACGCCCGGCCCGCCCGCCCCAACCTCATAGAGTTGTAGGAGGAATGGCAACGACGTCGACGGCCCAGCTTCTGATGCCCGAGATGGGCGAATCGGTGACCGAGGGGACGGTGCTCGAGTGGCACGTCGCCGAGGGCGACGCAGTCGAGGAGGGCCAGACGATGGTCGAGGTCTCGACCGACAAGGTCGACGCCGAGGTTCCGGCGCCCGCCGACGGGACCGTGAGCAAGATCCTGGTGGCTGCCGACGAGACGATCGAGGTCGGCGCGGCGCTGGCTGAGATCGACCCGGCGGCCGGCGGTGACGCGGGGACCGCCGCGGGTGCTGATTCGGCGAGCAACGGACCGGTCTCCGCAGACGGCAAGGCGCCTGAATACGCACCTGCGTCGCCCCCCGCGTCACCGCCGGCCGACGAGACGAAGGAAGCGACGGCGACCGCCGTCGAGCCGAGTGAGGAGACGTCCGGTGGGGAGAGCATTGAGATCGTGATGCCGGAGATGGGTGAGTCCGTGACTGAGGGGACCGTGCTCGAGTGGCACGTCGCAGAGGGCGATTCGGTCGTTGAGGGCGACACCGTGGTCGAGGTTTCCACGGACAAGGTCGATGCAGAGGTTCCCGCTCCGGCCGATGGCACCGTCGTCAAGCACTTGGTTCAGCCCGACGAGACCATTGCCGTCGGGGAGCCACTCGCGGAAATGACCAAGGGTGGTGGCGGGGCCGCGAGGGCCACGCCCGTCGCCAAGCGCATCGCCGCGGCGAACGGGGTCAGCCTGGGCGCCGTCAAGGGCACGGGGGCCGAGGGCAAGGTGACCAAGGCTGACGTGTTGGCCGCGGGCGACGGCAAGGGCGCCGCAAGCGCTCCCACCCCGACCGAGGGAGAGGCCAAGACGCTGCGGGGACCGCAGGCCATGCTGGCGAAGGCGATGGAGGAGAGCCGGGAGATACCCACGGCGACCTCGTTCCGGACGCTGGCCGTGGACACGCTCGACGCCAAGCGCAAGGCGCTGAACGGGGTGCTCAAGGATCGCGGGATGAAGGTCAGCTTCACGCACCTGATCGCCTGGGCGATCGTCAAGGCCGCCGAGGAGTGGCCGGCGATGGTGCGCCACTACGAGCAGCGCGAGGGCAAGCCCTTCGTCGTCGACCCCGGCCGGGTCAACCTCGGGATCGCCGTGGACGTCGAGCGCAAGGGGCAGCGCAGCCTCATGGTCCCCTGCATCAAGGGGGCCGACTCGCTCGACTTCGCGGGCTTCCACGCCTACTACGAGGAGCTGATCACCAAGACGCGCGAGAACACGCTCACCGCCGACGACTTCCACGGCACCAACATCACCCTGACCAACCCGGGCGGCCTCGGCACGGTCGCCTCGGTGCCGCGGCTGATGACGGGTCAGGGCACGATCGTCGCCTGCGGCTCGCTCGCCTATCCGGTCGAGTGGGCGCACGCCCCGGCCGAGAAGGTGAAGGCGCTCGGCGTCAGCAAGGTGATGACGACTACCTCCACCTACGACCACCGCATCATCCAGGGAGCGGAGTCTGGCTCGTTCCTGCGCCGGATCGAGCAGCTGTTGCAGGGCGAGGACGAGTTCTACGAGTCGGTCGCCCGCTCGCTCGGGATCAGCGAGGACGCGCTCGCGAGCGCCCACCCGGCGGCAACCTCGGCCGCGCCCCTGGCGGCGGTCCCCGCCGCCGACGCCGCGGCGCCGTCCGCGAAGCCGGACACCGAGCTGCTGCAGGCCGTGCAGGCCGGCACCTCGCTGCTGAAGGCGTACCGCACCCACGGCCACCTCGCCGCCGACCTGGACCCGCTCGGCTCCGAGCCCAAGGGCGACCCCGCGATCCAGCCCGAAACGCTCAACCTGACCCCGGAGCTGATGTCACGGTTGCCGGCCGAGATCCTCCGCATCGGGGTCGAGGGCGAGACCCTGCTCGAGGCGCTGCCGCGGATGCGCGACGCCTACTGCGGGACGATCGCGTACCAGATTGAGCACCTCTCCAGCCACCAGCAGCGCATGTGGCTGCGCGAGATGATCGAGACCGGCTGGCACCGCAAGCCGCTCGATGCCGAGGAGAAGCACGACCTGCTCGACCGGCTGATCGACGTGTTCGGCTTCGAGCGCTACGTCGAGAAGGCGTACCTGGGCCAGAAGATGTTCTCGATCGAGGGCATAGACGCGGTCGTGCCGATGCTCGACGAGCTGTTCGAGATGGCCCACACCGAGGGCGCGCGCGAGGTCGTGATCGGAATGGCCCACAGGGGCCGGCTCAGCGTGCTCGCCCACAACCTGGGGCGCTCTCCCGCCTCCCTGCTGGCCGAGTTCGAGGGCGCCAAGGCGATCGAGGCGGTGAAGGCGGTCGCTGCGATCCCGACCGGCGGCACCGGGGACGTCAAGTACCACTACGGGCACCAGGGCCGCTTCGCCACCCGCGACGGCGGCGAGATCGCGGTCCGGCTCTACCCGAACCCGAGCCACCTGGAGTTCGTCGACCCGGTCGTAACCGGCGCCGCCCGCGCCGCGCAGACGAAGCGCTCCAACTCCACGATCGAGCACGACCCTTCGGTCGCGGTGCCGGTGCTGCTGCACGGCGACGGGGCCTTCCCGGCCCAGGGCGTGGTCGCGGAGACGCTCAACCTGCAGTCGCTGGCCGGGTACAGCACCGGCGGCACGATCCACATCATCCAGAACAACCAGATCGGCTTCACGACCGAGCCCTTCGAGGCTCGCTCCACCCCGTACGCCGCCGACATGGCGAAGGGCTTCAACGTGCCGATCGTCCACGTCAACGCCGACGATCCCGAGGCGTGCGTGGCGGCGATCCGGCTGGCGATGGGCTATCGCGAGCGCTGGGGCCGCGACGTCGTCATCGACCTGATCGGCTACCGCCGCTTCGGGCACAACGAGACCGACGAGCCCGCCTACACGCAGCCGCTGATGGCCGCGAAGATCAAGGAGCACCCGCCGGTCTCCCAGCTCTACGCCGAGTCGCTGGTCGCCGGCGGCGTCGCCACCGCCGATGAGGTCGAGACCCGGCGCGAGGAGCGCCAGCGCGCACTCAAGCGGACCCACGAGGAGCTGCGCTCGAAGATCGAGGCGGGCGAGTTCGAGGATCCGACCGCGACCGGCACCGGCGAGCTCGACCGCACCCGCAGCCCCAAGGTGGACACGGCCATCGCCGAGTCCGCGATCAAGGAGCTGAACCAGGAGCTGATCCGGGTCCCCGACAGCTTCACGATCCACCGCAAGCTGCGCAAGCCGCTGGAGAAGCGGATCGAGGCGCTGCGGAGCGGCGGCATCGAGTTCGGGCACGCGGAGTCGCTGGCGCTCGGCTCGCTGCTGACCGAGGGGGTGCACGTCCGCTTCACCGGCCAGGACACCGAGCGCGGGACCTTCAGCCACCGCCACCTCGTGCTGCACGACGAGAAGACGGGCCTGCGCTTCGCCCCGATCCAGAACCTGCCCGGAGCAACGGCGCCGCTGGAGCTGCACAACAGCCCGCTCTCGGAGACGGCCTGCCTCGGCTTCGAGTACGGCTACTCGGCCGCTTCGCCGGACAGCCTGGTCCTGTGGGAAGCGCAGTTCGGCGACTTCGGCAACTCGGCCCAGGTGATCATCGACAGCTTCATCGTCTCGGCCGAGGCGAAATGGGGCCAGATGACGCGGCTGACGCTGCTGCTCCCACACGGCTACGAGGGCGCCGGCCCCGAGCACTCGAGCGCCCGCATCGAGCGCTTCATCCAGCTCGCCGCCGAGGGCAACATCCGCATCGCCAATCCCACCACCGCCGCCCAGTACTTCCACCTGCTGCGGCGCCAGGCGCACATCGCCAAGGCCCGTCCGCTGGTCGTCTTCACCCCCAAGGGCCTGCTGCGCCTGGCGCGCGCGACCTCGGACCTGGAGGAGCTGACCTCGGGCTCGTTCGAGTTCGTCCTCGACGACCCCAAGGCCCAGGAGCGAAAGCAGGCCGTCGAGCGCCTGGTGCTCTGCAGCGGCAAGGTCTATTACGACATCGACGCCGCCCCCAAGCGAGAGGGGACCGAGCGCGTCGCGGTCGCCCGCGTCGAGCTGCTCTACCCGTTCGCGAAGGAGCAGCTGACCGAGCTGATCGAGGGCTATCCGAACCTGAAGGAGATCGTCTGGACCCAGGAGGAGCCTCGGAACATGGGCGCCTGGTCGGTGATGCAGCGCCGCATGCCCGAGCTGCTGCCCGAGGGCGTCGAGCTGGGCTACGTCGGACGCCCGCCGCGCGCCAGCCCCGGCGAGGGCTACGCCGTCGCCCACACCCGCGAGCAGGAGCGGATCGTGCTCACCTGCCTGCTGGGCAAGGCGGATCCCGCCTAGTGGCCCTCCTCAAAACGTCTCACCGGAAATGACTGGTCCAGATCACCACCATGCTGCGTCCTCGGTCGTCCGAATAGCGCTGCTATTCGGACTCCCTGCCTCCTTGCCTGGCGGCGCCTGGCCTGCGTCATTTCCTGGCGAACGTTCCGAGAAGGGCCACTAGCTACCCGCTCGGTGAGCCCCGCGCCCTCCCGCGAGCAGGTCCTTCCCCGGGCTGTCCCGGGACGGCTGTTCGGGGTCTGCAAGCCCGCTTCCTGGCTCGAGCTGGCCCTGTTCGCGGGCCTGCTCTTCTTCTGGCTCGCCCCCGGCTTCGAGCACGAGACGTTCATCTTCGGGCTCGCCCATGGGATCGGCTACATCGCCCTCTGCCTGCTGATCCTGGCTGCGGTGATCCGCCGCGAGGCGCCGTGGCCGCTGCTCGCCGCGACCCTGACCCCCGCCGGCCCGGTCGGCAGCGTGATCGGGATCGAGCTGATCGAGCGGCGGGGCTGGGGGGTCGAGAGCCCGAACCCGGTCGCCGAATCGGGGGATGGCGGCGGCTCATCCGTTACGGGTATTGACAACGCGCTCCGAAAAAGTGGATAATCACCGGCGCGGGGAAAAAACATTTATAGGCTCGACCCCGGGCCAATCCCGCCTCCGGGGTCGATCGCGTCGGAAATCCCTCCCTGGCTACCGACGCGCAGGCGTAGCGCGGGCCGCGTGGATCCCCTGCCTCCTGCGGCCCCGCTACGCCATTAATTCAACCGACCCGGTCGTCAGGGGAAGCCGGCTTCGCCATTCAGGCGCGGCGACCGGCGCCGCAATGCCTGGCGCCGCCGCCAAGGCGGCGGCTTCCGGTAGAGCGGCTCGTCGCCGCATCAGGCGGAACGCAGGTCGCGCAGCACGCGGTGCAGGATGCCGCCGTTGCGGAAGTAGGAGACCTCGTTCGGGGTGTCGATGCGGACGGTCGCCTCGAAGCTGACCGAGTCGGCGCCCTCGCGCCCGGCGGTGACGGTGACGACCTTCGACTCGCCGCCGGCGAGGTCGCCGACGGTTAACTCCTCCTCGCCGCTGAGCCCGAGGGAGTCGAGCGTCTCGCCGGCCGGGAACTGCAGCGGCAGCACCCCCATACCGATCAGGTTGGCGCGGTGGATGCGCTCGAAGCTCTCGGCGATCACGGCGCGCACCCCGAGCAGCGCGGTGCCCTTGGCCGCCCAGTCGCGTGAGGAGCCCGATCCGTACTCCTTGCCCGCGAGCACGACCAGCGGCACGCCGTCCGCGGCGTAGCCCATCGCGGCCTCGTAGATGCTGGTCTCCTCCCCCTCGGTCCCTGACTTCGCAGCACCTGCGGTGCTGCTCGGGAGCCTGCGCGTGAAGCCGCCCTCGCGCTCGGCGAGCCGGTTGCGCAGCCGCACGTTGGCGAAGGTGCCGCGGATCATCACCTCGTGGTTGCCGCGGCGTGAGCCGTAGGAGTTGAAGTCGCGCGCCTCCACCCCCTGCTCGAGCAGCCAGGCGCCCGCGGGGGAGTCCTTCTTGATCGCGCCGGCGGGCGAGATGTGGTCGGTCGTGACGGAGTCGCCGAGCACGGCGAGCGCCCTGGCTCCCTCGATCGGCTCGATCGGCGCCGGCTCCGCACTCATCCCCTCGAAGAAGCTCGGCCTGCGCACGTAGGTCGATTCGGGCCAGGTGTAGCGGTCGCCGGCGGGCACCTCGATCTGCTGCCAGCGCTCGTCCCCGCTGAACACGTCCGAGTAGCCCTTGGTGAACATGTCGGCGCGCACCGCCTCGCCGACCGCCTCCGCGATCTCGTCGCTGCTCGGCCAAATCTCGCTGAGGTAGACCGGCTCGCCGTCGGCGTCGCGTCCGAGCGGCTCGGTCGTCAGGTCGACGTCCATGCGGCCGGTGAGGGCGTAGGCGACGACCAGCGGCGGCGAGGCCAGGTAGTTGGCGCGGGTGTCGGGGTTGATGCGGCCCTCGAAGTTGCGGTTGCCCGACAGCACCGAGCAGACGACGAGGTCCTTCTCGGCGATCGCCTTCGAGATCTCCTCCGGCAGCGGGCCGGAGTTGCCGATGCAGGTGGTGCAGCCGTAGCCGACCAGGTTGAACTGCAGCTCGTCCAGATAGCTGTCGAGCCCCGACCTCTCCAGGTACTCGGTGACCACGGTCGAGCCGGGCGCGAGCGAGGTCTTGACCCAGGGCCGGCGCCGCAGGCCGCGCTCGACCGCCTTCTTTGCGACCAGGCCGGCGGCGAGCATGACCGAGGGGTTCGAGGTGTTGGTGCAGCTCGTGATCGCCGCGATCACGACGTGGCCGTGGTCGAGCTGGACGCTCTCGCCGCTCTCGAGCTGGACCATGACCGCGTCGGCGGTGACAGGGCGCTGCTCGGTGACGGCGGCCCCGCTTGGAACCGGCCGCGGCCTGCCGGCGGCGCTGCCGTGATCCTCGGCTGGGGGGTCCGAGGCGGGGAAGCTCTCCTCGAGCGCTTCGTCGAGCGGGCTCGTGAGTCGCTTGCCGGCGTCGGGGTCCCATTCGTCCATCGCCGAGAGGAAGGCGGGCTTCGCCTGCGCCAGGGGAATCCGGTCCTGCGGGCGCTTGGGCCCGGCGATGCTGGGCACGACCTCGCCCAGGTCGAGCTCGAGGGTGTCCGAGTAGGTGGCGTCCTCGGAGCCGGGCTCGTGGAAGAGGCCCTGCTCGCGGGTGTAGGCGTCCACCAGCTCGACCTGCTCGGTCGAGCGGCCGGTGAACTCGAGGTAGCGAAGCGTCTCGGCGTCGACCGGGAAGATCGCGCAGGTGGAGCCGAACTCGGGCGACATGTTGCCGATCGTGGCGCGATCGGCGAGGGGCAGGCGCTCCAGCCCCGGCCCGAAGAACTCCACGAACTTGGAGACGACCCCCCTCTCGCGCAGCATCTCGGTCACGGTCAGCACGAGGTCGGTCGCGGTCGCGCCCTCGGGCAGCTCGCCGTCCAGCTTGAAGCCGATCACCTGGGGCAGCAGCATCGAGATCGGCTGGCCCAGCATCGCCGCCTCGGCCTCGATCCCGCCGACGCCCCAGCCGAGCACGCCGAGGCCGTTGATCATCGTGGTGTGACTGTCGGTGCCGACCAACGTGTCGGGATAGGCCTGCGGCACCCCGTCGCGCTCTGAGCTCCAGACGCAGCGGCCCAGGTACTCGAGGTTGACCTGGTGGCAGATCCCCGTCGCCGGCGGCACCACGCGGAAGTTGTCGAAGGCCTCCTGTCCCCAGCGCAGGAAGGCGTAGCGCTCGCCGTTGCGCTCGTAGTCGCGCTCCTCGTTGATCGCGAAGGCGCGCTCGTTGCCGAAGGCGTCGACCTGGACCGAGTGATCGATCACTAGGTCCACGTCGACGAGCGGGTTGATCGCGGCGGGGTCGCCGCCCAGCTCCTCCATCGCGTCGCGCATCGCGGCCAGGTCGACGACGGCCGGCACGCCGGTGAAGTCCTGCATCAGCACGCGGGCGGGCTGGAAGGGGATCTCGATCGAGGGCTCGGCCTTGGCGTCCCAGCTTGCGATCGCCTCGATATCCGCCGCCGCTGCCGACTCGCCGTCCTCGAGGCGCAGCGCGTTCTCCAGCAGCACCTTGAGCGAATAGGGCAGCCGTGCGACGTCGAACCTCGATTGCAGCGCGTCGAGGCGGTGAATCTCGTACTCGCGCCCGGAGACCTCCAGGGCCGCGCGCGCGCCGAAGCTGTCAGAGCCGCTCACGCCCGTGAGTATTGCGGACGCCGCCCGGGCCTCGGACGGCGTCGCGCCGGCTACTTGCGCCTGGGAAGGCGCAGGGTCCGCTTCGCCTTCACCTCGCCGACCTGCTCAGCGGTGGTGAGGACGACGCTGACCTTGACCTGGCGCTTCCCCTTGAGCGCGCGCTTTGCCCTCTTGGTCGGCCGCAGCTTGACGGTGCCGCGCTTGCCGCCGGCGATCTTGGCCTTGCCGCGAGCGATCGGCTTGCCCTTGGCAGCCTCGGCGATCACCGTCGCCGCACCCATCATCGTCAGCGAGTTCGCGGTGGTGGGCAGACGATAGGTGGCGGTGCCAGCCTGGTCGGCGGCGGGCGCCGTGCGGCAGGGGTTGCCGCCCGAGTTGACAGGATCGAAGGTGGTGCCGATCGCCGTGCTGCCCGCGTTGGCTCCGATCGTCTGCGGGTCGGCGCTGCTGTAGCGGACCTCGCCGGGGGCGATCCGGGCCCAGTTGGGGGCGCTGACCGGTCCGCCCGAGGGTTCGGTGGCAGGGCAAACCAGGGTCTGCGCCTCGACGCCAGCGAACGGGACCGGGCCCACTCCCATCACGTAGTGGTCGAGCCAGGCGTCCTCGCGCGACCGCAGCAGCGCGGCGTCGGCGGCCCCCTGCGGCGGCGGCAGGATACACGACCTGGCCGGCCAGCCAGGCACCTGGATTCCTAGCGCTTCCCGGCCTGCCCGGCCACGATCCGGTCGGCGATCCGGTCGGCGCCGCCGCTGCGCTGGATCCTCGAGGCGAGGCCGGGATGGCGATACCCGAGCTCGCTGACGAAGCGCTGGCGCAACGGCGCCACCGTGATCTCGTGACGGTCGTGCCGGATCGCGCGGTCGACCGCCTTGGCGACCTTTGCCGGCGTGGTCGTGCCCAGCCGGGGCGGCGCGGACAAGCCGGCGTCGTGGAACATGCCCGCCTCGCGCACGAACCCGGGCGAGACGACCGAGACCCCGACCCCGTGGGGATGGAGGTCCTCGCGCAGCCCGAAGGCGAACCCCCGCAGGCCGAACTTGGTCGCGTTGTAGATCGAGGAGCGGGGCGAACCGACCTTGCCCGCGAGCGAGGCGATCAGCACGATGTGCCCCTGCCCCTTCTTGATCAGCGCGGGCTCGAGCTCGCGCGACATCAGGATCGGGGCCTCGAGGTTGACGCGCAGGGCCCGCTCGACCTCGCGGCGGCTGAACGAGTCGAGCCTGCCGGTGCCCGGCAGAGCCGCGTTCGCGACCAGCGCATCGACGTCGCCCGCGTCGCGCACGAGCTTCGAGGGCGCGCCCTCCTTGGCGAGATCGGCGACGATCGCCTTGTGGCGCCTGGCGCCTCCGGGCAGCGAGCGCGCCAGCTCGCGCAGCTCGCGCTGGCGGCGGGAGCTGAGCACGAGCTTCGCGCCCCTGCCGGCGAGCCGCTCCGCGATCGCCTGGCCGAGGCCGCCGGTGGCGCCGCTCAGCAGCACCCGCTTGCCCTCGAGATCCACTCGCCGCAAGCTATCGGAACCCGCCGCGGCGCCATCGCTGCAAAAAGTCCTGCAGCTTTGTTAATGTGCGCCCCCAAGTTACGCCGAGTCCCGTCATGACGAAGACGGGAGCGGGGGAACCGAGTTTTGGGGCGAACCCACCCAGGTGGGAGCGCAGGCTCTTTCAGCGCCAGCCCGACAGCTAACCCCGTAGGCCCACGAAGGAGGACGGTTTGCGGTCGACATCGTTGAGGTTGCGACAGGCGCAGCTGGTCACGGCGCTGGCCCTCGTCGCCGTGCTCGGCCTCGCGACCGTCGCCTCAGCCGCGACCGGCGGCGCCTCCGCCCCGGCCGAGACCGCGCCGGTGGCGCCCACGGTGCCGGGCAAGAAGGCGAAGCTGCTGAAGAGCGGCAAGGCCGTGGCCCCCGCGAGCGCCCCGCAGGAGGTCAAGGACGCGATCGAGGCGGCCAACAGCATCCGCAAGAAGCCCTACATCTACGGGGGCGGGCACAGGAGCTTCAAGGCGAAGGGCTACGACTGCTCCGGCGCCGTCAGCTACGTGCTCAACGCCGCGGGCCTGCTCGACAGCCCGCTCCCCTCCGGCTCGCTGATGAAATGGGGCAGGCCCGGGCTCGGCACTTGGATCACGGTCTACGCGCACGGCGGCCACACCTACGCCGTGATCGCCGGCCTGCGCTGGGACACCTCCGCGGTGAACGAGCCCTTCAACAGCGGCAGCGGGCCGCGCTGGCGCGCGAGCAAGCGCTCGCCCAAGGGCTACGCCGTGCGCCACGCGGTCGGCTACTGAGCCAACCGGCCGCCTGGACAGCGTCTTGCTCCGCCGGCCCCTCGGGGCCTGGCCCGGCGGGCCACGTCCAACGCGGCGCGCGAAGATTGGCCATCCGTGCTGACCGCGATCCCGGTCTACCTGGCCCACCGCCTCACCCGCGACGAGAGCGTCACCGCCGGCGGCACCGCGGCCGCGGGTGCGACGGTCGTTCCCTGAGCTGGAGCGAGCCCACCGGCCTCGAGCGGCCACAAAGCGGACGCGACCGATGCCGGGCGGAGGCTCGGAACCGATTGCCGGCGAAGCCTTGGAGCGCCAGCTCAGCGCAAGACCAGGCAGTGGTCGGCGTGCCAGCCGACCTTGACCTTGGTGCCGGGCTCCCAGCGGTCGTCGCTGCGAACGATGTAGGTGTTCTGCTCGAGAGCGACGATGCGGGCGCCGTCGCCGAGCGAGACGGTGACCTGGGTGTTGACCCCCTGGTAGACGCGCTGCTCGACGGTGCCCTCGATGCTGACCATGCCCTTCTGCATCTCGTCCAGGGCGATCTTCTCCGGGCGGATCGAGAGCTGCACGGTCTCGCCGCGGCCGACGCCGTCCGGCAGCGCCGCGCTCACCTTCTGCCCGCTCGCCAGCTTCACCTTGTCCTCGCCCTCGACCACGCCCTCCATCAAGTTCGAGACCCCGATGAAGCCGGCGACGAAGGCCTCGTCGGGCCGCTCGTAGACCTCCTCCGGCTCAGCGCACTGGATGACCTTGCCGTCGTGCATGACGGCGATCCGGTCCGACATCGCCAGCGCCTCCTCCTGATCGTGCGTGACGTAGACGAACGTGATCCCGACCTCGCGCTGGATGTCCTTGAGCTCGCCCTGCATCTGCCGCCGCAGCTTCAGGTCCAGCGCCCCGAGCGGCTCGTCCAGCAGCAGCACGGCGGGGCGGTTGACCAGGGCGCGCGCAAGGGCGACGCGCTGCTGCTGGCCGCCGGAGAGCTCGGCGGCCCGAGCGTCGGCTCGCTGCTCGAGGCTGACCAGCTCCAGCGCCTCTCGTACGCGCTGGGCGATCTCGGGCTTCGGAACCTTCTTGCGCTTGAGGCCGAAGGCGACGTTGTCTTCGACGTTCAGGTGCTCGAAAAGCGCGTAGCTCTGGAAGACGGTGTTGACGTTGCGCTCGTACGGCGGCACGTCTTCGACCGGCTCCCCCTCGAGCAGGATGTGACCCTCGCTGGGCTGCTCGAAGCCGGCGATCATGCGAAGCGTCGTCGTCTTGCCGCATCCCGAGGGCCCCAGCAGGGAGAAGAACTCTCCTTTCGCGATCGAGAGCGTGACGTCGTCGACCGCGGCAACCTCGCCGAACCGTTTCGTGACCCGATCGAGCTTGATCGCCTCCGCCATGCTCAGCCTCCTTCTTGTCCGGTCAAGACCTTGATCGCGCTCTCGCGGCGCCCGAACAAGCGGGGCAGCATCACGGCGAGCGCGATCGTCGTCAACGAGACCACCATCATCAGGGTCCCGGTCGCGTTGATCGTGGGAGAGACGCCGAAGCGGATCGCCGACCAGACCCTGACCGGCAGCGGCTGCACGTCGTCCCCCGTGGTGAAGAACGAGAGCACGAAGTCATCGAACGAGAGCGCGAAGACAAGCAGTCCGGCCGCAACGATCGCGGGCCAGAGCCCGGGCAGCAGAACCAGCCGGACCGACCCCAATCGCGTAGCGCCTAGGTCCATCGCGGCTTCCTCGGCCTCGCTGCCCATCGTCGCGAGGCGCCCCCTGACCACGATCGCGACGTATGAGATCGAGAAGGTGATGTGGGCCAGCATGACCGTGAAGATCGAGAGCTTCACGCCGAGCTGCCAAAAGATCAGCAGCGCCGAGATCCCGGCGACGATCTCCGGCGTCACCAGGGGAATCAGCATCAGTATGTTCAGGCCCGGGCTCCAGCGCGCGCGAGAGCGCACCAACCCGATTGCGAGCATCGTCCCCAGAATCGTCCCGATCACCATCGTCACCGTCGCGATCTGCAGCGACGCGAACAATGACTCGCGCAGCACGGGGTCGCTGAGGAACGCCTCATACCACTGCAACGAGAGCCCGTCCATCACCGTCAGCGACTTCTGCGAGTTGAACGAAAACAGCACGACGATCAGGATCGGCGCGAACAGGAACAGGTACACGAGCGCAGCGAAGACGCGCAGGAAGCGGGGGCGGTCGAAGCTCTTGGGCGCGCCCCGGCGCCTGCGAGCTCGCGCGGTCACCTTCGGCGGCACCTGCGCCGTGGCGGCGCCTCCGCTCACAGCGCCGGCCTCGCCTCGCGCGCGGCAGCGCGCAGATAGCCGATCATCCAGATGGTGAGGAAGATCATCATGATCACCGTCAGCGCCGCGCCGAACGGCCAGTTGTTGGCCGCAAAGAACTGATCCTGGATCAAGTTGCCGACCATGAACGTGTTTGGGCCCCCGAGCAGGGTGGCGGAGACGAAGTCGCCGACCGACGGGAGGAAGACCAGCACCGAGCCGGCCAAGATGCCCTGTCTGGTCTGTGGCAGGGTGACGTGCAGGAAGGTCTGCAGCTTGTTTCCGTAGAGATCCTTGCCAGCCTCGATCACCGCCGGGTCCATGCGCTCGAGCGCGGCGAACACCGGCAGGATCATGAACACCAGGTAGCCGTAGGTGAGGCCGCCGATCACCGCCCACGGGGTGTTGATCATCTGGATTCCCTGGGAGGTGACGCCGAGGTCGATCAGGGCGTTGTTGACCAGCCCCTCGTCAGACAGCAGGGCGACCCAAGCGTAGGTTCGTACCAGGTAGTTGACGAAGAAAGGCAACACCAGCAGGCCGATCAGCAGGTACTTTCGCCGCCCCCCGAATCGCGCGATGTAGTAGGCGATCGGATATCCGATCGCCAGGCACAGCGCCGTCGTCCCCAGCGCGTAGGTGACCGACCTGACCAGGGAGGGCAGGTAGATCGGGTCGAACGCGTCTGCGTAATTGTCGAGCGCGCCGGGCGCGAACGGGGAGTCGTAGGCGGCGCGGCCGAACTCGTCCACGTACCCGAACGACATCGCCAGCGTCAGCGTCAGCGGGAGCGCGAACAGGCAGAGGAGCCAGAGCCCCGGTGCTGCAAGGAACCGAGTCCAGAACCCCCCTGCCATCTCGCTACGCGGCCTTAACCTCCACAAAGGTCTCGGCCCATAACTGGCGCCCCTCGGGGGTCTCGAAGACAAACTCGAGTTCTTTGTCCCGGAGCTCCTCGATTGAGACGGCAATCGACGGCTCTTCCTTGACGAGCTTCTGGAACTCCTGCTCGCCACCCTCGACCGGCTGCGGATAGCCGTGCCAGGCGACGTTCTGGGCCGCGTTCTCCGGATCCAGGATCCAGTTGATGAACAGCAACGCCGTGCCCGGCGAGCGGGCGTTGTTCGGTATCGCCATGGTGTCGCTGCCGACCGGGATGCCCTCCTTGCAGGTCTCGTAGCTGAAGTCCTCCGGGTTGCTCACCTGGTTGCGGGTGTTGACGACGTCGCCGTTCCAGGCCTGCTGAATCAGCGCTGCCCCGGTAGCAAGGTTCTGAACGGTGTTGGTCGAGAAGCCGCGCGCGAACTCCTTCTGCTCCAACAGCGTCTCCTTCGACTGCTCAATCTGGTCGGGGTCTTCGGTGTTTAGCTCGAAGCCGTTGAGCAGGTTGGCCTCCCCGATCGCCTCCTGGAAATCGTCGAGGATGAACATGCGACCGTCCCCTGCCGGGTTTGTGAGGTCGTTCCAGGAGCCGGTCATGTCAGTGACCAAGTCGTTGCGCCAGCAGATCCCCGTCGTGTAGTAGGTGTAGGGCATCGAGTGGTTCGAGTCCTCGTCGTACCAGGGGCTGTCGTAGTAGGGGTTGACCCCCTTCGAGTTCGGGATCGAGTCGCGGTCGAAGGTCGCGAGCAGGCCCTCGAGCTTGAGCCTACTCACGTACTCGCCGCTGGGGAAGATCAGGTCGTAGGGCCCGCCGCCCTGGCGCAGCTTGATCACCATGCCCTCGAGGTTGTCGAAGTTGACCTCGTTGACCTCGACGCCGTACTTCTCGGAGAAAGACTTCTTCAGCAGCGGGTCCATGTACTCGGCCCAGTTGAAAATCAGCAGGTCGCCGTCGATCTCGGGCTTGACGAACTTGGCCTCGCCTCTCGTGTCGTTGCTCCCGCAGGCCGAGAGGCCATAGGCCGCGAGCACCGCCCCGGCGCCGACCTGCAGGGTCTGCCGACGGTTCAGCCGTTGATCGAAGATTTCCACTTGCTCCTCCGTTTCATATTGTCCAAATTCAGGCTGTGACCACGCTCGGCGCCGGGGCCGACGTCGCCTGCGGCCGGGACGGCTCCGCAAGGGCGGGCTCGGGCTGCGGCAGCTCGCACGCGAGCTGCTCGCATGCTACCGCCCGGGCGAGGGCCACCATCCGTTCGGGGGGCATCTCGGGATCCCCGAGGCTGACCTGGACGGCGAGGCCGTCCATCAGCGAGGCGAGCGTCGCCGCGACGTCGCCGGGATCCGCGTCGCCCCTGAAGTCACCGCTCTGCTGGCCGGCGCTGACGACCTCGGCGATCACGGCCCGCCAGCGCAGGTCCTGCCGCTCGCGCGTCCGCGCCGCCTCGGGGTCACGCAGGGCGCGCGACCAGGACTCCATCCACAACGCCCACTCGCCCCCCTGGGAGGCGGCCTCGATCAGCAGCGCCAGCTGCTCCGCAGGCGTCAGGCCGGTGGCGACGCGCTCGGTCACCTCGGCGTAGAAGAGGTCGTCCTCCTCAATCAGGGCAGCCGCGAGCAGCTCGTCCTTGGAGTCGAACCAGTAGAGGATCGCCCCGGAGCTGGTGCCCGCGCGGTCCGCGACGTCGGCGATCCGTGTGGCGACGATGCCGCGCTCGACGATCACCTCCATCGCCGCGGTGATCAACTGCGGCCTGCGGATGTAATCGATGTTCGGCCGGGGGCTCAAACTCCTGCGCTTCCTCTCCTCACTGCCGACTCCCTCGCCCAGCGAAAGCTGAATCGCCGTTCAACCTATACCAGCGCGCCGGTGGCTGTCAACCCGTCAGGCTCCGCGGAGACCCCGAGCTCGGCCGCGAGCACCGCCGCGACCGTCGTGCGGGCGCGCTCCAGGTCCATGCCCGGGTCGCGCAGCAGCACCCGCAACCCGAGTCCGTCGATGACGCCGATCGCCAGGTCGGCGACGCGCTCCGGGTCGTCGCAGTCGAACTCGCCCGCGTCCACCCCGGCCTCGATCACGCTCAGCATCCAGCCGCGGTAGCGCTGATAGAGCCTGTTCGCGACCGGGCGCAGCTCGGGGTCCCGCGCCCCGCGCAGCCAGAGCTCGACCCACAGGGTCCACTCGTGCTCGCTCGGGCCCAGGTCGGGCAGGCACTGGTCGATCGCCAGCGCCAGCGCCTCGGTGTGGCCGGCGCCCTCGATCTCGACCAGGCCCGCCTCGTCGCCGAAGCGCTCGGAGGCGGCGAGGTCGAAGGCCAGCATCAGCGCGTCGGTGAGCAGCTCCTCGCGGGTCGAGAAGTAGTGGTGCACGAGCGAGGTGGAGACGCGCGCCCGGTTCGCGACACGTGCGATGCGGATCCCGTCGATGCCCTCCTCGGAGATCAGCTCGCAGGCCGCCTCGAGGATGCGGGCGCGCGTCTGCTCGGCGCTCATCGTCCCGGCCGGTCGGCCATCGGCGCCCTCAGCCCGCGTCCACGTCGGCGCGAATGCGGTCGGCGAACCAGCCGACGGCGGCCTCGCGCTCCGAGAGCGGCCCGGGCGAGTAGCCGCGGGTGTGGATGCCGGTCTGCACGGCGCTGACCAGGTCCACGTCCTCGTCCAGCACCTCGTTGTTGAAGCGCTGGTTGATGCGCTGCACCAGTCGCGTCACGGGTCCGGGGTTGGGGTGGCGGAAGCAGGCCCAGCGGTCGGCGGTCGCGTTCGAGCCGTCGGGCCTGATCTGCCAGACGTTGACCTGGTCGGGGTACATGTCGATCGCGGTGTTCGGGTACACGACCGCATAGCGCCAAACCTTGCTGTCGGCCTCGGTCAGGCCGGCCATCGGGCGCGCGAGGCGCTGGTAGGCGCGCTCGAGCCGGTTCGAGGACGGTGCGTCTCGCAGCGGCGCCTCGAACCAGGCCCAGCCATCGTGGGTCTCGACCCCGTAGCGCTGGTAATCGAGCAGCCTCATCAGGCCCGGATGGGCGATCGGCACGTGATAGCCCTCGAGGTAGTTCTCGACGACGATCTTCCAGTTGGCCGGCTGGCTGCCGCCGATCCCCTTGATCCCGAAGGGGACCAGGTCGGGGATGTTGTAGCGCTCGAGCCGCTCTCCGAGCCCGGCCGTGACCTCGGCCAGGGCTGGAGCGTCGGCGTCGAGGTTGATGAAGATGAAGCCGGCCAGCAACTCGACCCGGGCCGGCATCAGCCCGAGGCGCACCTTGTCGAGCTCGGCGTAGCCGCGGTGCTCGGGCACCCCGAGCAGGCTCCCGTCGGTGGAGTCATAGGTCCAGCCGTGGTAGCGGCAGCGGAGCGCCCGCTTGCAGCTGCCCTCGCCGGTCAGCAGCTCGGAGCCGCGGTGGCGGCAGACGTTGCGGTAGGCGCGCAGCTCGCCATCCTCGGTCCGGACCACGAGCACGGGCTGGTCGCCGGCGACTGTGGTGATGTAGGTGTTGGGCTCCGGCAGCTCGCCGACGTGCCCGGCGTACTGCCAGCTGCGCGCGAACACCGTCTCCATCTCGCGCTGCAGCGCCCGCTCGCCCAGGTAGTAGTGAGGTTCGAGCGCCCGGCCCACCCTCGGGGCCGATCCGTTGCCGCCGTTGGCGGCGGCGCCGGAGGTCTTCGCGGACGTGATCTGGGCGCTGGTCTCGCTCACTGGGTCTCCTCGCTCGGCTTGGGATCTTCCTGCACACGCGGCCCTTTTTCGGGCGGCCGCTCGTGCCTGACCCGGGCATTGTATTGACTTTGTAGTCAAAGCGTATAAGTCTGCTACGGTGCGCGCGATGCTGAGCCAGCTGCGGCACAGCCGATGCGACTGAGGCCGGGCGCAGACGCCTGGCTGTCGCTCACCCCTGAGCCGGAGCGGGATCTGCCCGTGGCGATCGCGGCCCTGCGGGCGGAGGGCGAGCCGAGCCCGGATCAGATCGCCCACGAGCGGGCGAGGGCCGAGGCCCTGGTCCTGCGGGGCAACCGCAGGCGCTGGGTCGCCTGGCTGCGCGAGGCCACCGAGCTCGCGGACTCGCGCGAAGAGCGCGACCCGCGGGTGACCGCGGCCCGCGAGCTGGTGCTCGACGTCATCGACAACCACGACGCGCTCGAGCTTGGGCTTCCGGGCCGCCGCCCGCTCCGCAACGGAGCAGAGGGTGAGACGTTCGAGCGGGTCAGGACCAGGAACGAGAAAGGAACGGCAAGATGACCACTGCAACAGCCGGGGAGCTGAGCCTGCCGCTCGAGCTGCCGCCCGAGACCAAGGACCTGCAGGAGCGAACCCGTGCCTTCGTCGAGGAGCACGTGATGCCGCTGGAGCAGGAGGCCGAGCGCCTCTACGGCCGCCTGCCCCAGGAGAAGATCGACGCCGTCAAGCAGGCCGGGATCGCCGCCGGGCTGAACGGCGGCCAGCACTCGCCCGAGTACGGCGGCCAGGGCTGGTCGACGCTCGACTGGGTAGTCGTCGAGGAGCAGTACGGCCGCTCCACCAACGGCATCTACTGGCACGTGCCCGGTGCCTACAACGTCTTCCACAACGCCAGCGAGGCCCAGGCCGAGAAGTACCTGCGGCCCCTGATCGCCGGCAAGATGAAGGACGCCTACGCGGTGACAGAGGCCGAGGCCGGCTCGGATCCCTCCGGAATCGCCACCACCGCCGAGCGCACCGGCTCCGGCTTCCGCATCAACGGCGAGAAGTGGTTCGTCACCTCCGGCGACATCGCCGACGTGCTGATCGTGATGGCGAACGTGATCGACGGTGACGAGAGGCTGCCGACACTGTTCCTGGTGGACATCGATACCCCGGGCGTCGAGATCGTCGCCGACCCGCAGTTCACCCATCACTACCCCGAGGGCCACCCGACGATCCGCTTCACCGACGTCGAGGTCGGAGAGGACGCGGTCGTGCAGGGCGTGGGCGAGGGCGAGGACATGCAGCGCGCCTGGTTTCTCGAGGAGCGCCTCGGCATCGCCGCCCGCGGCGTCGGCGCCATGTGGCGCCTGCTGGACGAGTCCGTGGAGTGGGCGACCAACCGGGTCCAGGGCGGCAACCGCATCTGGGACCACCAGGGCGTCAGCTTCCCGCTCGCCGACTCGGCCGCCGATGCGGCCGCGGGGCGGCTCCTGACCTACCAGGTGGCGGTGCTGGCCGACGGGGGCGCCGACCTCAAGCTGGTGCACGCGAAGGCGTCGATGGCGAAGCTGTTCGTGAGCGAGGCGGCGTTCCGCTGCGCCGACCGCGCCGTGCAGGCGCTCGGCGGCCGCGGCTACATGCGCGACTACGCGCCCGAGCGGCTGCTGCGCGAGCTGCGCGTGGACCGCATCTGGGAGGGCACCAGCGAGATCCAGCGCCTGGTCGTCACCCGCGGGCTCGAGCGCCGCGGCGTCGAGCGGATGCTGCACTAGGCGAGGCGCCCGGCCAGCGCGACGAGGACAGAGGAGCCAACGGCATGGACCCGTCCCGCATGCTCGCACCGCGCTCGATCGCCGTCGTCGGCGCGAGCGACCGCCCCGGCAGCTACGCCGACCTGGTGCTGCGCAACCTCGCCGCCAGCGGCTTCGAGGGCCCGGTCTGGGGTGTCAACCCGAAGCGGTCCGATGTCCACGGCCGGGCCTGCTTTCCGTCGGTCGCCGAGCTGCCCGAGCCCGCCGACGCGGTCGTGGTCGCGATCCCGGCGCCGGGCGTGCCGGCGGCCGTCGAGGAGGCGGGGGCAAGCGGCTGCGGCGGCGCGATCGTG
>Ga0194131_10003951_pt1 | contig 22797 bp, 19 predicted proteins | sample TA2KigO120mmetaG_FD_148631 | JGI IMG/M metagenome (GOLD analysis project Ga0194131, IMG submission 148631) | Freshwater microbial communities from Lake Tanganyika, Tanzania - TA2015053 Kigoma Offshore 120m | ecosystem: Environmental > Aquatic > Freshwater > Lake | place: Tanzania: Lake... | reverse complement strand
TCTTCAGAGATATCTCGTCGAGGCAGACTTCAAACATCGGCTGCCTGAAGACATTGATTTCATTGCTCTGGTGCTTCAACGTCTGCTCGCGCCACAGGCAGCTTTACCCACTAACTAGGACGTTGCCAATTCTTATATTATAGCAACGCGCGAATAACACACGGAAATCAAAAGCGTTTGCGCGTGATTTAGTTCACGCTCCGGGCGGAGGATTCGAAGCGTGCGCGTGGCACGGACGAAAAGAAGCGTTGCGGCGACCCGGGATTGCGGCGGTTGATGTTGCGCCGAGCTGAAAAACTCGAAAAAATCTGACCCCATGCAAGCGCAAGCGATTTTCACCAAGACCGCCAAGGGCGTTCTTGAGATCAAGAACAAGACCGTAAGCCTCTCGCGCGAGCTGGGGCTGGTCTTTCTCTCGGTGGACGGAAAATCCACCGTCGCCGACCTCGGGCGCAAGGCCGGGATGCCGGAGCGGGAATTACACGCAGCGCTCGAGAAACTGACCGCCGACGGCTACATCAAGATGGTCTCAGCCGGGGGCGCCCGCCCTGCCGCTGTCGAGGAGGAGTCCGGCGACCTCGATTTCACCTCCCCCGAAACCATGACCAAGCTCAACGCCGAGGCAGAGGTGCGTGCCCGGGCCGAAGCTGCGGCAAAAACGCGCGCGCAGGCCGCGGCCCGCGCCGCCGCGGAGGCCAAGGTGCGGCAGGAAGCGGAAGCGCGCGCCCGCGCGCTTGCCGAGGCGAGAGCGAAAAGCGAGGCAGAGGCCAAGGCCAAGGCGGAAGCGGCGGCGAAGGCCGCGGCCGAGGAGCGCGTAAGAGCCGAGGCCGAAGCGCACGCGGCACAGAACACCAAGGTCAAGCTGCAGGCCGAGTTGCGCGTGCAGGCCGCGATGGAGGCGAAGGCGCGCGCGGAGGCGGAAGCGAGGGCGCGCGCCGAGGCGGAGGCGCGCGCCAACGAGGAAGCCGAGGCGAAGGCCGCTGCCGAAAGCAAGGCGAGGGAGGAAGCCGAGGCGCGGGCGTTGGCCGAGACCCAGGCGCGCGCGCACGCGGAGGCCGAGGCGAAGGCCCGCGCCGCGGTCGACGCGCAGATGAAGGCGCTGCGGGAGGCGCTCGCGGATGCCGAGTTGCGCGCCAAGGAGGAAGCCGAGCAGCGCGCACGCATGGAAAGCGAGCTCAAGGGGCGCCAGGAAGCCGAGCGGCGCGCTCGCGAGGAAGCGGAGCAGCGCGCCAAGGCGGCAGAAGAAGCGGTTGCGCAGGCGCGCGCGATGGCGGAGGAAGCCGCTCGCGCCAAGGCCGAAGCGGGAGATCCCTCGCGCGTCCCGGCTTCCGGCGCCGACGCCGGCTCGATGGACCGAGTGGAATCGGCGATGAGAGCGCTCGAAGAGGCCAAGGTCAAGGCACGGACCGAGGGCGAAGCGCGGGCCGAGGCCGAGCGGCGCGCGCGCGCGGAGGCCGAGGCGCGCAAGCGCGAGGAGGAGGAGTACAGGGCACGCGAAGAGCGGGAACGCAGGGAACGCGAGGAGGCCGAAGCGCGCGCCAGAGCTCAGTTCAAGGAGCTGCAGGAGCAATCACGCCGCGCTCGCGAGGAAGCGGAAGCCAGGGCTGCGGCGGAACGCCAGGCGAGAGAGGAAGCCGAGGCGATGGTCGAGACCGAGCGCCGGGCGCGGACCGAAGCCGAATCGAAGGCCGCGGCCGAGCGCAAGGCGCGCGAGGAAGCGGTGCGCAAGGCACGCGAGGACGCCGAGCGCAAGGCGCGCGCCGAAGTCGAAGCTGCGATCGAGGGTGAGCGCAAGGCGCGCGAGGAAGCCGAGGCGCGTGTCCAGGTCGAGCGCAAGGCGCGCGAAGACGCCGAGCGCAAGGCGCAGGAAGAAATCGCCGCCATGGTCGAGGCCGAGAAGCGCGCAAGCAAGGAGGCCGAGCGACAGGCCGAGGCCGCACGCCGGGCGCGCGAGGAGGCCGAGCGCAGCGCGCGCGATGCAGGGGGCGACCAGACGGGAGCGGCGCACAAGGCGCGCGAGGAGGCCGACGCAAAAGCGCGCGCCGCCGAACAGGCCATGGCCCAGGCGCACGCCATCGCGGTCGCGGCGGCGCGCGCGAAGGCGGAAGCCGAAGCCCGGGCCGAGGCGGAGCGGCGAGCGCGCGCCGAGGCCGAGGACCGCGCCAAGGACGAAGCCGTGGCGCGCATCATGCACGAGCAGGAGATGCGCTCCAGGGCCGACGAGGAGATCAAGTCGCGCGTCGCTGCCGAGTTGAAGGCCCGCGAGCTCGCCGAGATGGAGGCGGATGCACGCTACCGGACGGACGCCGCCGCGCGGGCCCGTGCCTCGGCACAGGAGCGCAAGAAGTACGAGCAGGAGCAGCGCGCGGCGATGCCCGCGTCGGGCGCGCGGCGTCCGCGCAACTGGCTGAAGATCGGCGGTTTCGGCGCGCTCGGCGCACTCGTGCTCGGGGTCGGGCTGCTGCACGTGGTGCCGCTCACCGGTTACGTCGGTGCCGTACAGGAGCTCATGTCCGAACGGCTGCAGGCGCCGGTCAGCGTCTCCAGCGTTCGTTACGCGCTGCTGCCCTCGCCGCGGCTCACGCTGGAGCGTGTCACGGTGGGCAAGCTGCAGGAGATCAAGATCGACGACATCGTGGTCGAGGCCGGCCCCCTCGCCCTGATCACGGGTGCCAGGGATTTTGACAGCGTAACGGTCAATTCGGTGAGGGCGGAGGAGGATGCGCTCGCGCTAATCCCCGGCTGGCTCAGGCCGCGAACCGGAGGACAGCCGCTCAACGTGCGGCGACTGAAGCTCACCTCGGTCCGGATCGCGCTGAAGGGCGTCGACATCGCGCCGTTCGACGCCGACGTCGCGCTTGCGGCCGACGGCGCGCTAAAGGACGCGCTGCTCTCGCACGGCAGCCTCCGCGTCAAGCTCTCGCCGAAGGGAAACGCGATCAGCGTCGCACTCGAAGCGCGCAACTGGAAGCCGCCTCTGGGCCCCGATGTGATCTTCGACGATCTCACGGTGGGGGCGGTGTTCGATGCGCAGCACGCGAGCTTCACCAGCATCGAGGGCAGGCTCGGGTCCGGCACGGTCAAGGGCACCGCCAAGGCGAGCTGGGCAAGCGGCATCCGCGTCGCGGGCTCGTTCAACGTCACGAACGGCGAGCTCTCGCAGCTTCTTCCGTCCTTCACGCGCGATTTCACGGCGACCGGGACCCTCACCGCCAGCGCGAGCTACGAGCTGCGGGGCGCCGCGCTTCCGAGCCTGTTCGACGCGCCCCGGGTGGAAGCGAACTTCACGCTCGAAAAAGGCGTGCTGAACAACGTGGACATCGTGCGCGGCGTGCAGGGCACCGCACGGGACGGGGTGCGCGGCGGCAGGACCTCCTACAACGAGCTCGGGGGAACGCTGCAAGTGGCCAACAACACCTATTCGTACCGCCAGATGCGGATGAGCTCCGGCGCGATGCAGGCCGCTGGCAACTTCGACATCTCTCCGAACGGCGAGCTATCGGGCCGGATCAGCGCCGAGCTCGGCTCGAAGAGCGTGGTGGTCGCGCGCGCCAATCTCACCGTCGCCGGCAACCTCAAGACGCCGGTGCTCAAACCCTAAGAGCCGGACTCAAACTCGGCCAACAAACAAAAAGCCCGCGTCGAGCGACGCGGGCTTTCTTGCGTGCGGGCGGAAAATCAGCCGCGTCGTGCCAAGGTCTCTCCCGCGCGCAGGGCGGCGATCCGGTCCTCGAGCGGCGGATGCGACATGAACAGGTATTTCAGACCGTGCGCGACGTTGCCCGAGATGCCGAACGCGGCGATGCGGTCGGGAAGCTGCGACTGCTCCTGGTTGAGCTTCAGTCGCTCGAGCGCCGCGATCATCTTGCTGCGGCTGGCGAGGGTCGCCCCGCCCGCGTCGGCCCGGAACTCGCGCTGGCGCGAAAACCACATCACGATGATGCTCGCAAGGATGCCCAGCACGATCTGGGCGACGATGGCCGTGACGAAGAAGGCCGGGCCGTGGCCGCGCTCGACCTTGAACACCACGCGGTCCACCACGTGCCCGATGACGCGCGAGAAGAAGATGACGAAAGTGTTGACCACGCCCTGGATGAGCGCGAGCGTCACCATGTCGCCGTTGGCCACGTGGCTCACCTCGTGCCCGAGCACCGCCTCGGCTTCTTCCTGCGCCATGTTGTTCAGCAGCCCGGTGCTCACGGCAACCAGCGCGTTGTTGCGGTTCCATCCGGTGGCGAAGGCATTGATCTCGGGCGAGTCGTAAATGGCCACGTCCGGCATGCCGATGCCGGCCCGCTGCGACTGGCGCTTCACGGTGTCCACCAGCCAGCGCTCGGCGGGGTTGGACGGCACCTCGATCACGTGCGCACCGGTCATGCTCTTGGCGGCCCATTTCGACATGGCGAGCGACACCAGCGAGCCTCCGAACCCGATGACGGCCGCGACCACGAGCAGCGCCTCCAGGTTCAGGTCCACGCCCTCGCGGTCGAGAATTTGCTCGACTCCCAGCACCCGCAGCGCAATGCTCAGCACCACCAGCACCGCAAGGTTGGTTACGATGTAGAGAAAGACCCGTTTCATAAGCGCCCGACCCTTTCCGTTGAAGATGTAGTCTTTAGATGGGGGCCGGACGCGCCAAGTTCAAGGCGCCGGCTCCCGCTGCCATGCGGGCGCAAGATTAAATCAAACCCGCCCTTCCCGCCAGTGTGCCCGCTCCCGCGCATGGGCCCGCACACCCTCCAGCGACGGCTTCAGCCGCCGCGCGGCGGCGGGACCCGTAGCCAGAAGGTCACCGGGCCGTCGTTGGTCAGCGTCACCTGCATGTCGGCGCCGAAGCGCCCCGCGCCAACTTGCGGGTGCGCGCCGCGCGCACGCGCGACCAGGTATTCGTAGAGCGCGCGCCCGGCCTCGGGGGGCGCCGCGGTGGAAAAACCCGGCCGCGCCCCCTTGGACGTGTCCGCCGCGAGCGTGAACTGGGGCACCAGCAGCAGTCCGCCGCCGACTTCGTGGAGCGCGAGGTTCATCCGGCCTTCGGCATCCGGGAACACGCGATAGCCCAGCAGGCGCTCGAGCAGACGGTCGGCCTGCGGCTCGCCGTCGCCGGCCTCGACGCCCACCAGCACCAGCAAGCCGCGGCCGATCGCGGCGATCACCGCGCCGTCCGCCGCCACGTTCGCAGCGCTTACCCGCTGCAGCAATCCGATCATGGCCCTCCTTCTTTCGCTATGATAGGGAGCGACCGCAACCATGCGCAACGAACGCCGTCGTTTCCTGGGCGCCGCCGGCTGCGCCGCCGCGCTGGCCACGCTCGGAGGGTGCCGCCTGACACTCGAGCACGGGATTTCCAATCCGTGCCGGACTCCCTTGCCCGACGCGCTTTCCCGCCACGAGGCGGTGCGCGCGGCGTGGGAAGGAATCGATGCCGCGCGCGTGTGGGACAGCCACGCCCATCTGCTCGGCACGGGCGATTCGGGCAGCGGCATCTGGCTCAATCCCGGGATGTCGAGCGTGCTGCGGCCGGTGCAGCTCGCGCAGCGCCTGTTCTTCCTCAACGCCGCGTGCGTCGATCAGACCCCGGGCCGGGTGGATGAGAGCTACGTCGAGCGCATGCGCACGCTGATCGAGGGCATGCCCGCGGGCGTCAAGGTCGTGCTGCTCGCTTTCGAGCGTGCCTACACGGAGGACGGAGAGCCCTCGCCCGCCGGCACTTCGCTGCATGTGCCAGACGGTTTCGTGATGGCGGTGGCACGCCGCCACCCGGACCACTTCGAGTGGGCGGCCTCGATCCATCCCTACCGCCGCGACTGCGTGGACGCGCTGCACGCGGCCAAGGCAAACGGCGCGCGCGCGGTGAAGTGGCTGCCCGCGGCCATGAGCATTGATCCCGCGTCGCCCCGGTGCGACGCGTTCTACGCGGCGCTGAAGGACGCAGACCTCCCGCTGATCACCCACGCGGGGGCCGAATCGGCGGTGCCCGTAGGCGATCGCCAGCACCTCGGCAATCCCCTGCTGCTGCGGCGCGCGCTCGAGCATGGCGTGCGGGTCGTGGTGGCGCACTGCGCGACCATGGGCCAGGACCGCGACCTCGATCGCGGCGCCGACGGCCCCTGGGTCGAGAGCTTTTCGCTGTTCGCGAGGCTCATGGACGAAGCGCGTTTTGCGCGCAATCTCTACGGCGACCTCTCCGCAGTGGCGCAGGTCAATCGCGCCGGCCCGGCGCTCGTTCGCCTCCTTGAGCGCGAGGACTGGCACGCGCGCCTCCTGAACGGCTCGGACTATCCCCTGCCAGGCGTCATGCCGCTCTTTTCCATGGACCAGCTCGCGCAGCTGCGCGTCATCGAGCCCGGGCTCGGACCGGTGCTCGCCGCGATCCGCGAGCACAATCCCCTGCTCTTCGATTTCGTGCTGAAGCGCCACCTGAGGTCGGGCAACGCGCGCTTCCCGCGCCGGGTGTTCGAAACGCGGGCCTTTTTCGCTCCGTGACGGGCTGCCGGAGCCGCCCGGACAGCCCGGCTCGACCGACTGCAGTACGCACATCCTCCTCAGAAACCTCCCATTGTGTAAGGCTTTCGATTACCATACCCATGATCCATGACATCCGCATATGAATAAACCAGAGATAAAACAGATGGTTATCTCGAGCGGACCGGCTTCCTGCCCATGATCGTCAACCCGGCCTCGACGCCGCTGCCGGCACCCGATACCAACACGGTGAGGGGCTACGGGCTCGAGGCCGTGCACAGCGCCCGGCAGGCGGCCGGGGCCGACATCGAACCGGGCCAACTGAGAGATTTCTCGCGCACGGTCGCAGAGATCCAGTGGCTGCTGGTAATCCTGGTGCTGCTCCATCACGTGTTCCAAGGCAGTGCCGAGGACCACACTGTCGCCGTCTATTTCGGGCTGATCATCTTCGTAGCGACGATCCTCGTCTTTCAGTATTTCGCGTTCCTGCGGGGTCCGCGGCGCTGGCTGCTCGCGGTGGGGACCTGGGCAATGATCCTCTTCGTAAGCTGGGTGCTCTACCACACCGGGCGGCTCGACAGCCCGCTCCTCAACCTCTACCTGTTGCCGATCGTCACGAGCGCGCTCACGCTGGGGCAGACGGTCACGCTGCTGCAGGTGGGGCTGATCGCCGCCTGCTACACGTTCCTCGGCTACGCGACCGACGCGTCCTTCTTCACCGTGGTATCCGCCGGGAATCTGGCGGCGGCGCTGGCGCCCATGCTGCTGGTTGCCTACATCACCACCATGCTCTCGCAGGACATCCACCACACCATGGGCAAGGTGAGGGAGCTCTCCGAGACCGACGAGCTCACGGGGGTCTATAATCTGCGCGCGTTCAATCCCATCGTAGCGCGCGAGTTCGCGCTCGCGCAGCGTCACAGGCGCATCCTCAGCATGCTCATGGTGGATTCCGACAACCTGAAGAAGATCAACGACACGCACGGGCATGAAGCGGGCGACCGGCTGATCCAGCACGTCGTGGGGGCGATCAGGCACGAGCTGCGCTCCACCGACGTCATCGCGCGCTACGGCGGCGACGAATTCCTGTGCCTGCTGCCGGAAGCAAGCAGCGCCGACGCGGCCCAGGTCGCGGAGCGCATACGCAAGCGGATCGCGGACGCTCCGGTCACCGCCGGCAATGCCACTTTCGCGACCACCGTCAGCATCGGCGTTGCCGCCTACCCCGATCACGGGACAAGTCGCGAAGCGCTGGCGCGAAACACGGACCAGGCGCTCTATTCCAGCAAGGCCCGCGGGCGGAATCGCGTCACGGTCGCGCACGGATCATGAGCCAACGCATTCCCTCCGCCGGCCGGATCTCGCCCTGATGCGAACGAAGACGATCTTCGACCCGGTGCTCAGCTCCGAAGAGCTGCGCGGTTCCTCGCGCACGGTTGCCGAGATCGAGTGGCTGCTGCTGCTGCTCGTGCTGCTCTTCCAGACGGTCATGGTTCCCGACCAGGAGACCTCGGCGGCGCTTGCGATGTCGATGTTCTTCTTCGCGGCGTTCGTGCTGTCGTTCCGCTATGCCAACTTCTACCGGCAGGAGAGCCACTGGAAGATCGCGATCGAGACCGGGGTGATGATCGTCTTCATCACGTGGGTGCTCTTCTACACCGGGGGCGCGGAGAGCCCGCTCGCCGACCTCTACCTGTTGGTGGTCATCGTGAGCGCGCTCACCCTCGGCAAGGTCGCGACCCTGCTCGAGATGGCGCTCATCACCGGCTGCTACATCTGGCTCGGCTATCCGCAGCGGGCAGCGGTAGACCCGTTCTCGCTCCAGTCGGGCACCGTGCTGGTCGCGCAGGTCGCGCCTATGCTGCTCGTGGCCTACATCACGACCATGCTCTCGGCCGACATCCGCCGCGCCTACGGCCACATGAAGCTGCTTTCGGAGACCGACGAGCTCACCGGCGTGCTGAACATGCGCGCATTTACCGCCGTCTCCGACCGCGTGTTCCACCAGGCCGCGCGCTACGCGCGGCCGTTCAGCGTCCTGATGATCGACTCCGACAGCCTGAAGACCGTGAACGACCTGCTGGGGCATGAGGCCGGCAACCGGCTGCTCAAGATGATGGTCCAAAGCATCCAGGGGCAGCTGCGCCAGACCGACGTCCTTGCGCGCTACGGGGGGGACGAATTCGTGGTGCTGCTGCCGGAAACCCCGTGCAACGGCGCGGTCGGCGTGGCCGAGCGCATACGCGACAGCGTGGAGTCGGCCCCGCTCACGACGCGGGAGAAGAAGATCGGCGCCACGGTGAGCATCGGTGTCGCGTGCTATCCTGACCACGGGGCCGATCTCGAAACCGTGCTGGAAAGAGCGGACCAGGCGATGTACGCGAGCAAATCCGCCGGCAAGAACCGCACCACGGCGTTCTCTGCGTGATCTCATCGTTACTCGTGCCTCGCCACTCGTTCCGCCCGCAGGGCGCCTCGGCGCAAACGAGGAGTAAGAAAAGCGGCGGTGGGTCACGAGCCACGAGTAGCGAGTAGCGAGTCACGGTTTCTTGGGGCGGAAGTAATCCGTGTCGTCGTAGTAGGCCTCCCGCTCGTTCTCCGCGCTCCAGCCGGGCACGCCCAGTATGGGTATGGGCGCGAGCTCGCGTGTTCCCGCAATATTTCGCGGTTCTCCGATGTGGGCCGCTACCCTCGCATCGAGATCGGCGAGCTGCGGTCCGATCGGCAGCGCGAGCAGGCCGGGATCCGTTCGCAGCACGATGCCACGGCCGGTCACGCCCGCGAAGGGGCGCAGCGCCTTCTCGTAGAGCGCGTGCCCGAACAGGTGAAACCGCATGCGGGCGTCCAGCCCGGCGCGCCGACGCCAGAACAGCTCCTTCCACTCGTGCGCGCGCAGCAGCGCCTCGAGCTCCCCGTCGCAGGTTGCGACGATCACGCCGCCTTCATCGAACAGGGTGAGCGCATCCTGTACCGGCCCGCGGTTTGCGCTGCGCGCCGCACCGCCGGATCGCAGCACCTCGTAATGGCGCGCATTGAGCGCGGCCTTCGCGCCCGGAAACGCGAGCCATGCGAGCACGTTGAACAGGTCGTGCCAGTTGCGTGAACGCACCTGCAGCTCGCCCCTGAGATACACGCGCGCCTCGTAGCCTTCTTCGAACGCGCCGCGCTTGCGCGCCTGCGGCACGACCCTGAGCGCGGCGCCGCTCGCCACGCGCACCGGCGGGTCGCGGCCGTCGAGCAGCTGCTGCAGTTCGCTCAGATCCGGCCAGCGCGGCGGAAACACACGCGGTGCGTGCGCGCGCAGCGGCTCGAACATGGGCGAGCGCCCCAGGAACCCGGGATCCCAGTCGATGATGGATGAGGACGGAGGCATCGAACGGCGATTTTGTGAAAGCGTCAGCGCGAACAAATCGCGCCGCTGATACACGCCCTCCCAGTCTCACGATCTCCTGCTCTGTTGTAAACTTACGCGCCGTCGCGGCGAGATTATGACAGAGCGGATCGAATGTGCGGTTATCGGCGCGGGCGTGGTCGGGCTCGCGGTCGCGCGCGCGCTGGCGATGCGCGGACGGGAAGTCGTGGTGCTGGAAGCCGAAAACACATTCGGCATGCATACGAGCTCGCGCAATTCGGAGGTGATCCACGCCGGCATCTACTACCCGCCCGGCTCCCTGAAGGCGCGGCTGTGCGTCGCGGGCAAGCACGCGCTCTACGGCTACTGCGCCGAGCGCGGCATCCGGCACCGGCGCATCGGCAAGCTGACCGTCGCCCTCGATGAAGCGCAGATCGAGACGCTCGGGAAGTACCGGGCACAGGCCGACGCAAACGGGGTCCCCGACCTGAAGCTGCTCGATGCGCGGCAATCGCGCGAACTCGAGCCGGAAGTATCCTGCGTCGCGGGCCTGCACTCCCCTTCCACCGGCATCATCGACAGCCACGGGCTGATGCTTGCCTACCTGGGTGACGCGGAGGCAGCCGGCGCCGCGCTGGCCCTGGCGAGCCCCGTCGCGTCGGGAAGCGCAAGCGCGGACGGCATCGCGCTGAACGTGGGCGGCGCGGAGCCAATGACGGTGCGCGCACGCACGGTCGTAAATGCCTCGGGTTTCAGGGCGCAGGCGGTCGCGCGCTCGATCTCCGGAGTGCCGCCTGCGACGATCCCGCCGACCCACTACGCCATCGGCCATTACTACACGCTCGCGGGCAAGTCGCCGTTCGCGCGGCTGATCTATCCCGTCGCGCGCCCGGACTGGCACGGAGTGCACGTCACCATCGATCTGGGCGGCCAGTGCAAATTCGGCCCCGATTTCGAATGGATAGACCGCATTGATTACCGGTTCGACGAAGCTCGCGAGAGCGCGTTCTACGACGCCATCCGATGCTACTACCCCCGGCTGAAGGATGGTGCTCTCCAGCCGGGCTACACCGGCATCCGTCCCAAGATCGCGGGACCCGGAGCGCCGCCGCAGGACTTCGTCATACAGAGTCCGCGCGAGCATGGTGTCCCGGGGCTCGTGAACCTCTACGGCATTGACTCACCCGGACTCACCGCCTCGCTCGCGATCGCCGACCGTGTCGCCGACGTGCTCGCCGCCTGAATACAGGGATTTTGGCCGGACTTTCGAACCCGCGGGCATGGCATAATGGCGTGCAATCCGTGAGCGCCGACCGATGACGGACAGCATCGTATACGTGAGGACGAAAAAGGGCCGGGCCGAGGTGGACTCCGGCACGGGCGCGCTCGCGAAAGGGCTGCGGTCCGTGCTCGCTCTGGTGGACGATCACTCGACCTACGCGGAGATCAGAACCAAGCTCACGAGCGTCCCCGAGGAGAAGCTGCGCGCGGCTATCGACCGGCTCGTCGCGGAGGGCTACATCGAAGCCGCGATCGCATCGGCGGCGGCCGGGGACGATCTCGACTTCACGCTCGATCTGCCCGCGCCGGAGCCGAGCCCCGAGGAGCGGGCGCGCGCGGAGCAGCAGACGATCGGCGGGATGCGCTCGCTGCATCAGGCCGGCTATTACGTCAACATCACGAGTCGGCCGGGCCACCGCCTGCGGGCGAACTCCGGCGGGAAATATTGCGTGCTCATCGTGGACGGCGATGCGAGCAACTCGCTGCTCCTCGCGCGCACGCTGATGCTCGCCGACCTCGAGGTGCGCACCGCGTCGAACCGGGACGAGGTGCTGAGGGAGCTCGGGAAGAAGCCGCTACCCGACGCCATCGTGATGGACACGGTGCTGCCGAAACTGAACGGACTCAACCTGCTCTCGCGGCTGCGCCAGAACGAGCGATACGCCTCGGTGCCGATCATCATCGTCACCGCCAACAGGGCGCAGGAGGACGTGGTCGCCGCCCTGGCGCGCGGAGCGAGCGGCTACATGACCAAGCCATTCAAGCCGGAAGCGCTGGTCGAGAGCATCAACGCGGTGTTCGGCCTGGGCTAGGCGGAGACCACACGGCCTCCCGGGCGACCTCATCCGCTGTGACCGATGACGCAGAACCCGATTTACTCGCAGACCGATCAGGGTCGGGCCGAGCTCACGGCCGATCCGGGCAAGCTCGCGCGCAGCCTGCGCGTTCTGCTGGGCATGGTGGACGGCCGGTCCACGGTGGACGAGTTGCAGCGCAAGCTGGGCAATGTGGACCCGGAGAAGCTGCGCGCGGCGCTCCAGAGCCTCGCCGCCCACGGCTACGTCGCGCTCGCGAAAGCCGCGGAGCCCGCCGGTGAGATCGACTTCGCGAGTTTCATGGGCCAGCCCATCCAGACGCCGACGGCCGAGCAGAAGCGCGATGCCGAGCAGAAGACGCTCTCGGGCATGCGCTCGCTCAAGAGCAGCGGCTATTTCGTCAATATCGTCAGCCGGCCGGCGGGGCGCGTGCGGCCACGCGCTGGCGAGCAGTACAGCGTGCTCATACTCGACGGCGACCAAGCGAACGCGCTCGCCGTCGCCCGCGCGCTGATGCTCGCCAAGTTCGAAGTGCGCAGCGCCTCGCGCCCGGACCAGATCATGGCGGAACTGAACAAGCCGGCGCCCGATCTCATCTTGATGGACGTCATGCTCCCGGAACTCGTCGGGCTCGACGTGCTCGCGAAACTGCGCGAACACCCCAACTTCAAGACGGTGCCCGTGCTCATCGTCACCGGGCGCGCCGAGCAGGACGATGTCGTTGCGGCGCTCGTGTACGGCGCGAACGGCTACATGACCAAGCCGGTCAAGCCGGAGGCACTGCTCGAGAGCGTGCGCACGCTGCTCGGCCTCGGCCAGGCTTGATCACCGTTCCGGCTTCTGCGCCCCGGCGTGCCGCTCCAGAAAGGCGCCCAGCTCGGCCACCCACTCGCGCCGCACGAAGATGAAGCCGTCGTTGTGCCCGCCGCGCATCTCGAGGAAGCTCTTGGGCTCGGAGGCCGCCTCGAAGAGCCTGCGCCCGTGCGAGAACGGGACGATGTCGTCATCGCGGCTGTGCGCCACCAGCACGGGAGCCTTCACCGCGCGCAAGGCCGCGATGCTGTCATAGGAGAAACGGCTCATCCAGCGCACCGGCAGGAACGGATAGACCTGCGCCCCGAGGTCGGGCACCGAGGTGAAGCTCGAGGCGAGCACCAGCGCGCGCGGGCTCACCCGTGCGGCGAGCCAGGACGCGACCCCGCCGCCGAGGGACTCGCCGAAGAGCACGATGTCGCGCGGCGCGACTTTGCGCGTGTCCGTGAGCCAGCGCCACGCCGCCTCCGCGTCGCGGTACGTGCCCGCCTCCGAGGGCGAACCGGTGCTCGTGCCGTAGCCGCGGTAGTCTATGATCAGGCTCGAATACCGGAGGCGATGGAACATCACCAGGTAGTCGAGCCGGTGCGAAATGTTGCCGGCGTTGCCGTGGAAGATCAAAACGGCGCCCCGCGCGGTCTCGGCCGGCACCCACCACGCGGAGAGCTTCTCGCCGTCCTCGGTCGCGATGGTGACCGCTTCGTGCTGCAGCCCGTGAACCTTGGGCGTGATCGCCACCTCGCGCCCGATCTGCGGAAAATAGACGAGGTTCGTCTGGAACAAATATACGAGCACGACCACCGCCAGATAGGCGATGCCGAGCATGACCAGGAGATTCCACAGCATGCGTGCCATCAGCCGGGACGCTCCGCGAGTTGCCCGGCATGCACGGGAGGCGTATCAATCCACCTTCGCACCGGAGTCCCTCACCACCTTCGCCCATTTCGTGTGCTCGCGCCGCAGGAGCGCGCCGAAGTCGGCGGCCGTACCGCCGACCGGGTCCGCCCCGCGCTCGGCGAGCACGTCTTTCACCGCGCTTAGCGTGATCAGCTTGTTCACCTCGCCGTTCAGGCGGGCCACGACCACGGCCGGCGTTCCGGCGGGAGCGAGCAGCCCAAACCACTGCGTGACGTCGTAGCCCGCCACCCCGGCTTCCGCGATCGTCGGGAGCTCGGGGACGGCGGAGGACCGCCGCGCCGAGGTCACGGCGAGCCCGCGCAGCCTCCCCCCCTTGATATGGGGCACGATCCCCACCGAACTCACGATCGTGACCGGCACCCGGCCCGCGATCAGCTCGATGAGCAGGGGGCCCGTGCCCTTGAACGGGATATGCGTGAAGTCGACCGCCGCCATCGTCTTGAACAGCTCCATCGCGAGGTGGCCCGAGGAGCCGCTGCCGGCCGATGCGTAATTGACCTCTCCGGGCTTCGCTTTCGCGAGGTCCACCAGCTCCTTCACGGACTTTGCAGGAAACCCCGGATGGACCGCCAGCACCAGCGATACCGACACGAACTGGGCGATCGGCGCGAAGTCCTTCACCGCGTCGTAACCGACCTTGCGGTAGAGGTGGGGATTGATCACGTGCGGCAGCGACGTGAAATGCAGCGTATAGCCGTCGGGCGCGCTCTTCGCCGCCAGCTCGGCGGCAATCGAGCCCCCGGCGCCGCCCCGGTTGTCCACCACTACCTGCTGCCCCAGCGCTTCGCTCAGCCGGCTCGCCACGACGCGGCCCAGGAAGTCCGCGGCGCCGCCGGGCGGGAAACCGATGATGAACCGGACCGGGCGCGCCGGATAGGTCTGGGATGCCGCCTCGACCGAGGCGAGCGCCATGGCCGCGGCGGCCACGACGGCGGCAACACCGCGCATTGTGCTTGGTTCACGCATCGCGTTGCTCCGTAATAACGATCAAAGGCAGACGCCCACGCCCGCGGTCACCGCAGCGGCGATGCGCTCCCGTACCGCCGGGTCGCGCATTCGCAACTCCTCGCCGCGGTTGACGATGACGCCGGCTTCGAAGAGCAGCGCCGGGATGCCCGCCGTGCGCAGCACCGCCAGATTGTCGAAATAATGCACGCCGTTCGCCTCGTCGGCAAACGGCCGATTTTCTCCGGGTATGCGCTCTGCATGATAGCGCGAAGCCGTGAATCCGGCCCGCGCGAGCGCCGCGCCGATCATCGAAGCGCACCGCAGGCTGGCCTCGAGATGGGGATTGTCGCGGGAGATGAAAAGGGAAAATCCCGCGAAGCGATCGCTGTATCGCAGCGTGCGTCCTCCGTAATTCCAGGTCGCGAGGTACCGCGGCTGCACCGAATCGTGGTGCACCGAAATGAAGAGGTCCATGCCGCGGGCGCGCGGCGCGCGGCTTCCGGGGTCCCCGGCGAGCCCGTCTTCCCCGATCAGCAGAGTGCGGTGTCCGGCGCGCTCGAGCGCCCGGGCGATGTCGCGCGCGAGCTGGCGGTTGTACTCGAATTCCGTCACGCCGCGCGCGCTGATCGCGCCCGGATTTTGCAGGTGATGGCCCACGTCGATCGCGATGCTCGCCGCCTGGCATGGCAGGACGAAGGCGAGAAGCGCTGCCGCGAGCCGCCTCATTCAAGGGGCGTGAACACGATGCCGTTGATGAATTCCTCGCCCTCGCGCTGCAGCTGCTCGCTCGCGGGCTCGGGCCCGCCGCGCTCCTCGTAGTGGACATGGATCGTGGTCCGCAGCGATTGCGGGTGCGCGCAGCTGAGCCCGGTGAGCACCAGCAGCAGCGGGATGTGCGGCGCGTGGACCGACCCGGTGTCCAGGACCTTCAGGCGGTGGCGGATGCACGTGGGCGCGGGCGTGCCCTCGGTTGCGAATTCTTCCTCGAGAAACCAGTGCCGGCCGGGAATGATGCGGGCGCGGCTGAGACCCCGGATGAACTCGAAAAACCCCGCGAGCGAGTCGATCCCGACCGAGTCCGGAAGGATCTCGGTGAACACGAGCGCGACGAAGGTATGGGTGAGCGCCCCGGTTCTCTTCCCGAAGAACGCCCGGGTATGGTCGCGCTCCACCTGGACCCAATTTTCGCCCGGCGGCGGCTTGATGCGAAATCCCCTGAAATCGAGGAAGCCGGCGGTTCCGCCGGCCCGCGCGAACCCGTCCTCGGCCGCGGCCGCAACCGGGATGGCCATCAGCCAAAAAAACAGCACCCCTGTTGCGCAAGCGAGGCTACGTTTCACTGCGCCTCCGATATTCCCCTCACCGGACCGTTTCCGGGCCTGCGGCCGCTCCTCCGAACGTTCCCCGACGGCGCCCCTCACCATCCCAGCACATAGGCCGGGCGCCGGGCATCGGCTCCACCGTGCAGCACGCCGTTCTTGTGATCGGCCACGATGGCGCACACCGAGCCGGCGAGCCACGTCGAATCGTCCCACCAGTACACCTTGTGCCCGCGCGAGGCGAGACCATCCCCCACCGAGCGCTCGATGCGCGCTTCCAGGTAGAGGCGGTCCGGATAGTACGGGTGCGGCTCGAAGGAGCCGGGATAGCTGTAGGTGGCGAAACGCGGGGCCTCGACGGCGCTCTGCGCGTCCATTTCGAACACGTTGACGTTGAGAAACACCTGCAGCATGGCCTGCGTCTGCACGTCTCCACCCGGCGTGCCGAACGGCATGTAGGCACGTCCGTTCTTCAACGCGAGTGCCGGGTTGGGCGTGAGCCGCGGCCGCTTGCCCGGCGCGACCGAACTCGGGTGCCGCGGGTCGGCCCACGACTGGGTGCCACGGCCCGAACACAGGATGCCCACTCCCGGAATGATCGGGGTCTTGTCCGAGCCGTCGCTCGGGGTGGAGGAGAACGCGTTGCCGTGCCGGTCCATCACGCACAGGTAGGAGGTGTCGCCCGGTCCCGGCGCTTCGTCGGGCTCGGGCGCGGGAACGCAGCGGTGCTCGAGCCGTGCGAGCGTCGCGGGGTCGCCCGCCGGCGGCATGCCCGGATAGGCCTTCTCGGGGCTGATCAGCGCGCGCCGGTGCTCCGCGTAGGCATCCGACATCAGGCCCTTGATCGGCACCTTTACGAAGCGCGGATCGCCGAAGTGATGGTGGCGGTCGGCAAACGCGAGCTTGAACGCCTCGGTCACCAGATGGATGTACTCCGGCGTGTTGTGGCCGATCACCTCGAGGTTGTAGCCTTTCAGCATGTTCAGCGCCATCGGCAGCACCGGGCCCTGCGACCACGGGCCGCACGCGTGCAGCTCGATGCCGTCGAAGCGGGAGCGCACGGTGGGCTCGAAGCGCACGCTGAACCTTGCGAAATCCTCGTAGCGCATGAGCCCGCCCTCGCGCTCGATGAAGCGGGTGACCGCGGACGCGACATCGCCCTTGTAGAACGCGTCGCGTGCGGCGCGCAATCCCGCCTTGCGCCCCTTGCGGCGCGCCGGCCTTTTCTCCTCGTCGGCCAGGTACTGCAGGGTCCCGCCGAGATCGGACTGCACGAAGATCTCTCCCGCCTGCGGCGGCCGGCCGCGCGGCAGGAACACCTTCGCGCTCGATGGCCATCGCGCGTAGACGTCGCGGTTGTCGCGGATGAACTCCGCCATCAGCGGATACATCGGGAACCCCTCGCGCGCAAAGCGCACGGCCGCGGAGGCGACCTCGCCGAAGCTCATCGTGCCGAAGCGCTCGAGCGCGGTGATCCACGCGTCGGGCGCGGCCGGCACGACGCAGCGCTCGACGCCGAGCGGTATCTTGCCGCCGTGCCTCTTTACGAAATAGTCCGGCGTCACCGCCTTCGGCCACACCCCGAGCCCGTCGATGCAATGGACCTTGCGATCCCTGGCAGTGTAGATGAGCTGCGGCGCGACTCCGCCGAAATTGACCTTGTCGGTCTGCAGCACGCCGACCGCGATTCCTGCCGCGACGCCGGCGTCCACCGCATTTCCGCCCGCCTCCAGGACCTCGAATCCGGCGTGCGCGGCGAGATAGTGTCCCGCCGAGACCACGTGCCGGGTGCCCATGATGGTCATGCGGTTCGAAGCCAAGCGGCTCTCCTCGATACGGGTTCGCCAGGACGAGTGTTCATTCTAGAACCTATTTCATATATAGGCACGTGTGCGACGGCGGCGATGTGGGATGCAGTTCAAGGAGGAGGGCCCGAAGGAATAGGTCGATATTTCGAGGGTCCCCGACGAGGAAATGCGCCCGGATCGCCCCGTCCCTGCGGGTTGCCTCGCGCACCGGCTGCTATAATTCGAGCGCACATCGTCTCTGCAATACATTACTTGAGCCAGGCAGAACAACAGCTTGTAGCCCTGGTCCGCGCCGCGGGCATCGAACCTGAATAAAATGGCTCCGGGCCGCGCTACTCGGCCAGATTACCTCGGCAACAAAAGGAGGGACATTCAATGCTGACGCAGGCGACTTTGCTTCGTGCAACATTCGTGGCGGCAAGCGTCGCGCTCGCTGCGGCTGCAAGCAGCGCGGGCGCACAGGCTTTCCCCTCGAAGCCGGTCCGCGTGATCAATCCGGCCGCGCCGGGCGGCAACAGCGATATTTTCTTCCGGCTCCTGCAGCCGAAGATGAGCGAGGTGCTGGGACAGCCGCTCGTCATGGATTACCGGACGGGCGCCGGCGCCACGATCGGCGGAGAGCTGATCGTGCGCAGCGCGCCCGATGGCTACACCACCGGCATCGTCGCCGCGAGCTTCGTCATCAACCCTTCCATGATCAAGAAGCTCCCGTACGACACGGTGAAGGATTTCACCGGGCTCGGCATCATCGTGGATGTACCCTCCGGACTCGTCGTGCATCCTTCGCTGCCGGTCAAGAACGTCAAGCAGCTGATCGCGCTCGCCAAGGCCCGCCCGGGCGAGGTTTTCTACTCCACCTCCGGGCGCGGCACGGTCGGCCATCTTGCGGCGGAACTGCTCAATTCATCGGCCAAGGTCAAGCTCGTGCACGTGCCCTACAAGGGCGCGGGCCCGGCCATCATCGAGCTCATCGCCGGCCACGTGCAGCTGCAGTTCGCGAGCGTCCCACTGCTGGTCGGGCATGTGCAATCGGGCAAGCTGCGCATGATCGCCCAGACCGGAGCGACGCGCGCGGTGTCGGCGAAGGACGTTCCGACCATGGAGGAATCGGGCCTGCCCGGTTTCGTCGTGAGGAGCTTGTTCGGATTCGTGGGGCCGGCGGCGATGCCGCGCCCGATCGTGGACCGCCTCAACGACGCGCTGGTGAAGGCGATCAACGACCCCGAGAACAGGAAGCACCTGATCGAACGCGGCGCCGAGCCGATCGGCAGCAGCGCAGACGAACATGCGGCGTCCATCCGCTCCGAAATCGACAAGTGGCGCAAGGTGGCCAAGGAAGCCGGCATCGAACCTCAATGAAGCGTGACGTGATACTTCGTTACATGATGATGCGTGACGTGATTATGCGTGACCTGATACTGCGCATCTAGGCGAACACCCGGATACCGAACACGCCTCACCAGATCACGATTTACCATGTCACGTTTCACCAGGTCACGCCGTACCATGTGATGCATATGAAAGCATTCGTCTGGGAATTTCCCTATCCCTCGCAGCGCATGCCGGTGCTGGCGCGCAACGTGGTTGCGACCTCGCAGCCCCTCGCGGCGCAGGCGGGCCTGCGCATGATGCTGAAAGGCGGCAACGCGGCGGATGCGACGCTCGCCACCGCGATCGCGCTCACCGTGCTCGAGCCCACCAGCAACGGCATCGGGGCCGACGCGTTCTGCATTCTTTGGGACGGCAAAACGCTCCATGGGCTGAACGCCTCGGGCCGCTCGCCCGCGGGCTGGACACCTGAGCGCTTCAAGGGACGGTCCGCGATGCCCGAGCGCGGCTGGGATTCGGTGACGGTTCCCGGGGCGGTGTCGGCCTGGGTCGCGCTCTCGAAGCGCTTCGGCAAGCTGCCGTTCGCGGATCTTTTCGAGCCCGCGATCGAGTACGCGGCCGGCGGATACATGGTCTCGCCGACGATCGCGCGGCTCTGGGCGAAGCAGGTGCCGAATCTGCACTCGCAGCCGGGGTTCGCCGAGGCCTTCATGCCCAAGGGGCGCGCGCCGCAACCCGGAGAGCGCTTCGCGTTCCCCGACCAGGCGCGCACGCTCGAGCGCATCGCGAAATCCGGGGGCGAGGATTTCTACCGCGGCGACCTCGCCGGGAAAATGGCCGCACACTCGAAGCAGTGCGGCGGCGCCATGACCACGGAGGACCTCGCGTCGCACACGCTGGACTGGGTGGAGCCGATCGCCCATCCGTACCGCGACTACACGCTGCACGAGATCCCGCCCAATACGCAGGGCATCGGCGCGCAGATCGCGCTCGGGATACTCGAGAACTTCGAGATGGACTCGATTCCGGTGGACTCCGCCGAGAGCCTGCACCTGCAGATCGAAGCGATGAAGCTCGCGTTCGCCGACATTCATGAATACGTATCAGATCCGGGCACGATGGCCGTGCGCAGCAGCGAGCTGCTCGACAAGGAATACCTGCGCAGCCGCGCGCGGCGGATCAACCGCAAGAAGGCGGCCACTCCGCAACACGGGGTGCCGGGCAAGGGCGGCACCGTCTATCTCGCCGCGGCCGACGCTTCGGGCATGATGGTCTCGTTCATCCAGTCGAACTACCACGGCTTCGGCTCCGGCGTCGTCGTGCCGGGTACCGGGATCTCGCTGCAGGACCGCGGCGCGGGATTTGTGCTGCGGCCCGATCACCCCAACGCCGTCGCGCCGCGCAAGCGCCCCTTCCACACTCTCATCCCGGCGTTCGTCACGCGAGGCGAGCGCCCCGTGATGAGCTTCGGCGTGATGGGCGGCGCGATGCAGGCGCAGGGACACACGCAGGTAATGGTGCGCTTTGCCGATCACCAGCAGAACCCGCAAGCCGCGGCCGACGCGCCGCGCTGGCGCGTCATGGAAGGTCTCAACGTGAACATTGAGCCCGGCGTTGCGGCCGAAGTGTTGGACGAACTGCGCGCGCGCGGCCACAGTGTCACGCAGACCGAGCGCTTCAACACCGACTACGGGCGCGCGCAACTCATCTTCAGGCTGGAGGACGGCTATCTCGCCGCCTCCGAGCCCCGCACCGATGGACAGGCGGTCGGCTACTGACCGCTCGCCATGAGCCGGGTCTTCCATCGCGACGCGCGCGTGGACCCGCCCGTCGCGGTGCGCGGCGAGGGGCTCTACCTCATAGACGAGGCGGGGCGGCGCTATCTCGATGCCTCGGGCGGCGCGGCGGTCTCCTGCCTCGGCCACAGCCATCCGAAGGTGAAGGAAGCGATACGACGCCAGGTCGATGAGCTGCCGTACGCGCACACCGCCTTTTTCTCCTCGGCCGCGGCCGAAGCGCTCGCCGAGATGCTCGTCGCGCACGCGCCGGCGGGGATCGGGCGCGTCTATTTCGTGAGCGGCGGCTCCGAGGGCGTCGAGGCCGCGATCAAGCTCGCGCGGCAGTACTTTCTCGAGACCGGGCAGCCGCAGCGGCACCGCGTGATCGCACGCTGGCAGAGCTACCATGGCAACACGCTGGGCGCGCTCGCCGCGGGCGGCAACCGCTGGCGCCGCGCGCAGTTTGAGCCGCTGCTGATCGAGGTCGCGCACATCTCTCCGTGCTACGCGTACCGCAACCAGCGCGTGGGCGAGAGCCCGGACCAGTACGGGCGGCGCGCCGCCGACGAGCTCGAAGCCGAGATCCGGCGGCTCGGCCCGGAAACCGTCGCCGCCTTCGTCTCTGAAACGGTAGTCGGCGCGACGCTGGGCGCGGTTCCTCCCGCGCCGGGCTATTACGCGCGCATCCGCGAGATCTGCGACCGCTACGGCGTGCTGCTGATCCTCGACGAGGTCATGTGCGGCATGGGCCGCACCGGCAGCCTGCATGCCTGCGAGCAGGAGGGAATCGCGCCCGATCTCGAAATCATCGCCAAGGGCCTCGGAGCAGGCTACCAGCCGATCGGCGCCGTGCTCGTGGCAGGAAAGATCCACGAAGCGATCCGCTCGGGATCGGGTTTTTTCCAGCACGGCCACACCTACATGGCGCATCCGACCGCGTGCGCCGGCGCGCTTGCGGTGCAACACGTGATCCAGGAAGAGAACCTGCTCGCCAACGTCCGGGCCATGGGCGCAAAGCTCGAGCGCGGGCTGCGAGATCGGCTCGGCTCCCACCCCCACGTCGGCGATATCCGCGGGCGAGGGCTGTTCTGGGGGATCGAGCTCGTGGCCGACCGAGCGACCAGGGAGCCGTTCGATCCCGCGCTGAAAGTCCATGCCGCCGTGAAGCGCAAGGCGATGGCGCGCGGCATGCTCTGCTACCCGATGGGCGGCACGGTGGACGGACGGCGCGGCGACCACGTGCTGCTCGCGCCGCCGTTCATCGTGGACGAGCCGGCAATCCGGACGATCGCCGAACTCTTCGGCGAGGCGCTCGCGGCCGCGCTCGCCGCGGTGCCGCGGCGGGACGCCGGCAGGGCGCGCGTCGTCTCGTAACGCTCGCCCGACGCGCAGCGCATCCAGCCTCCCGCCAGTGATTCAGTGATTAAGAGGCGGTAACAAAATCAAGAAATATCAGCCGCCGATGGACGCCGATAAGATCAAAGCTGAGCCACGAAGGACACGAAGGACACGAAGGACACGAAGGAAAGCAAGAATATGACCGCGGAGACGCGGAGAGAAACAAAACAAGAATCGAATCGGGACACGCGCGGCATGCCGCGTCAGGACGCGCGGCTCACGGGAACCCTGTATTCCGTCACGACATCCTGCGCGGCCGGCGGCTGACCCGTGCCGCCCGAATCGAGAGGACTTTTGACCCCGCGCCCGCCCTTGTTCATCACGTGGGTGTACACCATCGTCGTCTCCACGCTGTTGTGGCCGAGCAGTTCCTGGACCGTCCGGATGTCGTAGCCATTCTCGAGCAGGTGGGTCGCGAACGAATGGCGCCTATGCCGATGTCGGCATAGGCGGCACTATGCCGCGTGCCGGACTATGCCGAGCGAGGCGCGACGCGTCCCCCGAAGTGTGCCATTCGCCAGCAGTTGGCGAGCAGTTTCGAGAGTCTCACTCGGCATAGTTTTCCCTCATTCAGAG
>Ga0194131_10003949_pt1 | contig 22803 bp, 21 predicted proteins | sample TA2KigO120mmetaG_FD_148631 | JGI IMG/M metagenome (GOLD analysis project Ga0194131, IMG submission 148631) | Freshwater microbial communities from Lake Tanganyika, Tanzania - TA2015053 Kigoma Offshore 120m | ecosystem: Environmental > Aquatic > Freshwater > Lake | place: Tanzania: Lake... | reverse complement strand
GTATCAGGCTGCATCGGACGAGCAGTTTCAGGACGATCCACGGGATGAGGGCAACAATCACACGGAGGGCGATGCCCGATCGCCCGCCCTCTCGCGCTCCTGGGCCGATCGGTTGGGTTCGCGGTACGGCATTCGGTGCGGCCCGAGGACGCGACGAGCGGACCATTACTCCGCTGGGGCGCGCGGCGGCATCGAGCGCCCATAGAGATGGTTGAGAGTGCGCAGCCGCTCGGCGATCCCTCTATTCACCGCGCCAGGATCGTAGCGCCAGGTCCAGTTGCCGTCCGGGGTCCCCGGAAGGTTCATCCGCGATTCTGATCCCAGCGAGAGAAGGTCCTGGAGCGGGACCACCGCGAGCGAAGCGACGGACATAAGCGCGGCGCGAACGAGATCCCAGGCGATGTCGACACCGGAAACCCCCAGGTACGAGCGCACGATGTGCTGTTCACCCGCGCTGAGTGACTCGTACCAGCCCCGGGTCGTATCGTTATCGTGCGTCCCGGTGTAGACGACGCAGTCGGGGACGTGATTGTGCGGCAAATACGGGTTCGCCGCGGCGGCAAGTAGGAACGGATTCCCCGCGTCACTCCCAAAGGCGAACTGGAGGATGCGCATTCCCGGATAGCCCAGCGCGCGCCGCATCTCCACCACGTCGGGTGAGATGGTGCCGAGGTCCTCCGCGACGATGGGTAACCGCTGCCCAGCGCGCCGCTCGATCGCCTGGAAGAACGCACCGCCCGGACCGGCCAGCCAGCGACCGCGTTCGGCGGTCCGTTCGTGCGCCTCCACTGCCCAGCACGCCGCGAAGCCGCGGAAGTGATCCAGGCGGATCGCGTCGCAGTGGGTAAGCGTCCGCTCCACACGCCGCGACCACCAGTCGTAATGCTCCGCTGCCATGCGGTCCCATCGATAGATCGGGTTACCCCAGAGCTGTCCGGTGGCGCTGAAATAGTCCGGTGGTACGCCTGCGACGAGCCGTGGGAGACCGGCATGGTCGAGATCGAACAGGTGCGGATGGGCCCATACGTCGGCGGAATCGTGCGTGACGAAGATCGGTACGTCGCCGAGCACGCGAATGCCCCGTGTCGACGCCTCCCGCCGGAGAGCCTGCCACTGGCGGTCGAACGTCAACTGGAGAAAGCAGTGGTCCTCGTAGGCGTCGCGCTGGGTGACCCGGAGCTCATTGAGTGCCGCGGGATCGCGCCTGGCGAGCTCGGACGGCCACTCCGTCCACGGGCGACCCTCAAACAGAGCTCGGGAAGTCGCGAACAGGGCGAAGTCGTCGAGCCATTGCTGCTCGCGCTCGCGATAGAGGGCGAGCGCTTCCCGTTCGCGCAAGTCCGCGCGTCTGAGCCGGGCGAACTCTTGCAAGCGCCGGAGTTTCTGCGCGCGCGCTCTGGAGAAGACGATCGGCGATCCGGACGGCTGCCCATCGGTGAACCGAGTGCCCTCCAGTGAAATGAGCAGGGGGTTCCCCGCAAACGCCGAGATACCGGAATAGGGTGAGTCTCCCGGACCGACTGGCTGGAGAGGGAGGATCTGCCATACCGAGACGCCGCTGGCATGCAGAAAGTCGAGGAATTGCCGTGCCTCTGCGCCGAGATCGCCGATTCCGTCCGGCGATGGGAAAGAAGTGGGATGGAGGAGTACTCCCGACGCGCGATGGGTCCACACGGTGAGCAGGGTATACCGCGTCCACGCAACGGTCGGTATAACTACGGGCAGGCGCACCGGAGGCGAGCGAGTGGATCAGTCCGATCTCCGTCAGATCAGCGGTCGTCGCAAAGCCGCGGCGTTGTTGATTTCGCTCGGTTCAGAACTCGCGGCACAGGTCTGCAAGGTGATGCGCGAGGACGAGGTCGAGCAGTTGACCCGTGAGATCGTGCGCATGGAACGGCTTCCCGCCGAGATGAAGGAAGCCATCATGCAGCAGGTCTACGAAGACGCGATGGCCCGCCAGTTCATCACTGCGGGCGGCTCGGACTACGCGCGCGACCTGCTGGCCCGCACTCTGGGCACGCAGAAAGCGGGCGAACTGCTCACCCGGGCAACCACCGCGCGGCGCGATCAGCCCTTCGGCTTTATGGCCGAGATCGAGCCCGCCCAGCTTGCCAGCGTGCTCGAAGCCGAGCTTCCGCAGACGATCGCGCTGATCCTCTCGAACCTACCACACGAACTCTCCGGCCGGATCCTCACCTCGCTGGATTTCGAACTGCAGGCCGAAGTGTCCTCTCGGATCGCGGTGATGAACCGCACCAGCCCCGAGATGGTCAAGGAGGTCGAGACTGTCCTCAGGAAACGGCTCGCGACGCTGCAGACCCAGGGATTTCGCACCGCCGGCGGGGTGGAGTTCCTGGTGCGCGTGCTGAACAGCATGGACACCCGCTCCGAACGGGCGATTCTCGAGTCGATCGAGCACAGCGATCCGGAGCTGGCCGCTGAGATTCGCAAGAACATGTTCGTATTCGAGGATCTCTCGATGCTGGACGATCGATCGCTGCAACGACTGATGCGTGATGTCAACAGCAAGGATCTCTCGATGGCGCTCCGGGGCGCATCAGAGGATCTGAAGAACCGCATCTTCAAGAACATGTCCACGCGCGCATCGCAGGCGCTGCGGGACGATATGGCGGTCAGCGGACCGGTACGACTGCGTCTGGTTGAGGAGGCGCAGACCCGCATCATCAATACCGTGCGCGCGCTCCAGGAGGCGGAGGAGATCACGATCTCGCGCGGCCGCGAAGACGTGATGGTGTAGGCCGGGTTCCGCGCCGCCGGCCGCGGCCCGCCATTTCTCACGTTGACCTAAGCCAGCGATGTCTAGGTTCAGGACGTGCGGTTACGTCGAGTTGCGGCGGTCGCGGTGCTGCTCGCCGCGATGCTCATCCAGCCTGTCGGGGCACAGGGCGTTCCGCAGGCACCACTTGTCGCGATCGATCCGGGTCACGGCGGGCGCGACGGCGGGGCGAGCGGCCGGCTCGGCGGCAAGGAGTATGTCGAGGCTGTCCTCGCGCTCGCCACGGCGAAACGACTGGACGCCAAACTCCGGAAGGCCGGCTATCGGACACTGCTGACGAGAACGACCGAGAGCAATGTGAACGCCTCGGGCAAGGATCTCACTGGAGATGGCGTCGTCGATGTCGCAGACGATCTGCAGGCGCGCGTCGATCTGGCGAACAGGGCCGGCGCCACGATCCTCGTCTCCGTTCACTTCAACGGATCGACGTTCCGCCAGTTGCGGGGACCGGAGATCTACTACTCCGGAGCCCGGCCCTTCAGCGCCGAGAACAAGCGACTCGCCGATTCCGTCCACGCAGCCGTCACCGAGACTTTCAGCGAACTGGACAGCGGCGCTCGGCCGCGTGGCGTCCTCAGGGATGCGATGCTGGGCGGCCACCTCTTTCTGCTCGGGCCCGCGGGTGGACGCATCGCCCGAGCCTCAACAATGCCCGGAGTCCTCGTGGAGGGACTCTTTCTCACGAACGAGCGCGACCTCCAGGTGCTCGGGCGTCCGGACACGCTCGAACGCCTCGCCAGCGCCTACTTCGAGGGTATCTCCGCCTATCTGGGGCGGCCGCCCGCGCCCAGCGAGGCCCGGGTGATCTCACCGAACGGAGCGAACCTGAGGCCATCGCCACTCCTGAATACCACGCCACTGACGGTCCTCCCGCCGGGCACCGTGGTACGCCCTCGGGAACGGGTGTCCGGCGATGAGGTGGCCGGCGCCGAACACTGGTGGCGCGTCGACATTGGCTCCAGAACCGGGTTCGTCTTTGAACCACTTCTCGACGTCGTCCCTTCGGCGCAAGCACCCGCCGCCACACGCGGATCCCGAGATATCGACGCCACCTCGCGGGCCGGGTCCATCATTGATGACGATGGCCTCCCGGCTCGGGCGCGCGCGCGTCCCAGGCTTGATGCACCGATCCTGTTCCGGGTCCCGGCCGGCGCCACGGTCGAGATCATCGGCGTGCAGGCCGGGGAGCTCGTGGGTGGGGATAAGCGCTGGATGCAGGTTCGCCATGGCGCCAGCGTCGGGTGGGTCTGGGCGCCGCTCATCGCCGAGGCCTGAACCGGGGTGAATCTGGACCAGATCCCACGCGGTCTTCTGATGTTGTTCCCCTTCCTGGTGGGCATCCTTATTGGGACAGCCACACCGGCCCTGTCCTCGGTAGTCGGGATCGGCGTCACGCCAACCGCAACCATCACGTCTTCGCCAACCACCTCCCCCTCGGCAACGTCGACCGAGACACCGACGCACACCCCCACACAGACTCCGACGGCGACCCCCTTGGCAACAGACACCCCCCGCCCGACCGCGACCAACGTGATGTCCACCGCGACGCCGCGACTCGATACGACGCCCACCGTGCCGCCCGGCGCAACTCCACGCGCGCAGACAACGAACGGGACCGTCACGCGCGTACCCGCCGAGCCGACTCGTACCGCGAGTGGTCAGTCGGTGCTCGACGACGATTCCACCATGCTGGCGATCTACGGTCGCGGTTTCGGCATCGCACCCATCCTGGGTATGCTCGGCGGGTATCGCGACTTCGATGCGATGGATCGCGACCTGCGGAGCCGCTTCGTCCCGGCGATCCAGGCGCAGAATGGCGGCAAACGGGTCATCCCGACCATCCACCTCATCTACGCGTTAGCGATTCCCTGTTCGGCGGGCGGTGACTGCCTGCTCTACCTGGAGGCGATGGATATCGATATCGTCAAGGAATACATCGAACCGGCTGCACGTCGTGGCTGGCACATCATCCTGGATTCGCAACTGGGGCGGTCGGACCCCGTGACGCAGGTCCAGCGGATGATCGATCGCGGTTATCTCAAGTACGACCACGTCCACGTCGCGCTCGATCCGGAGTTCAAGGTGTACCCGGGACGGACGACGCCGGGTATCCCCATCGGTCAGATCGACGCGGCGCAGATCAACCGCGCGCAGGACCTCCTGGCCGCTCACAGTCGAGCGGAGGGATTACGACGTTCGAAGATGCTTATGGTGCACCAGTTCGGCGATCCCGAGGTAGATGACGGGGTTCCGCACATGGTCCTGAACAAGAAGACCCTCCGCACGGTTGCCGGGGTCGATCTGGTGCTCGATGCGGACGGGTTCGGCGGGCCTGACCCCAAGGTGGCGAAGTACAACCTCATGCTCAATCCCGAGCCTTATCCCTTCATCCGCTACCGGGCGATCAAGCTCTTCTTCCCAAATGCGCAGGCGCCCAATCATTACGACAAGCCGCTGATGGAATGGGCCGCGGTGTTCGGACGCGCCGCCACCCCGGGCGGCTATCGGATCAAGTGGGCGCCAAATGTGGTAGTCATCGCCTGAGTCGGGCCATCCGAATCGTCTCAGCCCGGCGAACCGCTATCAGGCCGCGTGCACGAATCGTGCGAGCTTGGGTCCGATGATCGCCACCTCGACTGTTGTGCCGCACAGTTCGTTCTTGCCTCCATGCAGCGAGGCATCGTGGGCTACGGCCTCGAGAACAACCCGGCGCATGTGATTCGCGACCGAGACAGGATCGGTGAGGTTCTCCGCGAAAAGGCCGGTTGGTGTCTTGAATCGATCCGACTGCAAGAACTGGAGGATGGGCCCAGGGGCATCGATGTAGGTATTCAGGAATCCAGTCTCGACACGGTCGGCGATGCGGCATCGACCCATCTCGGCGGTGGTTCCACGGACGTAGGCAATCAACACATCGAGGCGGCGCTCGGATTCCGGTGCGTTCGCAGCTACCTGGCGGATCTTCTGTCGCACCATCGGGTGCATCCGATTGGCGATGCGAGCGGCAATATCCTCGAGGCGGAAGCCCGCCGGATTGTTGAATTCACCCAGCGCGCGATCCAATACCGCCGTTACGTCAACCTGGTTTCCCGCCATCGCATCGGTGAGCGAGGAAATGCCCGTGGTGACGAACGCAAGAGGCTGTGCCCGGTGAAGGACAATCTTCTGGGGCTCCTCCTCGAAGATCCCGGCCGCAATATCGCGCGCCTTCCGTTCCGACGCCACGACCATGAACGAATCCCGCTTGCTCGCAAGAACGATCGCCAATAGGCACCTCCGCGATGCGCCGCGCAGAAACGGCAGGATCGAAGCCCATTCTACTCTGCGCGGTTCGCCGCCGCTCCCGTTGCGGTCGCGGAAAAGTCGACCCGGGGTGCCCGGCCGTGTTACCAGATCCCCAGCTCCGCCTTCGCCTCCTCGGACGCCATCACCCGCGGATCCCATGGCGGCGTCCAGATGAACTCGACGGTCGCGTTCTCGACGCCGGGAAGACGCCCGGCCACGTAGCTCACCTGATCCATGATCACCGGTCCCAACGGGCAGGCCGGCGACGTCAGCGTCATCGTGATCTTGACCTCCCCGGCGGACGATCGCTCGACGTCGTACACCAAACCAAGATCGACGATGTTGACCCCGATCTCCGGGTCATAGACGGAGCGCAGCGCTTCGAGAATGTCATCGGGTGTCGCGTCGGCAGTTGGGTCGGGAAGCGGCACCTCTCCTTCGAGAGCATCCCAGGGCGGTCCCTCACGCGATAAACCCTGCATCGCCACTTCGATCATACCGTCACCTCCACACCGGCATCGGAGATCCGCGTTGGATACGTCCGCACCGGATAGACCGCGGGCAAGGAGAGAGCCTTGCCGTTGCGGACATCAAAGCGCGCACCGTGCAGCGGGCACTCGACGATGCACCCGAACAGTTCACCATCGGCGAGCGACGCCTCGTCGTGCGTGCAGACGTCATCGGTCGCGTAGTAGGCGCCGTCGACGTTGTACAGCGCGATCTCCCGACCGCCGACATTCACGCGTCGGCTCCCTCCCGGCGAGGGCGCCTCGGCATTCGGCACGACGATGGTGTGGCTCACGCGGCCACGCCCATCTCGGCGATCTTCGCCTCGATCGCCTCCTCGAGGCGTCCTCGGACGGTGGCAAGGGGAATGCGTTCGAGGACGTTGGCGAAGAATCCCTCGACGATGAGGCGCTCGGCCTGGTCACGCGCCAGGCCGCGGCTCTGAAGGTAGAACAGCTCCTCCTCGTCGACCGAGGAGGAGGTCGACCCGTGCGTGCAGCGCACATCGTTAGCCAGGATCTCGAGCATGGGGATCGAGTCGGCCCGCACGGCGCGGGAGAGGAGCAGGTTTCGATTGTTCTGGTATGCGTCCGACCGCTGGGCGTTGGGGTGGATCGCGATGAGGCCGGAATAGACCGATCGCGAGCGATCGAGCAGGGCGCATTTGAAGAGCAGGTCGCTGAGCGTCTGGCCCACACGGTGGTTCTGCAGCGTGCTGTGATCGATGTGCTGCGTGCCACTGGCGAAAATGACGCCGAGCAACTCGGTGTTCGCCCCCGGCTCGTCCAGGTGCGCGTGGACGAATGCCTTGGTCGACGCCGAGCCGAGCGCGACCTGGAGGAGGTTCACGCCCGAGTCTCGGCGCGCGAACACGCGCTCACGAGTGAAGTTCCAGACATTGCGGCCGAGGTTCTGAATGTGGTTGTAGCGGATCGCGGCGCCCTCCCCCGCGACCACGTCAACGACGCCGGCGTGGAGAGCAGCCGCGGTCAGACCGTCTCCCGCCGATGAGTAGTCATCGATGTACGTCACCGAACTCCACGCGTCGGCAACGACCACGGTCCGACTGAACAGAGCTTCATCGATCCCGGCGTGCACGAAGGAACTACGCAATGGAAGCGCCACTTCGACGCCCGAGGGCACGAAGAGGAACGCCCCACCCGACCAGAGTGCACCATTCAGCGCCGACCACTTGTCCTCGTCCGCGCCGATCCGGGCATCCTCGAAATATGGCCGGACCTTGTCCGGATACTTCGCGACCGCCTCGGAGAGAGAGCAGAAGATGACCCCCTGCGCAGCGGCATCGGCGCTGAGTTCCGCGTACTCCGTGCGATCGCCGACCTGCGTCAAGGATCCGGCATCATCCCGCGCCCGCTTCACGGCGCGCCGGGGCGGCCGCCCCGGCCGCGAATCGTCCGCAGGGAGGCGGAACCGCCCCAGATCGAGGCGCCGAAGGTCAGTACGGCGGTACTCCTCGTTCTCTCGGCCGGGAACGGGTAGTTCAGCCTGACGCGCGAACGAGGCCAGACGTCGATCGGTAAGCCAGCGCGGTTCCTTGAGGCGTGTAGAGAGCGCCTCGACATCCTGACGTGTGATCACGGTAACTCCGAATTCCAGAAAGGGCGCGGCCGACTAACCGACCGACCCTTCCATCTCAAGTTGAATCAGGCGGTTCATTTCCACGGCGTACTCCATGGGGAGTTCCTTTACGACCGGCTCAATAAATCCGTTGACGATCATCGTCGTCGCCTCTTCGGCACCGAGCCCGCGACTCTGGAGGTAGAACAGTTGCTCCTCGCCGACCTTTGAAACGGTCGCCTCGTGGGAGATGGCGACCCTTTCGGCCTCAATGTCCATGTACGGGTAGGTGTCGGAACGTGAACGATCGTCGATGAGCAGCGCATCGCACGAGACATTGGCCGAAACGTTCTCGGCATCGCGATAGATCGCCAGATGCCCGCGATAGGAGGTCCGCCCCCCGGCCTTGCTTATCGACTTGGAGATGATCTGGGAGGAGGTGTGCGGCGCGACGTGAACCATCTTCGCGCCCGCATCCTGGTGCTGCCCCGGCCCGGCAAACGCCACGGAGAGTGTCTCACCCTTGGCGCCCGGCTCCATGAGGTAGATCGCCGGGTACTTCATCGTGACCTTGGAGCCCAGGTTGCAGTCGACCCACTCCATCGTGGCTTCGCGGAACGCCTGCGCCCGCTTCGTCACGAGGTTGTAGACGTTGTTCGACCAGTTCTGGATGGTCGTGTAGCGGCAGCGTGCGCCTTCCTTGACGATGATCTCGACCACCGCCGAGTGCAGGCTATCGGAGCTATAGGTCGGAGCCGTACAGCCCTCGACGTAGTGCACGTAGGAACCGGGCTCGCAGATGATGAGCGTCCGCTCGAACTGGCCCATGTTCTCCACGTTGATGCGGAAGTACGCCTGAAGCGGAATCTCGATGTGCACGCCTGGTGGCACCCAGATGAAAGATCCCCCGGACCAGACGGCTGAGTTCAGGGCAGCGAACTTGTTGTCGTTCGAGGGGATGACAGTCGCCCAGTACTGGCGAAACAGATCCGGGTGTTCCCGCAGCGCGGTATCGGTATCGGTGAAAATGACACCCTTCTCCTCGAGGTCCTTCCGAATGGAGTGATAGACAACCTCGGACTCGTACTGTGCGGAAACGCCGGCGAGGAACTTCCGTTCCGCCTCGGGAATGCCGAGCCGATCGAAGGTCTTCTTGATCGCATCGGGCACATCTTCCCAGGAACGCGCCTTCTTCTGGGAAGGCTTGAGGTAGTAGTAGATGCTATCGAAGTCGATGCCCGAGAGATCAGCTCCCCAGGCTGGCATGGGTCGCTGGTTGTAGTAGCGGAGCGACTGGAGCCGAAACTCGGTCATCCAGGTTGGCTCGCCCTTGCGGTCCGAGATTTGCTTGACGATATCCGGGTTGAGACCGCGCGGCGCATCTCCGACGTAGTCCGCTGCATCGTGGAACCCGAACTTCTCGGTGTAGTTCTCGTTGATCGTGAGGTGGTCAATTGCCACGGGAGCCGACCTCCTTCAGGAGCGCGTCGTAACCGACTCGCTCCAAATGCTCCGCGAGTTCCTGGCCTCCGGATTGGACGATCCGGCCTTGATGGAGAATGTGAACTCGATCAGGCTTGATGTAATTGAGGAATCGGTTGTAGTGCGTGATAATCATCACACCCATCTGCGGATTCTTCAGTCGATTGACGCCATCGGCAACGATCCGCATCGCATCGATATCGAGTCCGGAGTCGGTCTCGTCGAGGATCGCCAGTCGGGGCTTGAGCATCGCGAGCTGGAGGATCTCCGCGCGTTTCTTCTCGCCCCCGGAGAATCCCTCGTTGAGATAGCGCGTCGCGAACTTATCGTCCATCCGCAGATCGTTCATCGTCGCCCGCATACGACGTCGGAACTCGACGGCGGGCGTGTCGCCGAGGACGCTCTTCACCGCGAGGCGAAGGAAATTCGCCACAGAAACGCCTGGTATGGCGGTCGGGTATTGGAACGCGAGGAACACGCCGAGTTTGGCTCGCTCGTCGGCGCTCAGTTCGAGCAGGTTCACGCCGCGCCAGAGAATGCGCCCCTGCGTGACCTCGTATTTCGGGTGGCCGGCGATGGTATACGCGAGCGTCGATTTGCCCGAGCCGTTCGGTCCGAGCAGGGCGTGGATCTCGCCGGCCCGAACCTCGAGATGGACTCCGGCGAGGATCTCCTTTCCGCCGACGTCGACGTGGAGGTCGTCGACGATGAGGGTGTTGTCGTCTGTGGCCTCCGCAAGGGGTGATGCGACCTGAGTCTCAATCATTCCGAGCTACCGCAATTCCTTTCGTCGATGAGGTAGATGCGCGATCCCGTTCGAGGTCGGCCAGCGATGTCGCGTCGAGAACGCGGTCGGCGGCCTCCTTGACCCGATTCCAGAGTGGGCGTGAGGCGCAGTCGCCCTCGACCATGCACGAGCCCGCGATGTATGTGTCGAGAAGGCACTCCACCGGCGCGAGCGCCTCCGGCTCCAGGGCGCGGACGATGTCCCCGACGGTGATATCGGTGGCAGCGCGAGTCAGCCGATAGCCGCCGTGCGCGCCGCGCGTCCCCTCGACGAGATTGGCACGGCGGAGAGGCGCGAACAACTGCTCTAGGTAGGGTAGCGGGAGGTGCTCGACCGCCGCGATCTCGCTCAGCGAGACCGGCCGTGCATCAGAGGAGCGGGCGATCTGGGACATCGCCCGAACCCCGTAGTGCACGCGACTGGAGACGCGCATGGGCAAATCCTACCGTGTTGGTCGGATTCTGGCCGGCATTTCTCCAATTCTGCAAGTCAGACTTTCAAAAGTCGCGCCGACCAGCCTGCCGACGCCTACTTTGCCAGTCGGACGGTTGCCAGTCGGACGGCCACAGATCGATGATCCCGCCATGAGATCACACTGCGCAGGTACCCCGCCGCGCGCAGCCTCGGGGCGAGGTTGATCGCCGCCGACCATCGCACCTTCGGCGACATGAGACCATCGGCATCCGGCTCCGACCCGGCGCATCGGCGCACCATCGGCGCCCTCGCTTTTGGCACCTGCTTCGCGGCCGTTATCGCGATCACCCTGAGCACACTTCTGCCCGGGATCAGCACGAGGTACTATCTCCTTCTCCCGGGACGTGCCCTTCCAATCGCCCAGCGGATCGAAGTGCCCGCCGAATTGCGCCACGAGGTAGGCGACCTCAGCGCCACGGTCGTCCTCCAGAAGCAGGCGTTCTTCCCCGAGGCACTCGTGCGGGCAGCAAGCCCCGGCGTGCGGGTGGTGCCTTACATCTCGGTCATTCCCCGCGGGCAGACGCCGGATGAGGTCACCGAGTCGAGCCGGCGCCAGATGCGCGAGAGCCAGGTGTCCGCCGCGATTGTGGCCTTGCGCGCTCTCGGCCACCGGGCGGAGGTGACAGGAGAAGGCGTCCGGGTCACCGGCGTGCGTCCCGGAACACCCGCCGCGGCGAGGCTGAAGCAGAATGACATCATCACGGCGCTCAACGGCCGAGCGGTCGCGACCGACGTCGAGATCATTGAAGCGATGCGGGCTTATCGTCCGGGCGATCGCCTCAGCTTGACCGTGCGGCGGGGCGACGATGTTCTGGAACAGGTCGTAGACACGATCGCCGCGCCGGACGATCCGAATCGGCCCTTCGTTGGAATCGGGATCGCGACGCACGGATATCGGGCCAGGCTGCCCTTCGACGTTCGGATCGATAGCAGGAACGCGATCGGGCCGTCGGCGGGACTGATCTTCGCGCTCGGCATCTACGACGCTCTGACGCCCGGGTCGCTGACAAATGGCGTTCGTGTGGCGGGTACGGGAACGATCGCGGCCAGCGGCACAGTCGGCCAGGTGGACGGGGTGGCGCAGAAAGTCCTCGGCGCGGAGAGCGCCGGGTACACGGTGTTCCTCACCCCGCGCCAGAACTATGCGGAGGCGCGACGCGCGGCACAGAACATCCGCGTCATCCCCGTGGAGACCTTCGCGCAGGCGCTCGACGTGCTCCGGGGCATGTAGACTGCGGCGCGGAGCGCCCGGCCCGCGAGCCAGCGGCGATCCCCGCGCCCGGCGTGGAGTCAGAGGCATCGATGAGGTGATGGCGTGCGCGCACCGGAACTCGCTGGCAAGAGCGTCATCGTCACCGGTTCGAGCGGTGGGATCGGACAGGGGATCGCCCTCCGGTTCGCGCGCGAGGGTGCCCGGGTCGTGCTGGCGGCGCGCAACCGGACGCGCCTCGAAGCGACGGCCGCTCAGATCCGTCAGGTGGGTGGCGAGTCACTGGTGGTCCCCACCGATGTCTCGCGGAAGGACGAGGTAGAGCACCTTTTCGAACGGACAGTGAGCGCATACGGCGGAATCGACGTCCTGGTCAACAATGCGGCCTGGGCATCGCCCGTCGCGCACATTCTGGAGATGGACCTCGAACACTGGAACACAGTGGTCGCGGCGAATCTCACCAGCATCTATCTCTGCTGTCACCGCGCCGCCAACCTGATGGTCGATGGCGGAGTCCGTGGGAGCATCGTCAACATCAGTTCGTTCGCTGCGGCGCGGGCGCACCGTGCGATGGCCGCCTACGATGCAACGAAGGCGGGGATCGAGGGGATGTCCCGCACGATGGCGATCGATCTGGCGCCATTCGGCGTCCGGGTCAACGTGGTCGGTCCGGGCGCCATCCACACCGCGGAATACGAACCGCTTGGCGAGGAGGCGAAGGCCGCTCGGGGACAGACCGTGCCGCTTGGAAGGGTCGGCTACCCGGAAGACATCGCTGGCGCGGTGCTATTCCTCTGCTCCGACGATGCCAGCTACATCACCGGCCAGGTGCTCTACGTCGACGGCGGCATGCTCGCCCAGCTCCGCTCGCCCCAGGTGGATCGCGATCTACCGGATTCGGTGAAGGCGCGGCTGCGCGTGCAACGATGACCCGTCGCGACCCTAGTCGAGCGCGTTGATCGCCGCGAGCAGCCCCTGGATGTAGCCCGTGGCGAGAGCCCGGCCACGGTGCCCCCAGTTCGTATCGTCGACCATGTGAGGGACGTGATCGTCGATGAAGAAGCCGGTGAACCCCGCCCGCTTCAGCGTCCGCATCGCCGCGACGACATCGACGTTCCCCTCACCCAGGAAGCACTCCTGGAAGTCCCCAGCGGTGCCCTGGACATCCCGGAAATGCACGTAACAGATCTTACCCCGACTCCCGAAGTACTCCAGCGCCTCGAGCACTCCCGCCCCGCCCCGCATCTCCGACCAGCAGCCCATGCAGAAGTCGAGACCGATGCTCGGACTGGGGACGATCTCCACCGCCCGCTTGAATCCTTCGAAACTCCGCATCAACCGAGCCACGCCGCCCAGCATCGGCACGGGAGGATCGTCAGGATGGAGCGCGAGCCGTACGCCGCTCGCTTCGGCCACGGGAAGCACCTTTCGAAGGAAGTACTCGTAGTTCGACCACATCTCGTCTTCCGAATAGATACGGCCGTGGGTCAGAGTCGCGTCCTTCAGGTCGGCGGTGCGGAAGGCCGTGCAGAGCGCCCCGCCACGGCCGGGGGCGATGCTCGAGGTACGCCAGACCTGATTCGGCATCCAGTGGAAACCGAGGATGGGGATGCCGGCGCGCCCACAATTGCGAATCGTTTCGCAGTAGATATCGATCGCGGCATCGCGATCCGGCGCGCCGATCATGGCCGCTTCATAGAAGCGAGTCGGCGTGTTCTCGAGTGCCTCGAGCCGCAGTTCGTACCGCTCGACCTGGGCGCGCAACCGCATGAGATCGCCGTACTCCCAGCGTCGCTCCCCTGGCAGCGCCGGCGTATTGAGGAGCACGCCGCTGCAACCCATCTGTCGGGCGAACGTCAGAACCTCGTGCGTCGCCTGGTTGAACTGGCCGACCGCGACCCGCATCGTCTCATCCATGGCTCCCTCCAAGCGCGAGCGGAGGATACCGAACGTCCGTGCGTCGCGCGGCCAGATGGCGCACCGGATCAGTCGACGCCGCATACGCTTCCTGCCGATGGTTCGGCCGGCTTTTGAGCCGCTCCCTCTCACGGCGATCGGTGCGCGCGGATGGCTCGTCGACCAGTTGCGCCTTCAGGCCGACGGGTTCACGGGGCATCTCCCAGACCACTGGCCGGATGTAGGACCGAACAGTGGATGGCTCGGCGGCAGCGGCGAGTCGTGGGAGCGCGGACCGTACTACTGCGATGGTCTGATCCCGCTCGCCTATCTGCTGGGAGATCGCGGCCTCATCGAGCGTGCCGGGCGCTGGGTCGAGTGGTCGCTCGCATCCCAGCGCCCGGATGGCTGGTTCGGGCCGGCCGGCAACGACGACTGGTGGCCCCGAATGGTGATGCTGAAGGCCATCACGCAGTACGCCGAGGCGACCGGAGACGATCGCGTCATCCCGTTTCTCACGCAGTACTTTGCGTACCAGGCGCGCCACCTGCGGGACCGACCCCTCGCGAAGTGGGGTGAGGCACGCGGAGCCGAGAACGTGCTCAGCATCCTGTGGCTCCACCGCCGCACCGGCGACGATGCGCTCCTCGATCTCGCCCGGCTGATTCAGGCGCAGACCCTGGATTGGACGGATCAGTTCGAGCAGTTTCCCGCGCGCGGGAAGCAGCGGGCGTTCAGTCATTTCGTCCACGTGGTAAATGTCGCGATGGCGTTGAAGGAACCGGCACTGCGCTGGCTCATCGATGGTGACCCGCGCTTCGCGGTCGCCAGTGCGATCGGCCTGGAGAACCTGGACCGGTATCACGGCCAGGTTACCGGGATGTTCTCCGGCGACGAGTGGCTCGCCGGAACTCATCCGAGCCAGGGCGTTGAGCTCTGCGCGGTGGTCGAGGCTGGCTTCTCACTCGCGATCCTCGCCCGCGCTTTCGGCGATGTGCGCTGGGCCGATCGCCTGGAGCGGGTGATGTTCAATGCGCTGCCCGCCACCATCGACGCGCGGATGCGCGCCCGCCAATACGATCAGCAACCGAATCAGGTCCTCTGTACGGTTGCACCACGGGGCTGGACCTCGAACCGTCCCGACGCGAACACGTTCGGTCTCTCACCGCATTTCGGCTGCTGCACGGCCAACCTCCATCAGGGCTGGCCGAAATTCGCCGCCGCGCTTTGGGCGGTAGCCCCAGACGGACTGGCCGCCCTCGCCTGGGCGCCCTGTCACGTCACCGGTTCCGGCTTCGTTCTCGATGTCCGGACCGAGTATCCGTTCGCGGACACGGTGCACGTGCACGTCGAGCACGCGCCGATGGGGCCCGCCAGCCTGCATCTGCGCATCCCCTCCTGGGCGGACAGAACGACCCAACTCACAGTCAACGGGGAGCCTCAGACAGTTCGGGCAGGCTCGTTCGTGGTGCTGACCCGCGACTGGCGGTCCGGCAACCAGATCGTGATCCAGTTCGGCTCCGAGATCGCACGGGAGATGCGCCCGAGCGGTGGGGTCGCGATTGTGCGCGGCCCTCTGGTGTTTGCGCTCCGCATCCAGGAGGACTGGCGCCGGATCGAGCGGCGCGTCTTCTTCGATGATTGGGAGGTCCATCCGGCCACGCCGTGGAACTACGGTCTGGCCAGGGATGAGTTCACGCTCTGCCGCCGGGAGGTCTCGCGCGTACCGTTCGATGGCGCGAACCCACCGCTCATCCTGCGCGGAACAGGCGCCCGCGTGCCCTCGTGGACGCTATGGGAGAACTCCGCGGACGCGCCGCCCGCCGGGCCGATCGACTCGGGAACGCCCCGCGAGGCGGTCGATTTGATCCCCTATGGCTCCGCCCGACTGCGGGTCACCGAGTTTCCCACTCTGGCGACCTGATCAGCCGCGCCGGCGGGCCACCGCGACCACGCGATCGGTTTCGGCCACGAAGTCCGAGGCCAGATCGACGTCTTCGATCATGAGGACATTCTCATCGTTCGACTCGATCCCCGCCGCCGAGAAGTTGAGGGATCCGACGATCGTCACCTTGCGATCGATCACGACCACCTTGTGGTGCATGAAGCCGGGATTGCCATCCTGGTACACCTCGAAGCCGGCCCGGAGCAGTCGGGCGAACTCGCTCACGCTGCCACCGGCCATCGTCCGATCGAAAACGCCGCGCACCCGGACAGCGCGAGGACCGAGGTCGATCAGTGCCCGCCCGATCCCATCGTGCGTGAAGGCGAACGCGAGGAACTGGACTTCGCTCGTCGCCTGACGGATGGCCGTTTCGATCGCCGGGGCGATTCTGTCCTCCGGCGCGAAGAACACCCGGACGCGCGCCGGCCCGACTGCGACCGCGTCGCGGCGCGCACCTGCATCCTTCGCGCTGCCGAAACGACCGGCGAAGAGGCGCTCGAACTCCGCCGCGTAGTCGGCCGCGACGTCGGGCGAGGTGAATGAGACCGCGTTGTTGTCCAGGCGACGGCTATCTCCCTCAGTCCAGTTCCACGAACCGGTCCAGACGATCGCGCGATCGAAGACCGCGAACTTGTGGTGCATGATGGCGCTGCGCGTATCGGCGCGAATCGGCACGCCGGCCCGCTCCAGGATCGCGAACGCCTCATCGGTCGCGGGGTCGCGATCGCGCGCCTCAATCGTGTCGCCATCGGTGACCACCCGCACCTGCACCCCGCGGCGTGCCGCCGCAACGAGAGATCGCGCGACCGCGGCGAGGTCCATTTCGTAGATTGCGGCGTCGATCGTCGCCGTCGCGGCATCGATCCGCGCGACTACGCCCTCATCGATGGTCTGGTGGTCCGGATGATGCCGTTCACCAGGACGGGTGAGATAGAGCGCATACCAGCGTGACTCCGGCGGCGCCGCGGCCGGGACCGGTGATTCGGAGAGCCGGATGGCAATCGCGCCCGCCAGGGCAAGGAGCAGGAGCAACGACAGGGCCAGCGCAATGCCCGCCCGCCGCTGGTTCACGCCCGTACAATCTCGATCGTGCAGCCCGACCGACCCGTCTGGGTGACCGCGCTGGGGGGCGTGGGCGAGGTCGGCAAGAACGCGACACTCCTGGAATGCGACGGGCAGGCCCTGCTCATCGACTGCGGCTCGCAGTTCCCGTCACCCGAACATCTCGGGATCGATCTGATCATTCCGGACTTCTCATACGTCACGTCCAACCCGGCGTCGCTGCTCGGTGTCGTCCTCAGCCACGCGCACGAGGATCACATTGGCGCCGTGCCCTTCTTCCTTCGCCAGGTGGGCAGCGGGGTCGACCTTTACGGAAGCAATCTTACGCTCGCGATGGTGCGCGCCCGCATGCGCCGACGCCGCGAAGAGCAGTTCGCGCGCTACCGTGCGGTAGAGCCGGGCCATACGGTCAGCATCGGGCCGTTCCGAGTCCACTTCATCTCCGTGGGACACTCCGTACCCGACGCCACCGCGCTGCGCATCGAGACTCCGGCCGGCGCATTCTTCTTCACCGGCGATGTCACGGCCACCACCGAGACGGGCGAGATCGACCGTGCATCCCTCTGGCGCTTTGGCGATCAGGGCGTGCGCGCGCTCTTCTCCGATTGCGTGCGAGTGGAGATGCCGGGCAGGACACCACCGGAGAGCACGGTGACCGCGACGCTCGACCGGGTCGTGAAGGATGCCAGGGGACGGGTGATCGTCGCGAGTTTCGCGTCGAATCTCTCGCGCATCCGCAACGTCCTCGGTATCGCCCAGGAACACGGCCGCAAGGTCGCTATCGCCGGGCGCGGTCTCACGACCAGCATCGAGGTGGCATCGGAACTGGGCTACATTGTTGCGGAGCCCGGTCAGATGATCAGCCTCGCGGAGGCTGATCATCTGACCGCCGGAGACGTCCTCATCATCGCCACGGGCGCCCAGGGAGAGCCGACCGCGGCGCTCTCACGCATGGCCGTGGGCGATCACCGGGAGATTCGCGTGCGGGAAGGCGATACCGTCGTGCTCTCCTCGACGCCGGTTCCTGGTAACGAGGAGAGCGTCGCGCGCACGATCGATAACCTCTTCCGTCGCGGTGCAAATGTGATCTGGTCTAGCATCGAGCCGCAGGTGCACGTGAGCGGGCACGCCGCCCGCGAGGAGCTTGGCGAACTAGTTCGCCTGATCCGCCCCGAATTCGCGGTGCCTCTGCACGGCGAGTACCGGATGCAGGTGCTGTACCGACGCCTTGCGATCGAGAACGGGGTCGCCCCAGAAAAGGTGCGGTTCCTGGATATCGGTCACAGCCTGCGTTTCGATCGGGACGGGGCCACCGACGATGGCACGATCCCCGCAGGCTCCGTACTCGTCGATGGCATTGAGATTGGCGGAGTGGACGACACCGTCCTGCGCGATCGCCGTCACCTCTCCGGGGACGGGATCGTGATCGTCTCCGTGGCGATGGCGCGCGATACCGGGGAGATCCTCCGCGCTCCGGAGGTGATCGCCCGCGGGGTGGCCGCGGAGAACCACGTCGCTACGGCCCTGGACGCGGTGGGGCAGGCGGTCGATCGCGCGCTGCGCGATCTCGATCCGTCGGAACTCGACGTGTCATTCGTGCACGGACGGGTTCAGGACGTCGCCCGCGCGGTGTTCCGACAGAGCAGCGGTCCCCGGCCCTTGATTCTGCCCGTGGTCGTTGAGGTCTGAGTCGGCCCGGAACCGACCTCAGCGATCGTGCACGCGCACGGGTACAGGCGCGGGCGTGGGGCGCAGCACCGGCGTTCCCGGCGCTCGTCGAACGCGCGCTGCGGTACCTGAGTGATGGCCGCGCCGATGAGACCGCACTCGCCGGGCACCTGTTTGGCACCAGCGACCCACGCTGGCACAAACTGACCGCCCGCGTCCTCGCTGGCGACCCCCGCTTCGAGCGCGATGGTGACAGGCGATGGTACGTGGCCGGAGAGCGCGGCGTGGCGGAACCGGCCGCTCCGTATCGAACCGACGGCATCGCGCCTGTCTCCGTGGGTTTGGTGGTCGTCGCACGGGTCGAGCGCCCGTGGAGGAACAGCATCCTGGCGATCGCCGCGGCGCGGGCTGGCCGGTGGGCGGAAGGTGACCTGGAACTTGTGATTCGACCTCCGCCGCAAGCGCCGCACGTCGCAATGCGCGTCCTTCGGCGTTACCTCCTGGATCCGGAGGAACTCGCGACCGGCCAAGACCTCGCCGAACTACTCCCGCGGATCTGCGCCTACCTCGGAGCCCACGAGATCGTGGGTGAGAATATCGCGCTCGCGGTCGCCCACCTTCAGTTCGCCCTGCATGCGCACGGCCTCCCGCTTCTGAACAACCCCGTGCGCGAACTGGGGGAGTCGCGCCTCGGCGGCCGCGGCCTGTCCAGTCAGTCGCGCGAACGACCGCTGGCGCGCGCCCGCCGGTTCGCCGACGACGCATCGAACCACCCGGTCGCGCCATCCTCGGCGAGAGCCATCCACGCCCTCGCACGGCAACCTCTACTGGACCCGACCCTGCTGACGCGCGCGCCGCCTGGCCCGGGGATCTATCGTTTTCACGACGCCTCCGGGCGCATCCTCTACGTCGGCAAGGCACGATCGCTCCGCCAACGCCTGGCCAGCTATATCGGGACCGATGTTGCCGCGACACGCGCGATGCCGGGTTCAATGCACCTGGTAACGCGCGTGGAGTGGGAGGAGATGCCGTGCGATCTGGTCGCCCGCGCGCGCGAGGCGACGATCCTGACCGAGGCGATCCCTCCGTTCAACACGCAGAGAACGGTGGTCGCGCCACTCGGGTGGACCGATCTCGCGTTGGGTCCCGGTGTCAGCGTCCCCAGGCTGAGCCTTAAGCTATCCCGGCTGCGGTTCGATGGCGCACTACTCGCACGGCAGAGCGTTTCCCGCGATGCGTTCAAGGTGTCCAGGGCTAACTGGTGGCCGGGGCGGCTCCCGAAGGCGCTGCGCCCGGCGAACGAAGAGGTCCGCACCCGATTCGAGACCCTCCGAGAGCAGTTCCGGTGCGCATTTCGCGGGGGACGCTCGGTGGGCGGCTATCGGCCGGGGAGTGGGACGACCGGATCCTCCTCATCGAGGCACCGATTCAGGACGACGTGACTGCGGCTGTGGACAGAGAAGGCGAAATCCATCACCTCGCGGCGTGGTTCGTTCTACAGACCCATGCCGACGGGGTGTGCGTCGCGCAGGTGGGAGGGTCGCCGCTAGCCGATGGCGGTGGAACGGCGCTGGGATTGGACGCGGCTCGGGCGGCGCTGGTCGACCCGGGCTCGGATCTGGTCGTGCTCGATGCGACGGGGCTGACCGTGATCGCGCGGGCGATGGCACGCGCCGCGGAGACGGGAGGTCTCCCGTGAACGCGGTGGCACCGCCCCGACGGCGCTGGAGCGTCTTCGCGCTCGGAGCGGATCTCGCCTTCTGGCATTTCGCCATGGCGCTGGCATCTCAGCAGACGCTCATCCCCGCGTTTGCAGAGCGGCTGGGAGCCTCCAATACGGTCATCGGCCTCATCCCGGCTCTTCTTACCGTGGGCTGGATGCTGCCGGCGGTTTTCGCCGCTCATCACACGGAGCAACTCGCGCGAAAGCTCCCGTTCATCATGCGCTGGACCATCCTCGAGCGGGTCAGCTTCCCTGCTCTCGCTGTTGCCGCCTGGCTTCTCGCGATTAGCGCGCCCGGGATCACCCTCGCGCTGTTACTCCTTCTGATGATCCTGATGACCGTGGTGGGCGGCTGGCTGATGCCTGCCTGGCTCGATCTCCTCGCGCGGGCGGTTTCTACACCGATCCGTGGGCGCTTCTTCGCGGTGGCGAATGGTACGGGGTCGCTGCTGGGATTAGGCGGTGCCGCCGCGGTCACCTACCTTCTGGACAGCTTCGGCTTTCCGAACGGTTACGCGCTCTGCTTCGCCGCGGCGACAGCGGCCGTGGTGGTTTCGTACGCCTTTCTCGCGACGGTCCGCGAGGTACCCGGTCCGCCGACAACGCCTCGGGGGAACTTGATTGCATACCTCCGCCGACTGCCCAGCATCGTGATGGAGAACCGCAACCTCGCCCGCTTTCTGATTGCGCGCGTTATCTCGGTGGTGGGCGCCCTGGCGACGGGATTCTTCATGGTGTACGCGCTCAAAGAGCTTCGGATGCCGGATTCCGCAGTCGGCATCTTCACGACGGTCAGCCTGTTCGCGCAGACCGCCGGGGCGTTCCTCTGCGGCTGGCTGGCCGACCGGCGCGGTCACGTCGCGACTCTGGCCCTGGGCGCACTCTTCTCGTCGCTAGCTGCGGCCGTCGCAATCGGAGCCAGCGATCTCGCGAGCATGGCGGTGGTGTTCATCTTCATGGGACTTCATGTGGCCGCTACACAGGTATCCGCAATGCCCGTTGGTCTGGAGCTCGGTCCAGAAGATGAGCGCCCAACCTACGTCGCGATCAACAACTCGAGTGTGGCTCCCTTCGCCCTGGTGAGCCCGCTTGTTGGCGGCGCGATCGCCGATACCTGGGGATTCGTGCCCCTCTTCATTCTCGGGGCGGTGATCTCCCTGGGCGCCGCCTTAACCTATGTCCTGTTCGTCCGCGATCCGCGCAGCCTAGCCGCCCGCAGGGCGACCTGACATCGCCTCGCACTCAGCCTGACTCGCCCAACATCGCGTCGGCGAGGGCACAGACCCGCTCGGCCACCGCGGCGACCGGGGCGCTCGCATCGATGATGTCAATGCGTCGCCCGCGGCGCCTGAGGAGCGCAGCCTGACGCAGGAAGGCGTGTCGAGTCTCGCGGAGCGTCGCTTCCTCCTCGAAGATCTCGCGACCGTCGCGCCGAACGTCGCCATCGATACGGCGCAGCGAGAGCGCCGGTCTCACATCGAGGAGAATGGTCAGGTCCGGCTCGATGCGACGGGACGCGCCCCTATTGATGGCCCGGACCCAGGCGATGTCGCGGAGGAGCGAGCCCTGGTAAGCCAGACTCGAGAGTAGATGACGTTCGCTGACGACCGTGACACCGTCGGTAAGCGCGGGATGCACCACGTTCTCGATGTGGTCGACGCGATCGGCCGCGAACAGGAGGGCGAGCGATTCCGGGGGCATCGCGTACCGATGCGCGAGCACCTGCCGGATGACCGCGCCGATCGGGCGATCGGTCGGTTCGCGCGTCCTGAGGCACCGAACCGCACTTCCGGTCAGATGGGCGACGAGCAGGCCAGCCTGCGTCGAGATGCCCGCGCCGTCGATTCCCTCGATCGCGATGAACTTACCGGACACCGCGCTGGAGTGTAGGCGCAGACCGGTGGAACAAAACTCGACGCGCACGCGTCATGGCTCCGAGATCGCAAGGAGGAGCGACATGGAACTTCGCAACATCGTCCACGGACTCGGCATGGCGATCATCGTAGGCGCGGCGATCGGGTGCGCCGCCGCGGTCCCCACCGTGGCACCGGCGCGACCGGCAGCATCGGCGCCGGCTCCGGCGCCTGCCGTGGAAGCCGCTCCGTCTTCGGGCGCCATCGCGCGGGATTCAGCGTTCGAGAACAAGGGAGGATCCTTCGCCTTCGCGCCACCCCCGGGCGCGGAGAGTGTGATCCGCTCCGGCACCCTCACCATCACGACGAGCGATGTCGAGACGTCGGTGCGCGAGTCGCGGCAACTGGCGACCCGATACGGCGGTTCGATGATCGCCGTCTCCTCGCGCGAGGAGCGCGAGAAGGACGCAGTACGCAGCATCGCCACCGTCACCGTCCGCGTGCCGACGGAACGGTTCGACAGCCTCGTGAGCGAC
>Ga0194131_10003948_pt1 | contig 22821 bp, 22 predicted proteins | sample TA2KigO120mmetaG_FD_148631 | JGI IMG/M metagenome (GOLD analysis project Ga0194131, IMG submission 148631) | Freshwater microbial communities from Lake Tanganyika, Tanzania - TA2015053 Kigoma Offshore 120m | ecosystem: Environmental > Aquatic > Freshwater > Lake | place: Tanzania: Lake... | reverse complement strand
CGCAGACCGGCGCCGAGCTGCTGTTCGAGGTCTTCAGCCAGCGCTACGAGCGCGGCTCGACCATTGTCACCTCCAATCTGCCGTTCGACGAGTGGACCGGCGTGTTCGCCTCCGAGCGGCTGACCGGCGCGCTGCTCGACCGGCTGACCCACCACGTCCACATCCTGGAGATGAACGGCGACAGCTACCGCCTCAAGCAGAGCAGGCGCCGCCAGCGCGCCAAACGGGCCACCGACCTACCCGACAGTCCATCCGAGGAATAAACGAGGGCCCAGGAAGGCCCCCCGCGGGGGGCCTTCCTGCCGTCAGCCGTGATGCATTTTTACTCCGGCCAGACGATGCATTTTTACTCCGGCGTTGACATTCCGCTCGCCCATACCCAGGGTGGCGAGGTCACCGGCAGCATCGACGAAAGCGTGCGGCACGCGGTGACGCGGCTCGCCCACATCCACTTCCCCGCCACCCGACAGGCCGCCGACTACCTCGTGCGCATGGGCGAGGACCCCGCGACGGTGCATTTCACCGGCTGTCCGAGCATCGACCTCATCGCCGATCTCGACCTCTCGTTGCCGCCTGATACCTTCACCCGTTACCTCGGCGTTGGCGCCGCCCTGGACGTCAAGAAGCCGTACCTGGTGGTCCTGCAACATCCCGTAACCACCGAGTACGGCCACGGCTTCGCCCAGATCAACGAGACTCTGCGGGCCGTCGAAGGCCTTGGCATCCAGACAGCGTGGCTGTGGCCGAATGTGGACGCGGGCTCGGACGACGTTTCGAAGGGCCTGCGCAAGTACCGCGAGCGCATGCAGCCGGTGTGGCTGCACCTCTACCGCAATTTCCCTCCTGAGGACTACGCACGCCTCATCAACAACGCCGCATGCCTCGTAGGAAACTCGTCGTCGGGCTTGCGGGAGGGCGCATACCTCGGCGTGCCGGCCGTCAATATCGGCACTCGCCAGCAAGGCCGCGAACACGGCGCGAATGTCATGTTCACCCCTCACGACGCGGCGCAGATCGCCGCCGCGGTGAGGCGGCAGATCGCCCACGGCCGCTATCCGCGCTCGACCATGTACGGCGTCGGCGACTCCGGCAAGAAGATCGCCGACATCCTGGCGAGCTCGTCGTTCCGCATCCAGAAGCGGTTGGCGTACGCATAGTGCAACCGACCATCGCCTATCTCGGCGCGCTCGAGGAGTTCGAGGCGCAGATTGCGCCGCCCCGCGGGCCACCACGGTTACCAATCAGCCAGGGGAGCCGTCGACGCGACGGCCTGGCGATAGCGCTCACCGGTAATCGGACCTTTCGTGACCTAAGCCCCAACTCTCATCCACGGATGAGTAGAGTCTGTTCGCTATTTGAGCCTTGCTGGCTCGGTGATGCAACGGGAGCGCTGTGCTTGGCGTAGTCGGCCGGCGGCACGTTGCCGAGGCCGCTGTGCGGTCTGACGGTGTTGTAGTCGTCCTTCCAGGCATCCAGTACGGCACGGGCGTGGCCGAGCGACGTAAACAGCGTCTCGTTCAAGAGCTCGTCCCGCTGCCGGCCGTTGAAGCTCTCGACGAAGGCGTTCTGCTGCGGCTTGCCTGGCGCGATGTAGTGCCACTCGATGTTTGTCTCCTGCGACTATTGCAGGATCGCCGTGCTGGTCAGCTCGGTGCCGCTGTCGCTGACGATGGTCTGCGGCTTGCCGCGCCGCGCAACGATCGCATCGAGCTCACGGCCGACCCTGGCTCCCGAGAGCGAGGTATCGGCGACCAGCGCCAGGCACTCGCGGGTGAAGTCGTCGACGACCGGCAGCATGCGGAACCGCCGGCTGTCGGTCAGCGTGTCGCTGACGAAGTCGAGCGACCAGCGCCATTGGTGCCCTGGTGCCGAGCGCCCGCTTGCGGCCACCACGCCGGCGCACCTGCAGGCGTTCGTCGCGGTACAGGCGGCGCAGCTTCTTGTGGTTCTTGACGATACCCTCGAGGCGCAGCAGGGTGTGCAGCCGCCGATAACCGAAGCGACGGCGCAGCCCAGCCAGATCTCGCAGTCGGGCTCGCACCGCCCCGTCGTCCGGGCGCAGGCTTCGGTACCGCACCGAGCTGCGGTTCTTGCCGATCGCATTGCACGCCCGCCGCTGGCTCACCTCGAAGCTCTCGCACAGGTGCGCCGCGGCCTCCCGTCTGGCAGCGGGCGTCACCATTTTCTTGAGGCGACGTCCTTCAACATCGCGTTGTCCAGCATCGCCTCGGCCAGCAGCTTCTTCAGCCGCCGGTTCTCGTCCTCCAACGCCTTCCGCCGGCGCGTCCGAGACGTCCAGGCCGCCGTACTTCGCCTTCCACTTGTAGAACGTGGCGCTGCTGATGCCATGGTTGCGGCAAACCTCAGCGGTTGCCGTTCTGGCTTCCTGCTCGCGCGAACGCGCCGACCTGCTCCTCGTTGAACCTGCTCGCCCACATCGTCCGTCTCCTTCTCGGCGACGGACTCTACTCAAACCTGGAGGAGTGTCAGGGGCTCAGGTCACGACCTATACTCGCCAAGAGAATTCCTCTGCGGCTACCGAGTTTAAGCGCATCGTCAACTATCTCTTGCTCAATGAATTTCGCGAACGAGTTCTCGACGAGTTGATGGCCAAATTCGGAATGCGCGAAAAGGAACTATTCGGGCGTTACTATATTCCGATCAACAAACTCGAATTGTTGAAGGATGGTGGCATGTTGATCGGCGCGCATGACGCAACTCATAGGGTTCTTTCGACTCTGTCGATCTCGGATCAGCATTCCGAGATCGCCCGGTCATTCGCGTTCTTGGACCGCGTGTTAAGCCCTCAACCGGCCAGGACCTTCTGCTATCCCTTTGCAGCTCCCCATGCCTTCACGAGGGATACTGAGATACTGTTAGAAACTGCGGGCGCAGCTGTAGCATTTAGCGTCGAACCGCGAGACATAACCGAGCACGATATCGTCAGTCGGCCGTTCTCTTTGCCCCGATTTGATTGTAATCAGCTACCCTTCGGAAGCGCGTCGGGCTCGGTCTAATCGTGGAGTCGCAGCTTCCAGGCCAGGAGGGGCCGCTACCGATGAGTTGGCATTCCTGATCTCATCGACTATTCGCACCCAGATCAGCCGGCCCTCCTCGTCTCCGTAGTCCAGCATCAGGTCAGCCCTCTTGATTGCCTCGGCAAACGCGCCCGCTCCGTGTTCATGCAACAATTCACGAGAAAGTCGCGCGATTTCGGCGTCAGTTATCATTGGTCGCCGCCCCAAAGTCCAATTCCACCAGGCGCCAGCGCCGTTTTGGCTGTGGACCGCGCGTTGTCAACGCACCACCCTCGGATGCTGCGAGGCCAAGCTCGCGCTGCTCCGTGCGTTTGCCGATCTTGGCGATTCGCGAGGCGATGACGCAAGGTTGACCGCCTGATTCGTGCCGGGCTTGTATCGGCGTCCGATAGGCGGCACGGCCAACGTGCGCCATTGCCCGCAACGCACCACGGCTTCTGCGGTGAGTTTGGAGTCCACCCTCAATCTCTCCCGCGCAAACATACCTGCCGCAGACCTTTTCGTCGGGCGACCGCGAGGTTCAGTCCGCATATTATAGCAGTCCGCAATGAATGCCATTGCACCTCTCGATTCCAAACCCGCACGCCTTCGGCAGGAGGGCCCGGCAGACACGTCGGCATTCCTCTGGGGTCTGCCCTGCGTAGGGCTCGCCTCGATACGAGTGTTGGAGGCGAGGGCGAACGGGAGTTAGTCCGTGTTCGAGGACGATACCAACGTGGCCCCCATCGGGCGTCACGCCGTTGGGCGTCTCGATCAGGTAACGAACTGTCTCGCGGATGAGCGGGACAAGGCTGTGCTCGACCTGGCCCCAAGTGGCTCCGGACTTGATCGGAAGCTCGCGCCTATAGACGTGGACCCCAGTGTCCCACTCAGCGGTCATCAAGTGGGCGGTGACTCCCGTATGCGTGTCGCCGCTGCGAATTGCCCAGCGGTTCGGAGTCCCGCCGCCACGCTCTGGAAGCAGCCCGGGATGGATGTTCACCGCGGCGTACCTCGCAAGGCGGAGAATCGAGTCCGGCACCCTCGCGTGGAATGAACATGTCAGAATCAGGTCCGGCCGGTTCCCTTCAAGGAACGCACGGACGGCCTCAAGGTCTCTCGACGGGAAATACCTCGGCCCTAGCTTGCTCGGGTGCTTGAAGTTGGCGAACGGATCACGGAAAGGAAGGTCCCGCAGCCTCCCCAACCTGTTTCGCAGCGTCAGTCGCTCGGGAGCCTTGGAGCAAACACCAACAACCTTAGTGCCCGACCGGAGTGCGGCTTCTGCTGCGGTCGTGCCGTGGCCTTGGTTCGCGAAAAGGAAAACTGATTCGATCACGCGAAGTTAGCACAGGCCCTCGGCCATGTCCGCCAGCCACAGATAGGGAAGGTAACTCAGCATTGACATCACGTCCACTGGCACACAGCACCTCTGCCGCGTCGCCACGTTCGCACGTCCGCCAATCCTTCCAACGCCATCCGGCAAAATAATGGCAACCTTTCGCGGCCCTGAGGCGGGCGCGGGATCACGAGAGTAGTTCGTCGATCGCCGAGTCCCAGCCAACGGAACGGCTATCAGGAGGGGCGGCGCCGGCATTGAAAAGACCTGGCCTACGGCACCTCCAGGGCGTGGCGCCACCTCGACTCGGCTTCCGTGGCCTTGAAGCGGTGGTGCGCCTCCCATCGCGTTAGCGAACTATTCCACTTGCATCGGAAATGCGGACATGCGACTGGGCGCGGAACATCAAGAAAACGCGGTGTTAGGGGGCAGGCAGCAGTTCGGAAGTCCAGCCGCGCCAGCGGTAGACGGCCAGCGCAATGAATTCGTACAGGTACGGACGAGTGTGGAGTAGTGCTTCGAACGGCTTCCACCCCAGCGAGAAGACCTTGGGGCGGTTCGGAGATGTCGCGAATCCGGTTGGGTACGGGACCACGTGCCATCCCGCGACGCGAAACGCACCTACTGCGCGCGGCATGTGTGCCGCACTGGTGACAAGCAACCAGGACTCGTCTGGCTTTGGCCGAACCATTTCGTAAGCGAAGACGGCATTCTCTCGGGTGCTTGTCGAGCGATTCTCGATTTGCACGCGGCGCGGATCCAGACCGAGATCGGCAAGGACCCGCATGGAGAACGCCGCCTCGTCCGTCTCTCCCGGCGAACTCCCGCCACCTGCGAACACGAGGCGCGCCTCCGGATACTGTCTCGCAAGCGTGACGAACTGCACGAGGCGGTCGCCGTTGTGGTTGAGTGTGGGCTGCCCGCGCGCCCGCATGATGTCCACGTTCACGCTTCCGCCGAGCACGACAATTCCGGTGACGTTGTCGCCGAGTGGGCTTGGCACCGGGAAGCGATTCTCGAGCACGTACGCGAGGTGATCGGAAGCCTGAAGCGTGCTTGCTCCAAGGACCAGCAACGCCGCCGATGTCGCAATCAACCTGCCCCAAATGTAGTAGCGGGTCCAAAGCGCCGCTACTCCAACCAGCATCGCTAATGGCAGAGCAGTGACGGGATCAGCAATGTCCCAAACAGCGGCCAATGTCGGGCTCACAGTGGATCAGGACGAATACTGAATCCAGGTCGCACCTGCCCGGCCCCGATAAGGTCGGGTGAAGCGCAAGGGGAAGACCTTGTCGTCATCCAGGCGAGGTCGTCAGGGGACGCCCGCAGTTGGTCGATTCGCTCAGTGACGGTACATCGCCGCGGCATTATTGACACGCCGGAAGTGGAACGAAGGTTCCCAGGGCAATGCCAGATGCCCGAAAGGCAAGGCCAAGGCGACCCTGAGTTGCCGCTTAAGTCCCTGGTGGTCCGCCCGGGAGCAGTTTTGCTGCGTCAACCGGCGCGTCGCCGTTAACCTCCGGGCCGTGGCCAACACGGCCCGTCCATGCCAACCTTCCACCAACATGAGGGAGGCCCCGAGAACATGCCCGCGCAAATCGTCTACCTCGCGGACTTGGCGCACACCCAAGCGGTCACCGACGCATCGCTGACCGTACCGCTGAATATCGGCTACGTCAGCGCGTACGCCAAAGCGGCGCTGGGAGATGCTGTTGAGATCAGGCTGTTCAAGCATCCGGAAAAGCTGCTGGCGGCCGTGGCAGAGCGCCGTCCCGATGTGGTCGGTATCGCCAACTACGGCTGGAACGAACATCTAAACCGGCAGATTGGCAAATACCTGCGTCGTCAGTTGCCGGAGGCCCTCATGGTGATCGGGGGCCCCAACATCGACCCCGAGGAAGCGCGCCGCGTGGCGATGCTCCGGCGTCACGACTATGCGGACTTCGCCGTGGTCGATGGCGGCGAAGAGCCTTTTGCAGAGCTGCTTACTTGGTGGCGCGATGATCGCGGCGACCATAGCCGCCTGCCGCGCAATCTGCTGTGGCTCGAAGATGGCGGCCTGCGCCGCACTACTGAGCGTCCGTTGGCCAAACAGATCGATGGCATCCCGTCGCCTTATCTTGGCGGGTTCCTGGATGAGTTCTTGGCTGCCGGAATGGTGCCGCTGTTTGAGACGAATCGTGGCTGCCCGTTTGCCTGCACCTTCTGCGCCTGGGGTATGGCGTCGAAAGACCTGGTGCGACGGTTCGACCTGGAGACATCGCTGCAAGAGGTTCGCTACGTGGGTGAACGGTCCAGGGCGCGCAATTGGATAGTCTGCGACGCCAATTTCGGCATTTTGAAGCGCGACGTAGAGGTGGCCCGCGAGATTCGTGCTGTGCGTGAGAAACGCGGCACCCCCCAGAAGTGTCACGTCTGGCTGGCCAAGAATGTCACCGACCGCAACTTGGAGATTGGCTCCATCCTCGGGGACATGGTTGTGCCCGTCATGGCGGTGCAGAGTCTGGACGAGCAGGTGCTCAAGAACATCAAGCGGGACAACATCAGCCTCGACACCTACCGCAAGTACCAAGAGAAGTTCCACGCCCTGGGCAGTGCGACCTACTCCGACGTCATTGTGCCGCTGCCTGCGGAAACCCTGCAGACGCACCTGAGCGGCTTGCGGGAGTTGTTCGCCGCCGACGTCGACGTGATACAGAATCACAACATGCGTCTGCTGGCAGGCGCCGAGACAAACTCGACCGAAACGCGCACGGCGTATGCCTTCCAGACGCGCTATCGGCTCATCCACGGCGATGCCGGCGCCTACCGAGCACCCAACGGCGAGGAGATCGCCGCCTTCGAGATCGAGGAAAGCCTGCGGTCAACGGCGACCATGACCGAGGCCGAATTGTTCCACCTGCGAAAGCTGCATTTCCTGGTCGATTTTTGCTGGAACATCGACGTCTACAAGCGGCTGTTGAAGCTCGGCCGCACGCACGGCCAAAGCCCGGTCGATGTGCTGCAGTCGCTGCTCTCCGAGCCGACCCTCGCGGCCTTTTGGGCAGAGTTCGATGCCGAATCCCAGGCCGAGTGGTTCGACACGGAGGACGATATCCGCGACTATTTCAGCGAGCCGCAGAACTGGCAGCGTTTGGTGGGGCAAGAGTTCGACAAGCTCAACATCAAGTACAGCGTCCGTGTTCTGGAGGCGTACAAGGAAACTTTTGACGCCGCGATCTTGGCCGCGCTCAGGGGCGGCGTACCTTCGGCAGAGCTCGCAACGGAGGCAGCATTTACCTTCGCGGAGCATCCGCCCTTGTCTGAATCGCGATCGGAAGTTGTCGTCGACACCGGCGCCGCGAGCCGGCGACGGATGCGGCTGGTGCCATCCACGCAGCGGCGCGTCCTGCTGGAAATAGTGTCGGGTCAGCCGGGGCTCAGCGTCTCAAAGATCTTGAACACGCAAGGCTACCGCCTGCGCGATCTGCGATACGAAGTGGTTGGCGAAGTCGTCTAAGGGAGCAGTTGCGAGAACGCGCAACAGCGCGGGCAAACCTCTTCGGCGAGCCGCTGGTCTGTCGTTCGCTCCCGGCTCTCAATGCGCTCACAGTGCCCGAAGAACTGGGGCAGGCTGCCGCAACAAGCCACCGTTGGGAAACCTGGGATTCAGCCAGCCGGCAACCCCTGGCGTACCGAGCCCCTCCTGCTAGGCCTCGCCCGCTGCGCTAGCATGGTGACGCCCTGCAAGTTTCCGGCTTCTTGGCTTGGTTTCCGTATTGCCGTCGCTGCGGCGCGCACAGTACCGTGCCGCGGCGCTCCTGCAAGCTCTGCCCGGACTTGGGATGATCTCCTACCTTCGTCGTGCCAACGTTGCGCGCGTGCAGTTCCTGTTGCGACTGCACAACCAGCTACGACACCCCCGGGGCCTCGAAGTCCAAGAAGTGCCTTGCCCCCTCTGCGGTGCGGAATCCGGGTTCAGGGTGCGCTACAGGCCGTTCCTGCGATCGCCGCTCAAGGTGGTGGTGTGCGGCGGCTGCTCCTTGTCCTTCCTCAACCCGATGCCGACGGCCGCGTTTTATCAGCGCTACTACAACCGCTCGTACATGGAAGGGCGGGAAGACAATCCGCGCACGCTCAGCTACAAGCAGCAAAGTGAGGCCATTGCTTCGTTCTTGGCCCCCTACATCCCCCTTTGCCGTGCCGACGTACCGGTGATCCTCGAGATCGGCGCAGCCCACGGCACGAACCTGATTGCCCTGCGCGAACGATTGCCGACGGCCCAGCTTTATGAGGACGAGATCAATCGGCGCTGGGAGGCCACGTACGCCCAGCACGGCATTCGGCATTGGGAACCACATTTGCGCGCCGACTTCGTGGTTCTTGCGCACGTGCTCGAACATTTCGCCAATCCGATCGCTGCGGCGCGACGCGTTACGGAGAGCCTCAGGCCCGGCGGCATCGTGTACATCGAGGTGCCCCACGTGCCCCGTGACTATGGCCCGACCGTCATGTACCACCTCACTCACACGATGTACTTCTCCAAGGAGACCTTTCTGGCGGTCACGGCCGCCGGCGGTCTAGAGAACGTCGCGATCGCTGAAGGGGAGGTCTTGCGCGGCGTCTTTCGTGCCGCTTAAGGGCCTTGGAACGATGGGGACCGCTCGAGCACCCCAGGTGCCGCGGCCACACACCGACGCGGTTGAGCGCCCGACCCTACGAGCACACCGACCGCGGAAACCAACGGCAAGTGGAAGGCGCTGGGACATTGCCGTTGGCATAGAATTGTAGGACGGTTTGCGCTAGAAACCCGTCGGGGTCCCACCGGCGCGGCCCGACAGAATCTCCAGCAATGGCGTACCCGATCAAGCACGAGCTCACCGTCCTTACCGCCATACGGACGCTGAAGCTATACCTGCGCCATCCGTTTCTGGCGGCGCGCAGCGAGCGTCGCGAATGGGGGCGGTACCGCGCGCTCAAGAAGATGGAGCGCGCTGGATTGGCGCAGATGTACGACACGGCGCATTTTCCGGTTGGCGCCTATGCGCCCGATTGGGCCGACCTCTGGAACATCTACACGCTGGTGAAGCAACGGCGGCCGAACGTCATCGTTGAGTGCGGCGCCGGATGCTCGACGCTGATGTTCGCCGCCGCGATTCGCGACGGCGGCTTCCCTTGCGAGTTCTGGTCGTTCGACGAGTCGCCGTATTGGATCGACAAGCTCAAGGGCTACATGCCGGACGACTTGAAACGCCTGGTCAGGTTGGAGCACCGCGACAGCATCGTCGTGCCGATGCATGGCCGCTCCGCAGCCTCTTTCGCGAACCTGCCGTCGATCCGACCGAACTTCGTCTATGTCGATGGTCCACTCGCCAGCGGCGCGGCGCCGGTGGTCGGAACCGGCCTGCACTTCGCTGAGGGTGCGCCGGACGACTACTTCATCCTCGTCGACGGGCTCGGCAAGACCTTCCGCTTCTATCGTGAGGTTCTTGGCGACCGCTACCGCTACCGCGAGAACTACCTGCACCACTACCGAGCCGCCGAGAAGATCGCCTCTTGAGGCGCGGATACCCGGACGTCAAGCGCGATGCGGGACCCAAGAAAAAGCAAAGGGGACGAGCCGAAGCTCGTCCCCTTTTGACGTGAGAGGCTACGCGTACTTAAGCGGCGACCGATTCCTTGCGGAGGCGGCGCATACCGAACACGGCGCCGAGGCCGCTGAGGAAGAGGAGCAGAGCCGGAGGCACCGGGATCGGCGTGATGCCCATCATGCCGAGCACGATGTCGTATCGGCCGGTATTAGTCGACTCGGCGCCGGTCTTCAGGTAGCCCGAAACCTTCAGCGTATAGATCTGATCGGGGGTCATGCCCGCGAGCGTGACATTGCCGGCGCCGGCGACCGTGGCGATCGGGCCGGACGCCGCGAAGCCATCCGCGTTGGTCTCATACAGTTGGAACCACACGCCGGTCATGCCGGCATCAAAGCCGGTCACAAGCGTGAGCGTGGCGTCGCCGGTAGCGCTGACGGCAGCGCCCATGCTGGCCGGATCGATCTTGAACAGGTAGCGGTCCTCGACGAAGTCGGCGGTCGCGCCGTCGGCATCGCCAAGGTAGGTGCGATCCAGATGGATCGAGTAGTCGATCGGCAGGCCGCCCGGCAGCGTTGCCGCACCGTTGTAGTCATTGGTGGTGATGAGCGCATCGGGCTCGGCAAATACGCCGCCCAGGTCGGCCCAGAACGGGTCGATCGAATTCGTCCAGCGGGCGTACTCGACCTCACCCAGCGCGGCCGCAGCTGCTCCCTGCGCGGTCAACATCATGGCCGCAGCAGCAATCCCATAGCAAAGTGCCTTCACGGTTCTTCTCCTTCTTGTCACAGCATTCAACATGCTTCTCACAGCCACCGATGAGCAACCGCTGCTCGCTTCGATGCGATGCTGCTTGCGCCGCACCATACGGTTGCGCCCACGGCACGCCGCAGAAACTAAGTGGTACCGGGGGATACCCCGTTTCTTTGCGGTGCTGTTTGCGCGACATCGGGCTTCCCTAGGGTCGTACCCCAAAGGCGTCTGCGCCGCGCGCGAGCCGAAAAACCAAGCCGGTCTTGACTGTCCCGCCGCCCGTGTTGCATTAACGCCGCTACCTCCATGTCCCTCCTAAGAAGCGCCCTCTTCTATTCGGCCGAAGCGTTGGCTTGGCGGCGACTGGACAAGCGCGTGCTGGCGCACCTCCAGGAGCGCGTAAGTCCGACGGCAATCAGGCCGCAGTACGGGGATCTGTGGCGGCTGTACCGAGCTGTTCGCCGGCGGCGGCCACGTGTCGTTTGGGAGTTCGGCGCGGGCTGGTCCACGTCGTTCCTGGCCCAGGGGCTCGCTGACAACGGCTCCGGCCGGCTCTACTCAATGGACGCGGACCAGAGCTGGGCGAACCATGCCCAGTCGCTGCTGCCGCCGTGGCTCAAGGCCGAAATCCGTTTCGCCCCCGTTACGCTCGTCGACGTGCGGGGTGAACGCGGGTGGCGCCACAGCAACCGGCCGGAAGACGCGATGCCGGATCTCATCTATCTCGATGGTCCTTCCGGCATGAAGGAATGTACGGGCTGCGCCGACATCCCCGACATCGAGAACGGCTTGGAGCCCGGTTGCCTGGTCATCATCGATGGCCGCCCAGGCACAACGGCGATGCTGCGGCGAACGCTGCGGCGCAGCTGGAAGTCCTGGGAGGAACGCGGTCCGCTCGGTAACAAACCTATCCAGGGGATGTTCGAGCTGGTTTCGTAGAAGCCGCTCGCTTGGCAGCCAGGTCCGAGTAAAGCGCCGCGGTGCGTGCGACCATCGCGTCGAGCGAGAACTCCTCCACTATGCGCTGACGCGCCGCGGCGGCCATGCGTTGCCTCTCCTCAACGCCCATCGCCAGAATCATCTCCCAAGCCGCAGCCAGCAGGCCGGGTTCACGTGGAGGCACGATTCGGCCATGCGAACCGATCAACATCGCGGCGTCGCCAACGTCGGTCGCGACGACGGCCGTCTCCGACGCCATCGCTTCACCGATCACGTTGGGAAATCCCTCGCCAAAGGCAGACGACAAGGTGCATAGATCGAGCGCGTTCATGACGACCTCGATGTCATGCCTAGGCCCTTCCCAAGTCACGTGTGAGTCCAGGCCCAGGTCGGTGCACCGCCGGCGAATGGTGGGAGCGAAAAGAGTTCCTTGGTTGCCCACACAAACGAATCGGACATCCGGCACCCGCGCAACCAGCAGCCGGGCAGCCTGCAGGAATGTCTCGTGGTCCTTCATCGGGTCGAGGCGAGCAACCATTCCGATGAGGTGTCCCTCCTTCCCAGCCAGCCATCGCTCGCGAAAGGCCCGCGCGGGGGCAAGATTCGGGCGGAACCGATCGGTGTCGATGCCATTCGCGATGACGACGAGGCGATCGGACCGGAACCCTCGCTGGAGCGAGACGGCACGGCCCGCATGGGAGTTCGCGACGATCGCGGCGGGACGCGCCGACAGAAGTGCCTCGAGCTTGGCAGCGGCACGATGCGTCCAGTCGTAATGGTGGCGCAGGTCCATATCGGAAGCGCGAATGCCCCATGCGACCTGCGCCGACGAGGCAGCAAGGACCGCCGCCAGCACGTTCGGAACGGTCAAGGTGCTCTGGATCACGTCCGGATGGTCCCGACGGAGCTCGCGGCGGAGCCGCGCAGCAAAGCCTACGAGGTCCCAGCGGCCAGCCTTTCCGAGGGACACCACCTCAACCCCGTCGGCGGCGAGGTCCTTGGCAAGGTCGTCGTCGTCATAGAAGGTGACAACGCGCACGGGCCAGCCCCGCCGGTGCAACCCGCGCGCGAGGTGCGTCAGCTGTTGCTCTGCGCCACCCGTCCGCTCAAGCGATCGGGCGAGCAAGACGACCTTGGGATGCACGTGCGTGGTTGTCGATTGAGGTCCCAAACGGACTGAAGCTGGCCGCTTCTTGGTTAGGCCAGAACGGCGATGTCTGGGCCTAGGAAAAGAACCTGAACCGGAAGATGTACCAGAGTGCCTTGATTCCATCCTTCCAGTTGATCTTCTTTCCCTCCGCGTAGGTCCGGCCGTAATAGCAGATCCCGACCTCATAAAGCCGCCACCGCCTGGCGAGCAACATCTTCACCGTGAACTCGACTTCGAATCCGAAGTCGTTGGCCACCAGGTTCATCCCATCGAGGACTTCGCGCTTGAACATCTTGTAGCAGACCTCGATGTCATGCAGCGTGGCGTTGCAGAGCACATCGATCAGTCGCGAAATCAGCCAATTCGCCAAGTAGTGGTGCATGTACAGGGAACGTGCGGGCATTCCCGAGAAGCGCGAACCGTAGACGACGTCGGCGACACCCTTCTGGATCAGCGCAAACATTCGGCTAAGGTCTGCCGGATCGTATTCCAGGTCGGCATCCTGAATCGCGATCACTTCAAAACGTGCAAGGGAGAAGCCCGTGCGCAGCGCGGCACCCTTGCCGCTATTCTTTGGCTGCAAGACCACCCTCATTGAGATGGGCCGGCGGGACTCGGGCAGGTGCTTTACGCGGCCCTCGCTATCGACCTGGAGCCCAGACCCCTGGTCAAGTTCTCCGCCCGCGAGGGCTGTAAGCCAAGCGCGAGTTCCATCGGTTGAACCATCGTCGACAATGACGATTTCAGCCTCCGGCGCATCCGGCATCTGTCGCAGCAATTCTGCGATCAGCTTGGGGAGGGTTTCGCGTTCGTTGTAGACGGGGACGATGACGGAAAGCCGATAGTCCGCAGCCGGGCGCACAGTTGACTCCAGTGGATTGTCGAGAACGACGCTTAGAGGCCGACGCGTCATGAATGGAAGCGTGATACGGTCACCTGGCGAGCCCCGCATGCGAAGCGAATGACAAACATCGCAATGGGTGCCGGCAGCTAAGGAGTGCGATCAGGGGCAACGGATGGGGTTTTGGAAGGTAACTCGCGCGCCGAGTGCATTGGTCTTGATTCTTGCGTTCTTCGCCGCGGCAAATGCGCTGATTGTCATTTTTGCGGATAGCTCTTGCCATCAAATCGACGGGGCGTGCGCCCGTCAACACGATATCTATGCGTCGCCAACCGCGCGCAGCCTGCTGGAGGACGGACGCCTTGGCGATCCCACAAATCCGGACGCGCCCTGGACCTATCGCCAGTGGCCGCCGATCTCAGGATTGGTCATGGCAGTCGCGCTGCTCACGAATGGGGGCCAAGATCTCTATCCCTTGGTGGCGCTTCAGGTCCTGATGCTGCTGGCGATGGGATTTCTGGTGCGCGGGGTGCTCTCCGGGCACTCGAAGGGCCTCGGCGATGTCGGGTTGGCCATGGTGATCTTCAACCCGAACGCGCTGGCTGGCGCCCATTTGCCAGCGAACGAGACTCTCTGCGCGTTGTTGCTGACGACTTCGTTCGTGCTCCTGTATCGGTATGGTCTGAGGCGGACGGCGGGCTTGGCGGCCGCGTGCGCAGCAGTATTGGCGTTGTCTCTACTGGTGCGGCCCACGGGGCAGTTTCTCATCCCGCCGATGCCGCTGATCTTTGTGCTCGCCGCGACGACGGGCGGCGGTGCGACCCAGTGGAGAGCAGGCCTTCGCCATGGCGTCGTTGCTCTCGGAGTGACGTTGGCGGTCCTCGCGCCCTGGCTCGCATTCCAAGTCAACGCCGGCGTTGGCCCCCGGATTGCCGGGCCCAGCGCGGAGCAACTCCACATGGCCTTCAATCTCAGCTACCTGACCGCGGAGATGCCCGGCGAGGGTAACGGGCCGTGGCGTCAAGGGTTTCAGGCGGAGCAGTTGACGGAGTTGCAGCGCACCCATCCCGACTGGGACGCGCTCAACGTGGTTCAGCAGGATTTCCTGCGTCTGGACCATGCACGTAGCTACTTACTATCGTTCCCGTTCGACGCGCGGACATTCGGAATCGCCTTCGCGAAATCGACGATCCGCTTCTTCGTCTCGGGCGGCGAAGGCGAGATTCATTCGCTCTTCGGTATGGAAGGTAACCCGGCCGCCAACCCCGCTGCTTTCTGGAGCATCAAGGTCACGGCCATCGGTTACGCGTTGATACTGCGAGTCCTCGGACTCCTCGGCCTGTGGATGCTCTTCGTGCGCCGCGATTGGCTGCTGCTCCTCACGTGCACGGGAATGATCGTGTACTTCTGGTTGACGTCGCTGGCCCTGGGCAAGCCACGATTCCGCCTGATGGTAGAGCCGGAATTGATGATCCTGGCGGCGTTCGGCGTCGTCGCAGTGCTCTCGCTCCTGGCTCGCCCGCGCCCCAGCCTCTTGGCGCTTTCTACCGGCCCGCGCTGAAGACGATCGCGCACTTCAGAAAGAGGTCGTCATCGGAATACCGATTGGACCAATACGGCAATATCGGCTCGTCGTAGAACTCTCGAAACCAGTAGTACGGCTGCATCGCGGCTGAAAACCCCGCTTCATCGAAGATTCGCAGGACATCGGGAGGCCGTGCCAAGTTGATGCCCCGGCCATACTTCTGCCGGTACGCATCAGGCTCGACCGCGTAGATGCCGGAAAACGGGCTGCGCGTCGCGCGATGGTTGCCGAAATCGACCAAGTGAATGAACCGGACCCCAGGCGCTGCCAGTTCCCGGAGTCGCGCGACGGAAGGACCCAGGGGCTCGACGTGTTCGATCGTCGAGTTGGACAGCATGATGCCGAACGATCGGCCGGCGAGATCCGCATCCAGGATCGTTGCGCTGAAAACGCGGGCGTTGGTGTGAAGCAATTCCAGCCAGCGCTCGCAGGTCATGCGCGGACCGAAGATTCCAGAGAGATCCTTGTAGATGCCTAGATAGTACTTGTCGCGTAGCCGCGGATGCAGCGCCCACTCCGGCTGAAATGTTGGGTCAACGCCCGTGTAGGACGCGGCACCGAGGAACAATGCTAGGGGGCCGAAACCCAGCACCGGTCCGCAGCCGACCTCTAGAACGTCCTGCCCTTCAAAGACAAGGGCGTCCCAGCCGTGGCTGCGATGCAAGATCGACTCGTATCGGGAGAGGAAGTTGTAGAAGAGCTGCGAGTTCATGTGTTTCGACGATCGCAGAAGGTCGTCGAGGTCATAGCCCTTTTTGGCGCGCACCCGCCGCAGCGCCTTGCGGATCGCATCGCGCGGTGGCAACTCCCAGATCCTTCGCAGAAGATTCGCCATCTCCGACTTTCCTAAGACACGCGCCTGGGTCTTGGGCACGCGTCTGGGTCTTGCCACCTGTCCCCGGCTACTCTAAGAGCGGTCCTTTGGCGGCGGGTGACGCATGTTGGCCCTCATAACGCGGTTAAGGCACGGCCCGCTCAGCCATTTTTCCGGCTGGACGGTTGCCGGACGCGCATACCGCTCCCTGCAACATCGCCTTGGCTGGCCACGTTCGGCAAGCAAGCGCGTAGGGCGCTATGGACCGTTCCAACTCGATGGACGATTCGCGTTTTCTGACTACGGGAATTGGGGCAAGGGGCACAATTCCGGATTCGAAACCTGCATTGAGCTCTGTCGAGGCAAGAAATGCGTCCTCGACATCGGCGCGCATATCGGCTTGGTCTCCTTGCCCGTAAGCAGCGTATTGGCGGCAGGCGGGAGAGTCTTCGCCTTCGAGCCGGCGGAGGGAAACCTGCACTACCTGCGACGTCATGTATCGCTAAATCGATTTGCGAATGTGGAAGTTGTAGACTGCCTCGTTGGATCAGTGGAGCGCGACGAAGTGAGTTTCTTTGAGGAAGGCGGCGATAGCGGCCTAAACAGTATGGCACGGCCGACTCGAACGGGGTTCGCAGAGACCAAACGCCGGCAGGTCACCGTCGATGGCTTCTGCGCTTCGCGCTCCCTGCAGCCGGACGTCATCAAGATCGACGTCGAAGGTGCGGAGCTGGATGTGCTGCGAGGGGCGCGGAACGTCTTGGGTTTCGTGCGTCCGCGCATCGTGTTGAGCGTGCACCCCCGCCATATGACGGCAATGGGCGCAAGCGTCGCGGAGCTCGAGCGGTTCATTCGCGATTGCTCGTACACCGTCACCACCGTGGCGGGCGGCTCCGCGTCGACCCTTGAGTTCGGTGAGTATCTGCTGAACCCTTCCGAGGAGGTCGCGCCATGATCGGCCAAGCGACGCGCATCTTGCGCCACATGGGGCCCAGCGGGCTCGTCGCGGCGCTGGTCCGCAGCGGTCGTGCGGCAATCGCGCGCGACCTGTTTGGGCAGCGCTTTGTCCGCAGGCGCATCTACGACTACGAGATGTGGCTGGACACCCGCGACCGCGGCATCTCGCGGACGCTGATTCTGTTTGGGCGGCGCGAACTCGAGCACCGGGTCATGCTCGAGATGTTGATGAAGCCCGGCATGATCATCTTCGATATCGGCGCGAACATCGGCTACTACGCCCTGATGGAGCATCGCCTGCTGCGCGGCTCCGGCAAGATCATCGCGATCGAGCCGTCACAAGCGAATGCGAACCTGCTGCGGCGCAACCTGGCGCTTAATCGCATCGACGACGTCACCGTGCTGGAGGCCGCGGTTTCCGACACGGACGGCGACCGCGACTTCTACCTCGCGCCAGAGTCGAACCTGAATACCTTTCACCCGGATCCACAGCGTTCTCAGGCAATGCGCACTGTCACGGTTGCGACGACGACGCTGCCTGCGCTGGCGAAGAAGTACGGTGCCCCCAATCTCGTTCGCATGGATGTCGAGGGGCACGAGGTCGAGGTCTTGGACGGAGCCATGACCGAGATCGAGGCGCGGCGCATGTCGCCGTCCATCATCTTCGAGGTGCACCGGCGCCGCTACGGACCGAACCACGACTTCGCCAAGACGCTGCGACGCCTGTTTGCGGCGGGGTATCGGGTGCCACTGGTCGGATCGTCCCAGGAGTCCGGAACGCTTGCCCTTCGCGAGCGCGGCTATGTAGCAAGCGAGCCGATCCGGACGGATTTCATGACGCGTGCCATCTTCCGCGACATCCGGCCGGACGACGCGATCGACCTGATATGCACATCCGGCGGCGTGCGCACGGTGGTGCTGGCCCGGGACTAGCTGCTGGGGCTAGCGCCCACGGGCTCGCAATTCCCCCAACAGGTCCTGCAAGCGGCGACGGAACGTGGCCTGCCCGGCGACCGAAGTATGGGCGCGGTAACGCTCCTGCGCCGCCACCGCGATCGTGCGCCGGCGCGGATCATCCTGCAGGAGATCCTCCGCCGCAGCGATCAGGTCGCTCAGGTCCCACTGGCACGCGACGTAGGTGACGCCTGCCTCGAACCACGCCGGCCAAGTGTCGATGCCGGACATATCCGGCTTGACGATCGCCGTTCCGGACAGGAAGCACTCGAAGTCTTTCTGGTTGATTTCGCCCCAGCCGAACGGCGATACCGCGACGCGGCTGGCCCGCAGCTCCAAGTAATATTGCCGCTTTGAAATACGATCGGCGCGCGCATAGCGCTGGAGCAACTCGACCGTTCGGCGGCGCTGATACGCCACGGAGTCGCGGGCGTAGTGGACGTTCATGCGGCAAGTCAGGTCGATGGGACGGGCAGCCGCCGGCTCATGAAACGAACGTGGATAGAAAAGCAGCGCCGGCCACGGCAGGCGGTCGTAAAGCGCCGCCAGCCGCGGCCCGTAGGGTGCGTAGTTGGCAAGTCCGGCATTCCACGCCACGCGCAGTTGACTTAGCTGGTCCTCGTCCAAAGGCCTGGACCAGGATGGCTCCCGGTCCTCAACGCCGGCCGTGCGGTGGTAGTAGTCGGTGTACGAGCGCTGGCCGTAGAGGCGCTGCCGCAACAAACCCTGGTCGCGGTAAAGCTGGTTCTTGAAATAGAGTGTGACGTGGGCAAAGAGCTCCGGACGCACCTGGGTGGCGCTGTCGGTCAGATCGAAGTATCCGACCGGCACGCGCTTGTGCCATTCCGCCAGAACCTCCCCCGGGCTAGTGCGTGCGCCTCGATCGAGCGCCTTGCTGTCGACGAGGAGCACATCGCAGTCGGCGAGGCCCGCGTCAAAGCCCGAGAAGAACCGGAGCTCGACACCCTCCTCCGCCAAAGCACGCCGATTGAGAAGCATGGGAAATAGGAAGGCGCGCGAGTTTTGCATCGCCATCGATCCCCTCAGGACATGGACACGCAACCCCACCCGCGCCTAGCCCCGGCGAACGTCCCCGCGCCGCTGACGGTATGTTTCCCCTTCCTTGGGCGCACCTTCGGCGGCAGTTGCCGCGCCACGTTGATGCTGGCGGCAGGCCTGCCGGCGGGCATTACTCCGCGGTTCATCGTCCATGAGGCTGGTCCGGTCAGCCACCATCTGGCGGCCACTGGTTTCCCCTACGACGTACTTCCGCTGCCGCCCCTCGCCGGTGACGATCGGAGCCGGGTGCCGTTGTTGGGTCACGTAACGCGCGCGCTCCCGGCGCTGCGCGGGTATTTGAGGCGCACAGGGGCGGCGCTCGTTCACTGCAACGACGGCCGGATGAATGTGACGTGGGGCCCCCCGGCGCTCCTCGCGGGAATCCCCTTGGTATGGCACCAGCATTCCCACTATGTGCCGTCGCGCTTCGCCGACCTGTTCCTGCATTTCGCCAGCGCGGTGATAGGCGTGTCGACCTATGCCTTGCAAGACTTGCCAAGACGAGCGCGGCGGCGCGCCCAGATCATCGCCAATCCGTTTGATGTCGATTCGCCGGCACCGGATCGCGCGCAGGCGCGGCAACAACTTCTCGATCGTCACGGCCTGGCGCGCGACGCGGTAGTGGTTGGCTTCGTCGGCAATTTGACGGAACAAAAACGCCCGATGGTGTTCGTAAACGCCATCGAGCGGCTGCGCGAGGAAGATGGGCGAGTGGTTGGCCTGGTCTTCGGAGAGCCCCGGGAGCCGCTCGCGAACTCCATTCGCCGTTTCCGCTCCGTCCGGCTGGTCGGATTTCAGTTTCCGATCGAGCCGGCCCTGGCGGCTTGCGACGTCTTGCTGGCGCCCGCCGTGGACGAAGGATTCGGGCGTGCGTTGGTCGAGGCGATGCTCGTCGGCACACCCGTCGTAGCTGCAGCGTCCGGCGGGCATCGCGACATCATCCGCGACCGCCAAACCGGTCTGCTAGTGCCCCCGGACGACGGCCCGGCACTTGCCGCCGCCGCGTGGGAGCTGCTGGCATCGCCGAGCATGGCGCGCGAGTTGGCTTCCACGGCGCGCGAAATCGCCCGGTCGACGTTCTCCGCAACCGCGCACGCGGAAAGCATCGCGTCCGTCTATCGTGCCGTCGCGCTCACGCGCCGTCCGGCAGCATGAACCTCCGCACGTAGTCTGGATCCTTGAGGGTCGGCGCGCGGGCGATTGCCTGGCGCAGGTCCTCGGGCCGAAACGAAAGCCGGACGCCGCGCTCCACTTTGGCGGGAACCATGGCTACCCGTCGCTCCAGCGACTCTCGCTCGTGCGGGCTCCACTCCTGGCCTTCGAAGTCGAGCATGACGATGCCGGCGTCGGTGAGCAGCGCCTCTGCGAACGCTGTGGTCAGGGGATAGGTGAAGACGAGGACATCCGCCCGGCCCGCCGACTTGCCGAACGGCTCGGACAGAAATTCGTGGAAGTGCGAACCGAGTGGACCGCGCGTCACCGACGCGAACTCTGGATGCGCCTTGTAAATCACGCGATAACCATCGGCGCGCAAGAGCTTTCCGATCCGGCGCTCAAGGACCGCGCGAGGATAGGACAGGTATGCCACGTCAGTATGGGTGCGCCGCCCGGAGTGGGCGAAACCCATCACCATCACTGTCTTGGTGGCACCCCGTGGGAGAGCCGCACGCGCCTGCCAGCGTCGGGCCACTGCCGATGAAGGCAAAGACTGGAACTCGATCGCGCGTCCAGGCGGCACAGCGATGATCTCGGAGCGGCGCCGTGCGACTTCGGCGGCGCCTGCGGTTTCGCACACGAATACGTCGCAGATGGCGTAGTCGTTGTAGCAGATGATGTCCGCATCGACGTGTCCGGCATTGTGGCCGTGCTGCGCCGACACGATGCGGGCCCCGCCACGCCGTGCGGCCAGGGCAGCCAGACGATGAAACGGATTGCCAGCACCGCTGACGAGCACCGTTCGCGGCGCGCGCAACGCCCGCGCACCGGCATACATGGCGGCAAGGGTTGCGAGGCGCCTGCGCCATGCGTTCTTCGCCGCGGCATGGTCGATCTCCGCGTCGGTGAACTCGGAGGCCAGAACCCGGACGCCGTCGACCGCTTGGTCGACCGCAGTGCCCAGCTGACGCAGCCACGCTGGGTCCGCGTTGCCGCGCATGCGGCCAAGGATAGGCACGACAAACGGCTCTCGATTGCGCAGAGCCCATTCGGCGAGGAGCGGACCGGGGGTCCCAAGGGCCCAAATCGCGCGGCCGCGTAGCAGCGCCGCAAGGAGTGCGCGGGCTGGCATTTGGCGGTTACTCGCAAGGTAGCGCCGCAATTGCCGAAGACGAGCAAAGCGCACGCGTTTCCCAGCTGACAGGGTCCGCTCATGCTGCTCGCCGATCAGAGTCCAGTCGGGGCGATAGAACGCCGATGCCAGAGGCCCGATCCGGAGCTGCGTCTGCTGCAGTGCGCAAGCCCGCTCCACCGCAGCTGCGTGGAATGCCTGTACCAACACCTCTGTCATCCGCAGATCGGCCAGGAAGACGTCGCGCGCCGGCCCGTCGGCGGTGGCGACTGCTTCCGCAAATACACGATACGCGCCACGACTGAAACGCAGGAAGGCGTCATCCTGCACCGGCCATTCATCGGCGAGCGGCTCGGAGTCCGCTTCCATTTCGGCGAGAGAAACGATATCCGTCGGGAGCCCGGTCATGCGGGGTCTTGGAGCACCGGTTCGGAGCAATACGGTATGAACGACTTGCTGAAGCGCCTACGGGACGTCGGCAAACGCGTGCCGGGCGCGTCCCACCTCGCGCGTACACTGCGCTCGGCCCGCAAGTATGTCCGGCATGTGCCGCATATCTGGCGCGGCGGCGCCGACATCTTCGGTGGCTATTACCGGTCCAATCACTGGAACAGCGAAGAATCCCGATCCGGACAAGGATCGAGCCTGGCAGCGACGGAGATGCTGCGCGGCAGCCTCAGGGAACTGTTGCGTCAACTCAACGTCCGGTCCGTACTCGATGTGCCGTGCGGCGACTTCAATTGGTTCCAGCACGTCGACCTCGGCGACATCGAGTACACCGGCGCCGACGTCGTCCGCGAGTTGGTAGCGGAAAATGCCCGGCTGCATGCTCGCCCCGGGCGCCGTTTTCTCCACGCCGACGCGACCAAGCAGACCCTTCCGCGTGCGGATTTGGTCTTCTGCCGGGACCTTTTCGTGCACCTGCCCTACTCCGCCATCTGGCACGTACTAGCCAACCTTCGCGCGAGCAAGTCTACCTACCTGCTGACCACGACATTCCCGGATCGCACCGCCAATGCCAACATCATCACCGGGATGTGGCGGCCGTTGAATCTCGAACGTGCGCCGTTTCATTTCCCGCCGCCCATGCAGCTGCTCGAGGAGCAGACCTTCGGTCCGGACCTACGCAAGTGTATGGGCCTGTGGCGGCTGGCCGAGCTCCCTACCGCGCCACGAAGCTGAACACCGAGCCGGCGGATCAAAACGCGAGCCTGCGTCGGGTTCCGAGCCACAAACCCGCCGGCCTGCGCACCGCCAGGAACGGAGAGCGCAGCGCCAACCACGCCGGGCGCTCGAGCAGCGACGAGAACCTGCGCGCATGCGGCTGGGCGCGTACCGAACAGTCGTAGACCGTCTCCGCGGCACCACCGAAATTGACCTTTGACTGATACACGGGGCTCCCGATACGCGACTCACCCATGTCCAGGGATGAAATGCCGCGCTGAATGCAGATGGTTGCCGCCTCCCACACCAACCGCTGAGTCGCGGCGCTATCCATGTGCGCGGTCGCCGTCGCCTGCAACGGATAGACGGCGCTGCGCGAGCCAAAGATAGTGAGG
>Ga0194131_10003946_pt1 | contig 22829 bp, 17 predicted proteins | sample TA2KigO120mmetaG_FD_148631 | JGI IMG/M metagenome (GOLD analysis project Ga0194131, IMG submission 148631) | Freshwater microbial communities from Lake Tanganyika, Tanzania - TA2015053 Kigoma Offshore 120m | ecosystem: Environmental > Aquatic > Freshwater > Lake | place: Tanzania: Lake... | reverse complement strand
TGTCCAACTCCGGGATGGTCGGCAACGCGCTCGGCGGCGACTTGGGATCGGGCTTGGCAGGCACGATGACCTCCGGCGCCGGAATCGTCGGCGGCGGAAACAGCGGCGCCTTCGCGTCCGGCTGCCCCCACACCGTCTGCCCCAACAACAGGGCCGCCAATCCCGCGCCCGACACCCCCAATGCCGTCAGCCAATGCATACGGTTCATCGCTTCGCCTCCATGCAGACGATCCACGCCTCCCCACGGCCTGGTTCGCCTCGGGAATCCCTTCACCCCTATGTTCCGACAATGAAGGCCGCGTCTATAACACGTTCACGGCGGGCGTCAACAGAAAAAAATGATCGAAGCAGAGTGCGCAGAGAACGCGGAGAGTATGAACGGAATGTCTCCGCGCTTTCGGCGTTTTCGGAATGGACTGTATCGATTCAACGCGAAGTCACTCGACCTTGGCCTGGCGGCGTCGGCGGAGTTCCTGGATTTGCCACAGCGCGAACATGCCGATGGCGATGCCGACGAAAAACCCGATGCCGATCCGCCACCAGGGCGATTCCGGCTCCGGCGGCGGCACGATGACGTTCTCGTCCGACATCTTCTCGACATACGCGGCGATCTTTTCAGCATGCGCCTTGATCTCGAATCGGCCATACTTGGCCTGTTTGAGCGGATCGGTCAACCGCTCGAAGATTGCATGAGCGCTGCGAATCTTTCGATTCTTGAGCTTTACGTCGCGCTCTTTCGCGTGCTCCATCGCGCTGGCGTTATACGTCTCTGCTAAGAGCCATAAGAGTCGAGGTTCGCCCGGCATCCAGATCAAGAGTTGTTGTACCGCCTCGACGGCATCTCCGGGCATGCGCTCTTTGTCGGAAGCGGCGATTCGCCCGACTTCAAACTCCCCTTTTTCATTGAGGAACGTGATTGGCTTCTCCCCGGAATCGGAAAAGATCGGATCAAGCATGTCTGGCCGTTCCTTCTTGGCGGCCCGGACACCCTCCTCCTCAAGCCGATGATCAACCAGCCGCTTGAAATAAACTTCATAGCGCCGGTTCCGCTCATAGGCGGTTTCCTCCCACCCGTATGTCGCCAGCAGGTGATCTTGCGTCTCCTTTTTCAGGTCGCTCCAGCGTTCGGGCCAATTATTGAGCGCCTTTTTCATGTAGAACTTGGCTTTGCGGCGAAAGTCGTCGTTGCCCATCAAGTAACAGGCGCTGGCGTAATGAGACAGCAAGATGAAGTTGGTCGGATACTCATCGAGCAAGGGCTTGAGCAATGCCTCGGCTTCCTCGCGCCGGCCGCGACGAATCAGCACCGTGCTGTAGTTGAGCTTCTGCTCCAGCGTTTCGAGGTTGAGGCCGCCCTTTGACGCCAGCGATTCCATAAGCACGTAGCGGCGGCGGATCGGCGGATTCGACTTCGGCTTGGCATCGGGAATCGTCTGAAGAGTGTCCATCGTGTCCGCGAACCCGCCGATAAAATCGAAAGCATCCATCTTGGTGTCGTAGGGCGAGTCAAACGTGCTGTAATAACCGGCAAACACCGGCATCGTGCAACAGCTGACGAAGACCATCGCTACCCATCCGACTCGCGCGAACATCAATCCACCTCCATGGACTTCTCGTAGGTCAGACTTTCCAGCCTGACGCTCGCATTGGTTTCGTCAGGCTGGAAAGCCTGACCTACGATTGGCCCGATTGTTGCTCTCTTTCACCCCATCGAGGTCGAACCGGCCGAAACTGGCTTCGCAAGAGCCACAGATTGTGCAGTCACTGCCCACGACATAGGCAAGACCCAGGGAGACCCCGCAATGTCCGCTCTCGACTTCGTCAATCTACAAACCGAACTCGAAACCCGCGTCCTGGCTCGCACCGGGGGTCAGCTGCGCAACTTGGGCATCGAACTCTCGCCCGACGGCATCCGCCTCATCGGCCAAACCGATACTTTCTACGTCAAACAACTCGCTCAGCACTGCGTCCGCCAACTCATGCCCGGCGTCCGTCTCGTCAACGACATCTGCGTCCTCTGATTTCTCCGTTTAGCGTCCGCAGTAAAATTTGCACCGACGTCGCGTTATTGCAAATTTTACTGCGGACGCTAAACGAATACCGCCTACGGATACTCACACGTCACCGTCGTCGAAATACCCCCTCTCGGCGTGAACGCTCCGACCACCTTCAATCGCCTTGGCTTGCATGCTTTCACGAAATCGTCCAGCAATTGGTTGATCACGTTCTCGTAAAAGATGCCCTCATTGCGAAACCGTTGCAGGTACAACTTGAGGGACTTTAACTCCACGCACAACCTGTCCGGTGTGTACGTGAACGTGATGACGCCGAAGTCGGGCTGCCCCGTCTTCGGGCACATCGAGGTGAACTCCGGGCAGACGATCTCGATCACGTAGTCTCGCTGCGGAAACCGATTGGCGAACGTCTCCAACTGCTCGCTGTGCGGTGCATCGGGCATGATGTTCTCCAGAGCAATCGCCGCCGGCGCCTTCGCGTTCGTAAAGCGCCCCGCGAGCGCAAAGCCGCAAGCGGCGACATTCGATAGCATAGTGATTCGCCGCTGAGACGCCGTCTCAAGACGCGCAGTGATTTTTTGCTTCGCCCGCTTGACCTTCGCCGCGCATCTCTCGAAAATCACCTTACACGCTGTAGTCCCACCCCAAGGAGCCTTTCTGATGCCACGCATTTCCCGTTTCCTGTTCTTGGTCCTCGCCAGCCTCGCCATCATTGGCCTTGTCGGCGTCTCGAACGATGTCTCCGCCAAGGCCAAGAAGAAAGACAAGACGGACGTCAAGAAGGAAGACAAGAAGGAAGACAAGAAGGAAGAAAAGAAGGAGCCCTTCAAGCCCGATCCGGCTCAAGTGGAGTTCAAGTACGTCGACAAGGAAAAAACCTTCTGGGTGCAAGCCCTGGCGTTCGGCGGCGATGGCAAGACCGTCGCGGCCAGCTATCGCGACCCCGACTACTCCGTCAAGATTTGGGACATCGGCGCCAAGAAAGACATCCAAACGATCAAGGGCAAGTCGAAAGAAACCAAGGGCCTGGGCGAGTTCAAGACGCTCGTCGTCATCAAGGATCAAGTCCTGGTCGGCACCGGACATTGGAACGTCAAGAAGAAAGAGCGCGAAGGCGAAATCCGCGTCTACGGCGCCAAGGACGGCAAGCCCGTCAAGACGCTCCAGGGCCACACGCAAGACGTTACCCGTTTAGCGGTGTCCAAGGACGGTAACTACATCGCCAGCGCCAGCGAAGACAACACCATCAAGATTTGGGCCGTCGCCGACGGCAAGAACACGCAGACGATCAAGGGGCACAGCGATGCGGTCATCACAGTTGCCTTCAGCCCCGATGGGACCAAGGTCGTCACCGGCAGCGCCGACAAGACGCTGCGCGTCTGGAACGTCGCCGACGCCAAGGAACTCGCCAGTTTCGTGGTCGAGCGGGAGATCGAGAAAAAGGACGCAAAAGGCAAGGTCACGAAGGAAAAAGAAAAAGGCCGGATGTTCACCAGTGCTGCCTTCACCCCCAACGGCAAGAATGTCATTGCGGGCAATCTCGACGGCGTCATCAAGGTTTACGATGTCGAAGGCAAGAAGGAAGTCCGTGAGGTGAAGGCCCACGAAGGCATCTGGGCCCTGGCGCTCAGCCCCGACGGCACGAAGTTCGCCACCGGCGGATTCGATCAGACGATCAAGATTTGGAATGTCGCCGACGGAAAAGAGCTGAAGACGATCAAGGCCCACCTCGGCACTGTCGTCGCGCTCGCCTTCAGTCCGGACAATGAATCGCTCGCCTCCGGAAGCATCGACGGCACCGTGAAAATTTGGAGCGTGAAGTAACGGCGTTTACGTTTAGCGCTCGCAGTATCCCTTGCAGTGACGATGCCGCCACAACCAGGGATCAGACGAGCGCTAAACGCAAGCCGGCCTCGTCGCCATCGCCTTGCGAATGATCGCCAATATCTCTTCCCGTTCGCGTCCAACCACGGGCAACCGCGGCGATCGTGTCATTTCCGTGCCGTAGCCGCATTCTGCGGCCGCCAGCTTGATGTACTGCACGAGCTTGACGTGCGTGTCGAGGTGCAACAGCGGCGTGTACCAGCGGTAAATCTTGAGCGCCTCCGCATAGTTCCCCGCCGTCGCCAGATCCCAGAGCCGTTTCGTCTCGTGCGGAAACGCGTTGACCAGTCCCGACACCCAGCCGACCGAGCCGAGCATTACGCTCTCGAGCACCAGGTCATCGACGCCGGAGAAGAGAATGTAGCGATCGCCGCACAGGTTCTTGATGTCGGTAATGCGGCGGACATTGTCGGACGATTCCTTGATGGCGACCAGCGTCTTCTCGTCGGCTAGCTCCGCGAACATCGCCGGCGTAATATCGACGCCATACGCCGGCGGATTGTTGTAAACGAGGATCGGCAAGTCAGTAGCCCGGGCCACGGTGCGAAAGTGCGTCATCGTCTCGCGCGGGTCGGCCTTGTAGATCATTGCCGGCAGTACCATCAAGCCGTCGACGCCGATCTTCTTGGCGTCGGCGGCGAATCGGCATGCCAGCCGCGTCGTAGTCTCGGCCACGCCAGTCATTACCGGAATGCGCCGCCGCACGGTCTCGACGGTCGCCCGAAGCACATCGAGCTTCTCCGCATATTCGAGCGTCGTGTTTTCGCCAACCGAGCCGAGCATGATGATGCCATGCATGCCGGCAGCGATCATCTTCTCGACATGCTGCATGGTTGCCGCGATGTTGAGCGATTGATCGGCGTTGAATTGCGTGGTGGAAGCCGGGTAGATGCCGTGCCAGTTGATGGTCATAGATTCTCATGGGAAGCCCCGGGGTGAGGTACTCCGAACCCCGGGGACAATTGTTGCGCCAATCCCTGGGGTTCGGAGTACCTCCCCCCGGGGCGTCCCTTAGGTCACCTCGTCTCCACCGTCACCGCCAGGACGATCGGCGCCGAGGGGTCGGGGCCTTTGATGAACTCGATCGCTGTCAATGCCGCGTCATGCTTCGGCGTCAGCGTTAGATAGCGCATCTGCTGCGTGCGCATCGAGAACGCGAACTCCGACTTCGGCACCTCGACCTTGCGAATGTAGTCCGCGAAGTGCTCGCCGTCCTTGAGTGCGTGGTCCTCCGTCTTGCCGTCCACGAAGTGCAACCGAACGGTCAGGACGACGCCACCGGTCTTGCCGTACGGATAGCCCCAGCCGCTGACGCCGGAAAGCAGGTGAATCGTCCGCGCCGGCATGTTGCAATCCAGCTTCGCCGACTTGGGCATCGCCGCGGCCACCTCTCCGTTCTTACTGTAGAGCATGATGACGTTGGGCTGTTTGTCGCCCCGTGGATCGACGAAATGGAACGGCACGCCCTTGACCGTGCGCGGCGACCATTCGGGCAGGATGAGCCGTTCGACCGTCGCGTCTTTCGAATAAAACATGCCGCGCGTGCTGACGATGGTGGCCGCCTTGGCGAGATCGAGAGGCACGAACTTGCCGCGCGCGGTAAGGAATTCGAGTAGGTCGATCAACTCCTCCTGCTTCACGGTTTTTTCGAAGCCGTCGGGCATCAGCGATTTCGACGACGCGGCCAAGACGTCGATGTCGTCGCGTTCGATCACGTGCTTCTTGGCTTGCGTGTCGATGAGCTCGATCGTTGTGCGCGTTTCCGACGCCATCATGCCGCTGAAGACCATGCCTTTCTTGGTCTCGACCGTGTAAAGGCGGAAGTTTCCTTCGACCGAGCGGCTCGGATCGAGAATGTCGATCAGGAGGTGTTCCTTGGTGTGCGCCGCCACGCCCGTGAGGTCGGGGCCGATCTTGGCCCCTTCGCCGGAATGCGTATGGCAGATGGCGCAGTGCTTCTTGAACACGGCTTTGCCCAGAGCGACGTCGCCCGACTTCTTGAGGAGCGGAAAGAACTCCTCGACGACTTTCTGCCGATCGGCGTTCGGCAACCCGCCGCCTTTTGCGAGGATCGCCTTGGTCCGCTCGGAGATCTGCTTGTCGGGATGGGCCGCGAGGGCCTGCTTCTGATCGAGGGCGAGTTCGCTCAAGGCCAGCGTCCCTTTTTCGACGGCGTCGAGGTATTGCCGGGTCGCCTCGGGCCGGCTGAGCAGGATGCGCAGGGCGGTCGTGCGCGCTTGCGGCGTGAAGATCGCCATCCGCTTGAGCAACAGCGGCGCCGCCGAGCTTTGGCCTCCAACCGCTTCGAGAATACCGACGCTGAACTGCGGACTCGAGCGCGGCGTGATCAGGTCAAGCAGCTTTTCCGCGATCTTGCCGTCATCGGACTGCAAATCGACAAGCTGTTGGGCCGACGCGAGTCGAACGGCATCGGATTCCTTAGCATCAGCAACTGATCTCAAGAGCGCGCCGGCAATCTCGGCGACTTGCTTGTCGAACGCGCTCACGTTCATCAGCTTGGCCAGGCGGATCACCTTGCCTTTACTGCCCGCGGGAACTTTGACGTAGATGTCCTTCAACGCGCTCGCCGTCTTGTCGGCGTCATTGAAATCGCGGAATTTCGACAGCCCCTTGAGCGTACCGTCGAGCACGGCGTCGATGTAATCCGGATGCGCTTTCGGCAGCGACGCGAGCAGTACGTCGATGCGGCTGTCCTTTTGGGCCGCGTAATGAGCCGCGACCGTGCGGACGATGTCGAGGTAGCGTGGATCGAGGTCCTTGGCGTCGCCGGATTTGTCTTGCAGGAAAGACTGCGGATCTGCCGCGGCAGCGATAATGAGGGCGTCGCGCAAATTGCGGTCTGCGAGGTTGCGCGTGTCGCGGGCCGCATTTCGCAGCAGAAGCGCTGTCTTGTCGCTGTGCTTTACTTCAGAAAGAGCCAGTAGAGCAGCAAGGCGAACCTGAACATCTTCATCCTGCAAGAGCGTGCTATCGCCCACAAACAAGTCGATGGAGGAGCGAGGTGCTGCAAGGATTGCATTTCGGCGCACGCCCGCCGATTTATGCCCGAGTGCGCGTAACATTGCCGCAAACGCACTCAACTGCTTGTCTGGATCCCTGTCCGCGCTAATTGCTCCCAGGGCAGAGACGACCCATGCAGCATGCAGAGCGCCTGCGTTTGCCCCAACTTCATCGACGGTAGGATCAGCAAGCAACTTGAGAAGGCCTGTCACGACATCCTCGTTGCCGCGCTCAATCAGCAGCCGCTGGGCATGTTTGCGCCAAAAGAGATTGTCGCTCTTGAGCGCCGCGACCAGCTGCTCCGGCTTCGCGTTCTTGAGGTCGAGCTTCGGCGACTCCTTGCCGTGCTTCGCCACCAGCCGGTAGATGCGGCCGTGCGTCTTGTCGCGCAGGGGCGTTTCGTAGGCGTTGCCTTTGCCGGTCTTGAAGCCGGCCGGCGTCGGGTTGTGCTGGACGATGTAGTTGTACCAGTCGATGATCCAGACATTGCCGTCCGGCCCGACCTCCGCCATGATCGGAGCGAACCACTCGTCGTCGCCGGCCACGAGGTTCCACGAATTCTTGGCGCTGAAGGTGCTCCCCTTCTTGTCGAGCACAAACGAGGCGACGAGATGGCCGGTCGGCTCGGCGACGAAGGCGACGCGGTTCCAGTATTCCTTGGGATACGTGCGAGCCGTGTAGAGCGCGTGCCCAGCCGCCGCGGTGAAGCCGCCGTGGAAATCGACCTGGCGCACCTTTTCGGTGATCGGATAGAATTTGTTGCTTGTCGCGATGGTGGGCAACACGCTGGCCGACATGCCGCGCACTTTTTCGTAGTAACGATTCGGGATCGGCATGAAGACGCTGGGATTGCCGTTGGCGGTGGAGCCGAAAAGCAGGCCCTCCTCGCTGAAACCGACGCCCCAGCTATTGTTGCTGGTGGAGCGCAGGAATTCGAGCTTTTCAACACGTACGCCCTCACCCCCGGCCCCTCTCCCGGGGGGAGAGGGGGGACCGGTCACTTTGAACCGGAAGAAGCCCTGGCCGAACTTGTGGTACTCGCCGGCGACGGTGCCGTTGAAGCCGGAGTAGCCGACGATACCGTAGATCCAGCCGTCGAAGCCGTAGTGGAGATTGCTCGGGCCGGCGTGGGTGTCGCCGGCGCCCCAGCCGCTGAAGAGAATCTTACGCTCGTCGCACTTGTCGTCGCCTTTCGACGAACGCAGGAACAGCGTGTGCGGCGCCTGCACGACGACGATGCCGCCGTAGGCGAAGGTGAAGCCGGTCGGGATCGACAGCTTGTCGGCAAAGACGGTGACCTTGTCACAAACGCCGGTTCCTTTCGTGTCCTCGCATATGATGATGCGATCGTTGCCGTCGCCGCGGCGGTTGGGATAATCGACCGACTCGGCAATCCACAGCCGGCCACGCTCGTCCCAGTTCATGCAGATCGGGCGTTTGATCATCGGATCCGAGATGAACAGCTTCAACTCGAACTCGGTCGGATGCACAATATGCTTCATCGCCTCGGCCGGCTCGAGCGGCAGTTGCATTTGTTTAGGCGAGACCTTGGACCCGAACTTCGGCGGATAGAACGGGATCTTGGCGTCCTTGTACTCGAACGGTTTGAGGTCCTTGGCGATCTTGGTCATGTCCGGATGGTCGCGAAACCGCGCAGGTTCGGGAGTAGCCTCACCCGCGGGCTTCGATTTGTTGATTGCCCAGCGGATGCCTCGCTCGACGAGGTCGTGGAAGCCGGGATTGCTCCATGTGCGTTGATCGTGGCCCCAGGCCGTGTAGAAGACGCGGCCCTTGCCGTGCGTGCGGACCCAGGTCCACGGCTCCTTGTCGCGATATTCGAGAACGATGCGATCCTTCTCGTTATGCTTGGTGTGGACGTACGTCTCGTCGAAGCTCTCGAAGCTCTTGAATCCCTTCATTACCGGATGGTTCGGCGCTGCGATCGTCGTGCGCACCGTGCCGGCGCCGTGCGATTTGAACTGAGCGCCGACGAGTTCGATGTACTCCGGCGAGTTGAGGAAGCAGTACGACGCGCAGTGCAGCGGAATGAAGCCTTTGCCGGACGCGACGAAATCGAGCAGGGCCGACTCTTGCGAGGCCGTGATCTTGGTGAGGTTGGAATAGATCAACAGGCCGTCGTAACGTGCCAACGTTTTCGCGTTGAGCGCCTCGGCTGTATCGACATAGCTAAGCTCGATGCCGCGCTCTTCGAGCACCGGCTGCAACTGACGAAAGCGGTCGTTCGGCTTGTGATGCCCGTTGTCGCCCAGGAAGAGGATCTTGATCGCCGGCGCCTGTGCCTGCACGGAGGCGGGCACAATAACGACGGAAGCAAGGAGCAAGGCAAGACGCATGGCGGAAGCCTCGGTAGTGTATCGGATGTGCAGGTCATTGTAAGAGATCAGAGCCTGAAGCGTGAGCGAAGAGTGCACTTCCTTCGCTTACGCTTCAGGCTCTGATGGTGTATGATAGTAGGTATGTTGATCACGTTAGCCTGCTCGTGCGGAAACAAGCAACCGGCCGACGCGAGTGGCGGGCAAACGGTCTCGTGTCAGGCGTGCGGTCAGACGCTGACCGTGCCCGCGATGGGCGTCCTGGCGGAACCGAAGGGGCAAGCAAAGCCGACCACGCCGTCGCTCCCCCAGACCCGCATTAGGCCTTGGCTGGTAGCTGCGGCCGCGGCGATGCTACTCCTAATCGGCGTCGGTTGGTTCACCTGGTGGATGACCCGCGAGACGCTGACCGAGCCTATTGAGCCGATTGCACAACTCCCCGGGCCAAAGGCGGAGCCGAAGCCGCGCCCTGAAGTGTTCGTCAAACCGAAGCAGCCATCGATCCAAGAAACGCCGTGGCCGCCGCTGATTGAAACAACCCCGCGCGATCCCTACATCGAGCTGCCCAAAGTGATCGAGCCGATCAAGCCGAAGGACACACTGCCCAAGGTGATCGAGCCGATTAAGTCGAAGGATACGCCGCCTTCGGTGATCGAGCCGGTCAAACAGGTCGGCGAGCTGCCGAACCCGTTCCTGATGCCGTTCCGCCCCGCTCTCGATCCGCCCAAGATCGTCGAGAAAAAGCCGAACGTCATGGAGCCATTGCGGCTCGTATGGAAACTCAAGGAAGGGGACGCGTTCTATCAGGAGTTAATGGTCGCTCAGAAGCCTACGTTCAAAGTACAAGGGCTCGCTATTGCATCGATGTTGCAGTATCACATCGTGTCGCGCTTCACCGTGAAGAAAGCGCACGCAGACGGCTCCCTGTCCGTCGAACAAAAGATCGAATCGGCCAAGCTGGTGTTGGCGGACGATTTGACGAAACCCGCGGTGGCCGGCGCGATCGCCAAGATGCCGGGGACCGCTTACCGAATCGAACTCAGCCCGACGATGGACGTGACGAAACTCGACGGCGCCGTCGGCAATCCAAAAGTAGGGGCACTCGACTTCGGCGGCGCCATGGGCTTGCAAATGACCTCGCTGATCGATCGCGATGGCTGGAAGGAGCTGGCTCAGTCAACGTTCTTCCAGATGGACAAGCCGCTCAAGTTGAAAGATCGCTGGTCGAAGCCGATGACGCACAACTGGGGCGCGCTCGGCACGTGGAACGGCCAGATTCACTACCTCTATCTCGGTAAGCAAGAGAACTTCCACAAGGTCGGCTATGCGTTGCAGCTCGCGTACAAGTCGCCCACTGCCGGCGCGGTGGGCCTGCTCAAGGTGAATGGCGCGACGTTCCAGCCGCCGTTTGCCGAGGGAATGCTGCTCTTCGATGCTGTCAAAGGCAAAGTGGTCGCCGCCGAGGAGCGCTTTCGAGTGCGTGGCGTCGTCAACATCAATCTGCTCGGCCAAAACACGCCGATTGAGATCGATGAGGATCAGCATTTCGTGATACGGATTCACGACAAGGCGCTACCCTGATCGGTTTTTCCCGTTTAGCGGTCGTGCGGCGCCTGGCGAGCGCTAAACGAAGAGGGTGAAGTTGTTGCATGCTGCGTACGATCATTTCGTTCCTCACATTCGCTGTGCCCGCGGTTGGGCAACAACCCGCCGACCTCGACAAACAGCGCTGCCCCAAGCCCGCCGAGTTCGCGCTCGTGTTCTCCTTCGGCTACTCAGCCGACAAGATGCCCGCGGACGACGAGAGATTCGAGACCTTGCTGAAGAAGATCAAGGACGCCCGCTTTAACGTCGTGCATTGCCGTTACACCGACAAGCGTCTTGCCCTCTGCAAAAAGCACGGCATCAAGATGATGGTCGATTTGCTGATCGAAGAACATCACATTTACAAGAATCCGAAGGAAGCCCAGGCTCTGTGCGAGAAGCTGAAAAACAATCCCGACATCTGGGGCTACAACATCTGGAACGATCCGTTCGGCAAGAGCATCGAAGGCCGGCTGCGCGACATCCGCAACGTCCGCACGTGGGATCCGACGCACCCCGCCTTCAGCGGCACGTATCGCGTCGTCGGCATGAAGGGACTCCACAACCCCGACGTCTTCGGCTACTACGATTTCCACTGGAAGCGCGGCATCAATCAGCACTTCGGCCACATCATGGCCTATTCCAACTGGGGCAAGGAACGCAATGCCGTCTTTTACACCTGGTTGTCTTGTACGTCCGGGCTGCCGGGCAAGGGCAACTTCAATCGCAACCTTTACTCCGCCAACACGGGCATCGCCTGCGGACTCAAGGGTGTCCTTTGGTTCCTCGGCGAGGACATGATGAATGCCAAAACGCTCGAGTGGACCGAGATTGGCCGCGACATCACCAAGGTGCAGAAGGAAATCGCGCCGCTTGCTAAAGAGCTACCAAAACTCGGGCATCCGTCGGCGATCTACTCGACGCCAATCACCAAGACGCCGAACAATGAGCCGATCAAGGATGCGAAAGATCTCGTGTACCCGCCCGGGCTGGGGGGGCGAGCATTCCCGAGCGATTTCTGGATTCAGCCAGCTGGAGGCGAGTTTGTGCTGGGCGTCTTTCCCGTGGAGAAGAGTCCCGACGCGATTTTCGTCGCCAATCACAATGCGTACGCCGAGCAGAAAGCTGCGCTGAAGATTGCCCGCAAGAACTCGGTTGAGATCTTCAACCGGTCGGCGGGCAAGTGGCAGGTGCTAGAACAGGTCGATGGCGCCGTGCGAGTCACGCTGTCGCCAGGCGGCGGGGAGTTGCTGCGGCTTGCGAAGTGACCGGAATTCGTTTAGCGTTCGCGCGGCTTCGCGCGAACGGCATGCGTTCAATCAGCCGCGCGGCGCCGAGTGAACACTAAACGAAGATCCACATCATCGCCGGCGAAATATCCCAAATCCGAATCCGACGAACACTCGCCCCGGCGGAGCGGTGTGCACCACCGGCGGACCGCTGAAGTACGGGTCGATCGGCATCGGATAACCAAACTTCTCCGCACGGTCGGCACGATCGAGATAATCGAGATACCAAATTCTGCGCGCATCGCCGCCCAGGTAGATCGGCACCGTTTGCAAGCCATACGAATAGCGTTGCGTATACGGTTCGCCGTCGTACGAGGGGCCGCGGAAGCGCAGGCCGCGTTCGATTTCGGCATTGGTCATGACTTGGGCGTGCACGTCGCTCGCGCCGGCAAAAACGACAAGGCCGGCACACAGCCAGAGGGAAGGGCTTTTCATGAGATCCTCATGATGCAATGGGTGGGAACGCAATCCGTGCGAAATGATCCTTCGGTTTCAGTTTCGACTAATTGGCGGCGTGAATCGCTGGGGTTTTGGATCGCATATGCAGAAATGCACGCTGTGACGTCCGATTGCGCGGAGATTATCGCATTGTTGGTTTAGCGTTTGCATGGCGCCATGCGAACGCTAAACGAAAATTCCAATCGCTACACTTCCTGGTACAACGCGTCGAACGCGGCCCGGTAATGATCGAAAATCACGCTTCGCCGCAACTTCAGGCTCACTGTCAATTCGTCCTTGGCGACGCTCAACGGTTCGGGCAAGACGACGATCTTGCGAACCTGCTCATAGTTTGCCACGACCGTCAGAGCTTTCGCAATGCGCGCTTCGAGAAAAGCCCGCACGTTCGGTTCGCCTGCGAGAGTTTCCGGCGCCGTCTTGCCGTCGATCGCCATCGTTTTCGTCAGGTTGCCCCAGTGCGGCACGACGAGAGCCGTGAGAAAATTACGTCCCTCGCCGTAGACTACGACTTGATCGATGCACGGGTCGGCGAGCATCAACCCCTCGATGTGCGACGGCACAACTTTTTTGCCGTTGGAGAGTACGAGTAACTCTTTCTTGCGGCCCGTGATGTGCAAATAGCCGTCCTCATCGAGTCGCCCCAGATCGCCCGTGTGCAGCCAGCCGTCTACAAGCGCGTCGGCGGTCGCGTGTGGATTCTTCCAGTATCCCTTCATGACGTGCGGTCCGCGTGTGAGCACCTCGCCGTCGTCGCCGATCCGCACCTCGACGCCGGGGATGGGCCGACCGACTGATTCCAACTTGTGCGCCTCCTTGCGATTGAATGAAATCACCGGCGAGCTTTCGGTGAGTCCATAGCCTTGCAGAACGAGAAAACCTGCGTTCTTGTAAGCCTGAGCGATGGGAAAGGGCAAGGGAGCGCCGCCCGACCCCAGAAAGTCGATGCGAGGCCCGAAGATCGCGCGCAACCGTTGACCGACGACCGCCGGATCGTCGTGCTGAACGGCGGTCAGCACCTTCTCGTAAAGCCGCGGCACGGCCGAGAGGTTGGTCGGCTGAATCTCGCCGATATTGGCGACGACGGTGTCCGCCGATTCCGCCAGCGACAGCGTCGCGCCGACGGCGAGCGTCACGTAGATATCGACGGTGCGGGCATAGATGTGGCTGAACGGCAGCCAGTTGAAGAATGCGGAATCGGGACCAAAATTGGAGACCTGGGTGAAGGCCAGCGCGTTGCTGAATAGATTGCCATGCGTGAGCATGACGCCCTTGGGGTTGCCCGTCGTGCCTGAGGTGTAAATGATGGTGGCCAGGTCGTCGAGCGCGACAGGCCGTTCGGCGTGGATCTTGCCGCGAACGCTGCGTCCCCGTTGAAGGAAGCCCGTCCACGACATCGCCGCTTGCGACGTAGCATGAGTGTCTGCTGCTCTGCAAGCGACTGGGTCGAACGCGACGATGCCGCGCAGTTCAGGCAAACGGTCGCGAACTTGGCGAACTTTCTCGTATTGCGATCCATTCGATACAAAGATCCACTTTGCGCCGGCGTCGTCGAGCTGCCAGTGGACCTGCTCCGCGCTGAGCGGCGTGTGCAACGGCACATTGACGGCGCCGATGGAAAGTATCGCCATGTCGGCCACCAACCACGCGATGCGGTTCTCGGCCAGGATGGCGACGCGGTCGCCCGGTTCGATGTCGTGGTTCATCAGCGACGCGGCACAGGCCGTAACCTGATCGCGATACTCGTCCCAGCGAAGGTCGCAGTAGAGCCCGTTCCGCTTGTAGCGAAATGCGACGCGCGATCCGAATCGATCCGCTTGCCGATGAAAGAGCGCGGGCAGCGTGTCGGCATGGTCCATGACGTGCTTCCTCGTGGCCTGTTTTCACTCTACAATGAACGATGCCGCCCCACAAGCCTGAGGAAACGATGGACACCGATCCGAAGCCGCCCTCCAGTGGCCGAGATAGTCTGCTCGCCGTCGCGCTGGTCGTCCTCGTGGCCGGCATGGTCGGGTTCTACCTCTATCTCATCACGCTCGGCATCGTCGTCAATGTTCTCGCGGCGGGGGGGCTTTTCATCTTGCTCGGCGTATTGCATTACTACGTTTGGGGCCAAGCGTTCTCGGAGGAAGTCGCCAAGGAGGCGGAAGCCCTGCGCCGTCGCGACGAAGCCGAGGCGAACGCCAAGCCCAAAGTCTCGCCCGACGCGATTCAAGACGTCTCGCGCACGCAAGGGATCAAGCCGAACTAGTCTGAGCCTGAATCGTTAGCGAAGGTTCTCGCATTCGAACTGTCGATAATCTTCCGGCGTATCAAGGTCGAACAAAATGTCATCGTCGGGCCAGGGCAGCTCTAGCCTTTCAGCCGACTGGGTGCGGATATACGCGTTCAATCCTTGATCGGCCGGCATGGCGCGGATTGCCGCGACGTGCGACCAGCGCAGCCACGTTGGGTGCCCGCGACGGCCCTTGTGGCTTGGTACGATGATCGTCTTGTCGGTGTTCTCGCTGATTGCGGCCAAGATGGCCCGAACGACATCGGGCTGCACCGTCGGATGATCGGCGGGCAATAGGAGCCAGCCGTCGTCGTCGCGCGGATGAAAACGCTCTTCGATCCACGCCAGGCCGTGCAGACACGTGGCACGCATGTTGGGAGTGTCCTCGGAAAGACGAACGACAGATGCGCCGGCATCCATCGCTTTTCGGGCAAGGTCCTCCATTGACGGAGCGACCACCATGACCACGTCGTTGATGCCGCCGGCTCGCATCGCTCGCAGCACAAGTTCGATCACGGTCGTATCGCCGATCGGCAAAAGCAACTTGGGCCGCCCCATGCGCCGACTCTTCCCGGCGGCGGGAATAAGACCATAGGTTGTGGCGTTTCGCTGACTCATACGTAGGAAACCATGAAGAGTGCGGCGGAGCAATAGTACGCAGTGCTCAGCAGTTGTCATCGACTATTTGCGCAGACTTTGGATCGGCACGAGCAGCATCGTTCCATCGGTCAAGGGCACGAATGCCCGGTCGACGCCGAACGGCACTGGAGCAGCCGTCGCGGCAACGTTGGCGCGCAGGGTCACGACAGTTCCCGCGGGCCGGCCCGTCGAGGGATCGATCGCCACCAGGCGGCCCTCGACATCGGCCAGCACCAAGACGCCTGCGATCACCTGAGGCTCGCCAACGATCTCGCCGAAGGCGTATTCCCATAGGAAGCCGTCGCGGTTCGGATCGATCCAGACAAGCCGATTCTTGCCGATCACGCAGCCGATCTTGTCGGCGCGGACAAACGGACCCGCGGTGATCTTGCCGGGCATGCTCCAACTTTTCAGTTGAGTCAAGTCGCCGTCAAGGAGCGTAACGGTATCGGACGCATCCGCCACAACGATCCGTAACTTGCGTGGATCTTCGGACGCTTGAATGACCGGTGGAACCGTGACGCGATGGCGCAGCTCGAACGGCTTTCCGACTGGCTTGTAGGTTGTCGCGTCGGTGAAGGAGTAGCGAGCGAGTCCGCGCGAGCCGTCGGTCACGATGAAATCGGTTGGCGATAACAACACGACGTGGCCTACAGCTTGATCCTCGGCGCCGCTGCCGCGCCAGCGCGGGCCGCTGACGGGAGGCTCGCCGGTCAGCTTGGCCCGATAGACGATGCCGTCGGCCAGGGGAAGCAGCAAGAACCCGTCGCCGAATGCCGGCGTGCCTTGAAGCGTGTCAGCCAGGGTGATGGTGTGTTTCTCAGTCAAAGAGCTGACGCTGAGGGCTTTGCCGCTGCGTTGCCAGAACAATTGAATGATCGACTTATCGTGCGCTAACATCAGCCCGCGATCAAACGTGCCTTGATTCTGTAGCAGCCAATCGCCGGAGGTACGCCAGCGTTCGTCGTTGTTGATGACGCCTGAGTTCGGGTCAAACACAAGGACGCCATGTCGATCGCGGACCAGGATGCGTCCGTCGACGGAGATCGGCGCCTGCGACGGCGTCGCGCCGAGTTGGCGCTGCCAAATGATCTTTCCATCGTCCGCGTTGATGGCGCTGCACAGGCAAGCGGCAGTCTTGTCGTCCTGAGTCGTGACATAGAGAATCGGGCGGCCACTCGCATCACGACGTGTTTGCACTGCGTGTAGCGGAGTGCCGATCGGCGTCGGCTCGGTCCACTTCGGTCTCGCGATGGGGCCTTGTTGCGGATCGAGCGAGATGGAAACGCGTTGCAGTCGGCCGTGCATGACGGTCCAGAGTACGTCGGCGTCGACATGCACGACTTCGCATCGACCGGCGCTATTGGTCAGGTCGATGAGAAAATCGGGCGACGCGCCGGCATCCCGCTTGGCAAGCCGAAAGAGTAACGGGTCGCGGGTTCCCTTTTGCTGGACGCCCCAGAGCGACAGTCCTCCGCCTCTTGTGGTGGCGGCGACCCGGTCGCTCCCAATCCAGGGCGGCGCCGACAAATCTCGGATCGCCACGATCGGATCGACCGGTTTCGCGTCGGGATGCGCGATCGGCAGTTGAAACGGCATGATCTGTGCCGACTGAAGATCGTTGGACTGACACCAGAGGAGATACGAATTCTTGTCGGCCGACACAATCGCCGGCAAGCCGCGCAGCGAACCTGCGGGATGTTTTGAATAGAGAATATTCGTACAGAGTTTTTTGGTGACATCGATGACGTAAAGGCAGTAATCATCGGCCGGAAAATACACGAGGGATGATCCCGGTTGATGCACCCCGCCAAGCGTGAGCGGTTGTCCGACAAAGTACGAGCCGATCAGCCGACCCTCGGCAAGCTCGATCTCGTCGATCGCGCCCTCCACGGTCGGAGCGAGGAGATGGCGATCGACGAGCACCGGTTGCCCGACGCATGCTTCGGACAGTGTCGTTTGCCACAATATGTGTCCCGTCTCGACGATTACTGCCGTCAGCGTGCGCTGATCGGACGAGAAGGCCAACACCAGCTCCGGTGTGATGGTGTCGGCCGGGACGCGCTGGGGCAGATGCCGGGTATCGACACCAACACGCCGAGCCCAGCGCACATCGCCATTCGTGGCGTCCAGAGCGTACAGCACGCCGCGCGCAACGGATAAGATCGTTCGGTCGCCCGTTGCCGCGACCTGGCCCTTCTTGAGGGCCGGCGCCACGATCAGGCTCGGATAAGGATCGTCCGCGACCGTCACGCGCTTCACCTCGGGTTCGGCTGAGATGAAACGCACCTGCTCGCGATGAGCTTTCAAAAGGTCATCCAACAGACTTCGAATCTCGGCATCGTCCTGACGTGTGGTCTTCTCGACCATCGCTCGCGCATGCTGCACGGCCCGGGCGGTTGGCTGGTCAATATGTTTCTTCAGGGCTGCCACCAACTCGCCATGTTCGCGCTGTGTGGCCAGCATCGCTTCGATGCGTGTCCAGTTGACGCTGAAGGTGCGTTCGCGCTCAGCCAAACTGATCTGCGGCGGGGCAGGGTACTTCTTGGCCGCCGTCCACGCGATCTTGGCGGAGTCAATGAGCTTCTGCGATCGGCTCGATTCGGCGTAGCGAGTCAATTCACGGGCGAGAAAATCGAGCATCTGCCAGAGATCGGTTTCGCGTTCCTTGAGCAAAGCGTCGCCGGCGTAGGTGCGGACGAATTCGGCCACGCGCTCCAGTGATTTCTCCGTCTCGGCCGCTGACTCGTGATTCTGAAGCCCGAGGCGAACATCGCTTAGTTCAGCGAGGAAGCGGTACTTCTTGCTGTCTTTGCTGTCGGGAAAATCGCGGTTGAGTCTTTGAAATGCTTCAGAGGCATCGGTGAAGTTTTGATCTTGATAGAGTTGCTCAGCCTTTTGGGACCGCTCGGCTTCGTTCGTCGCCAGGCCGCTTTGCAAACGCCAATAGGCGCTGCCGGCGACGAGGCCAAGCATGACGAACATAGCGGTAATGAGCCACAGCACTCGCTGACGGACGACTGGCGCCGGGGTCGGCGGCAACGGCGCGATCGGCTCGACGACGGGCTCGTCACGCACCGGTGGTTCGTCGTCGGCTTCGGGTTCCCAGGCCTCGGTCGTGATCGTCGGACCCGTGGGTGCGTCGCTAGAAACATAGTCGCCGGGGAAGTCCTCCGAAAAATCATCGGCCTGTGCTGTGGGGGGAGGTGCTGGCTCGACGGCTTGGGGAACCGGTTCGCGCTTCGGCGGCGGTTCCACGGTCGACACTGGCTGTGGACTTGGCCGCAGCGCGGGCTCCTGATTCGCAGCCCCTGGCTCTGGCGGCGTAGGCGGCGTGGGTTCCTGCGCCTTGGGTTCGGGTGGCGCGACGGGAGGCGCAGGATCGGCGTCGTCACGCACCTCGAACACCGCTCGGCAGATCGTGTTCGGACAGCGCATCCGCTTGCCGCGCATCGACGCATCAAGCTGATACTTGCTGCCACATCGCGGACATGTCACGGCCATCGGCATGAGCGATCTCTCACGACTCTTCGCGCGGGTTCTATGCTAATCACGCGGGTTCTTCTACATTCTACTGTGTCCTTTCGGGAGGGCGAGGCTCCTGCCGAGCCGTGAACCCGCGACGATTCTTGTCCGGACTGGCTCGGCAGGAGCCTCGCCCTCCCCGCACGACAAACGGAGTGAATCGATGAATCTGTTCGACAAATACAAGCTCGGCTTACCCTACGGCGAATTTTTGGCAAAGCACGGCAGCGATGGCGATCGGGCGCGCTGGAAGCAGGTGCACGGCCAGGTGTCGTTGAGCGAGGCGCAACGCACGCTGCTAAAGTCCTTCACGCGCACGATGCCGGTGCTGTGCTTGGCGGGCGCGTGGTGCGGCGACTGCGTCAATCAGTGTCCGATCTTCGAGCATTTTGCCGCCGCCACGCCGACGATTCAGGTACGCTACCTCGATCGCGATGTCCATGCCGACGTGCAGCAAGTGTTGCAGGTATGCGGCGGCAATCGCGTGCCGGTCGCCGTGTTTTTCAGCGAGGACGGCTTCGAGGCCGGGCGGTTCGGCGATCGCACCTTGAGCAAGTACCGCGCCATGATGCCCGATTTGTCCGCGACGCCGGGTGGTGGAAAAGACTCACTACTGACGAGCGTTACGCAAGAATGGCTCGACCAGTTCGAACGCGTACAGTGGATGCTGCGCCTCTCGGCGCGCTTGCGAAAACTGCACAACGATTGATCGCCGCTTGCGGCTTCACGCTCGCTCCGGGCAATCGGAAAGGTGTACTCCATGCAACGATTCCTTCTCCTCTTCTCAGTCCTGCTGACACCGACGGTCGTTTGCGCTCAGGAAATCAAGTACGCCGCCCCGGCTGAGGTGCGAGCGTCCTTCAAGAAGCTTCTCGATCGGCCCAAGGTCCCGCTGGATGCAAAGTCGGTTTCGGCCGAGCTCGTCGATGGTTGGGTGCTTGAAGAATTGACGTTCGCATCCCAGAAGAAGTTGAGCGGCGTCGTCGAACGCGTGCCGACGATCGTATTGCGTCCCGAGAAGACCGATCGCCCGCTGCCGGCCGTGATCGTGTTGCACGGGACCGGAGGCAACAAGCAGGGTCAACTCGGGTTAATGCGCGAACTCGCCAAACGCCGGATCATCGGCGTCGCCATCGATGCTCGCTACCACGGCGGCCGCTCCGGCGGCGCAAAAGGGGCCGGCGCGTACAATGAAGCGATCACCAAGGCCTGGCTCAGCAAGTCCGGCGAGCCGATGGAGCATCCGTTCTACTACGACACCGTGTGGGACCTCTGGCGGCTCGTCGATTATCTCGAAACACGCGACGACGTCGACGCCAAGCGCATCGGCATGATCGGCTTCAGCATGGGAGGCATTCAGACGTATCTCGCGGCCTCGGTCGATGAACGGATCAGGGTTTCGGTGCCGGCCATCGCCATTCAGAGCTTTCGCTGGAGCCTGGAAAACGACAAATGGCAGGGCCGGGCCAATACGATCAAGCAAGCGCATGAGCAAGCACGCAAGGATCTTGGCGAGCCGGCGGTCAACCAAAAGGTGTGCCGAGCATTGTGGAACAAGATCGTGCCCGGCATTCTGAGTGATTACGATTGCCCGAGCATGGTGCGCTTGCACGCTCCCAGGCCGATGATGATCCTGAGCGGCACGAAGGACGGCAACTGCCCGTACGAAGGCGCCAAGCTGGCCATTGCGTCGGCCCAGCGCGCTTACAAGGACGCTGCCTCTGCGGATCGATTGAGCGTCCTCGTTGAAGAAGTCGGCCACACGGTGACGCCGAAGCAACGCGCCGCCGCGCTGGACTGGCTCGAAAAGTGGCTCAAGTAATCCAGCCGCTTGCGGCTTTGCGCTCGCGCGGTGCCACGCGAGCGCAAAGCCGCAAGCGGCTCATCGTTCTCTCGAGGTTCCCTCCATGCTTAGTTGGAAGATGTGGGATATCAGCTTCGCGATCCATCCGTCGTTTTGGATCTGGAATGCCATCTTCGGCTTCATCTTGTATCAACCCATTGCCGGTCGGAACGCGGGAGGGGACCTGTTAACGAAGGAACTGCTCATCCTGATCGCGATCTGGGTCGGATGCAACTTCCTGACGGTGATTGTTCACGAAATGGGCCATGCGTTCACGGGACGCGTGATGGGCCAGCCGGGCGAGGTGACTCTTTCGGGGCTGGGCGGCCAGGCGGTTGGCGCCTACCTGGAGTTGTCGCCCAAGCAGCGTCTCCTCGTCACCTTTATGGGCCCCGGCGCCGGCTTCCTCTTCGCTTTTTTCCTCGTCGCGGTCGATGGCAGCGTGTGGAACTGGTGCATGAATTGGTTTGGCACTCCGTTCTGGATGAGTCTGAAGTGCAACTGGTATCTCATCGACTTCATCAATCCCGATCTGCACAAGGGGCACATCGAGGACCGGATCAACGAGTTCCACATCTACACGATTGGTATGATGCTGCTCTTCACCATCAACCTCATCAATAACATCATGAATCTCTTGCCGATCATTCCGATGGACGGCGGCATGCTGTTCAAGGAAGTGTGCGTGATGATCTGGCCGACAGCCGGCTTGAAGATCGCGTTCGGCTTCTCGTTCCTGTTAGCTGCGGGCTGCACGATTTACATGTTGCTGTACGTGCTCGTGAAGTACCGCGTGCTTTCAAAACCCGAGTTGTGGTATCCGTTCGCGTTGCCGGAGTTCAGCTTGATCATATTCGGTTCACCGGCATTCCAGTGTCTTGCCGCCTATCAAAAGCTCTCCGAAGGGGAGCGGCACAACGAGTACATGCAGAAGGAAGAGTGAAACCACGAAACACACGAATTACACGAAAGGAAATCTAGATCGACTTGTTCCTCGTTCGTGTATTTCGTGTGTTTCGTGGTGAAAAATCCTCATTGCTTTTCGAAATCGATCGGCCAAACCAGTCCCGCGGAGAAGCCGCCGTCGACGAAGAGCGTTTGCCCGGTCATCCATGCCGACGCGTCGGATGCCAGGAACACCGCGGCTCCGATCATATCCTCCGGCTGGCCTAAACGGACGAGCGGCGTGTTCGTCTTGCCCCACTCCTGCATTTGCGGCTGCGACCAGAGCTTTTTGGTTAGATCAGTCAGCACGAAGCCCGGCGCGATGGCGTTGACGCGAATGCCGCGAGGGCCCCATTCCATCGCCAGGCTGCGCGTCATTTGGCTCAGCGCCGACTTGCTCATCGCGTAGGGCATGACCCCTTTGAGTGGCCGATCGTTGTTGAGCGAGACGATGTTGATCTGATTCCCCTTGCCGCGCGCCAGCATCGCCTTGCCGACCGCGACCGAGAGCAGGAATGGCCCCTTGAGGTTGATGTTCAGAATAAAGTCGTAATCGTCCTCGCTCAGCTTTTCGGCGAGCATACGGCGATTGACGCCGGCGACGTTGATGAGCGTGTCGATATGCCCGAACCGCTCCAGCGCCGCCGCGACGAGCCGATCGATGGCCGACGACTTGGCGACATCGCAGACGATCGGCGTCGCCCCGATTTCACTGGCGGTTTTCTCCAGGGTCGCCGACTCACGCCCGGTGACGATGACCTTCGAGCCCCGATCGGCGAACCCCTTCGCAATGGCTTTGCCGATGCCGCGGCTGCCGCCCGACACGAGGACGACCTGATCCTTGACGGAAAAGAGTTGATCGTTCATAGTGGGGACATTGTACGAACGGCGAGCCAATCAGCGCCGCGGGCGTTAGCGACCAGTCGCTTACGCTCGCGGCTCTGACGATCACGCCGCCGCGAGCTTTCGCCCGATCAAGCGCTGATACAATTCGATATGCCGCCGTGCCACGTTCGACCA
>Ga0194131_10003944_pt1 | contig 22843 bp, 26 predicted proteins | sample TA2KigO120mmetaG_FD_148631 | JGI IMG/M metagenome (GOLD analysis project Ga0194131, IMG submission 148631) | Freshwater microbial communities from Lake Tanganyika, Tanzania - TA2015053 Kigoma Offshore 120m | ecosystem: Environmental > Aquatic > Freshwater > Lake | place: Tanzania: Lake... | reverse complement strand
AGAAGGTGTAAGGTGAAGATCGAGCCGCACCCGCCCTTGATAAGTGTCAAGCAAGAATCCAGGCTAAAGTGTCAAGGATGTGTCCGGTCGCGCAGCCCCTCATAAAGGAGTCTTTTGAACTGGTGAAGGATTACTCCCAAAAAACCGGACAAGACAAGGCGCTCAAGGCTGAACCATGGTATCACTTTGGTCGGATAATTCGAAATGCTCTGTCGCACAACTTCGATTTCGAGTTAAAGGACCGCGAGAAAAGTCTGTTGCCGGTATCCTGGAGAAATCGAACAATAACTTTAGCGATGAACAACCAGCCGCTCACTCTGGATTTCTTTGGCTACATCGAGGCGTGGGAGCTCTTTAGTGATTTTCATGAGTTTGCTCATAAACGTCTTTCGTAGGCATCTTTGCGCGGGCGCGTGACTGCTCCTCGGCCGGCCCACGGTGGGTTTCGGCCTTCAACCTGATAATACGGCAGACCGAATTTGAAAGGCAAGCGTGACGTTTCAGCAGATGCTGGAAATTCTACAGATTCACAACTTTCAATACTGGCCAGGTCTTTTTGAGGGCGTTTTCCAGCGCATCCTGGCGCTTGGGAACCCACGGGGCATAATGCTTTTCAACGATGCGAGGGGTGTTTCCCAATATCGCGGCAACATCGGGGACGGAGACACCCTGGGAGAGCATGGAAACGGAAAAACTATGGCGGAAGTGGTGAGGGTGAATATCGGACAAGCCCGCAAGTCTAGCGTGCCGGCGCAGTTTCCGGCGAGCGTTGCCGGTGGTGGTCTCGATGGACCCTTCCTCGCGTTTCCAAAACCAATAGCCTCCATAGGGCGTGAGCTGGTCCAGCATATTTAAAGGTGGGGTGGCAGGGGCAGCCAAACCGGGGTCGAGGTCTTGGCGGTTCGCAGGTAGAGCTTGCCGTTATGCACCTTGGAGGGGCTGAGTTGAATTGCGTCTGAGATTCGCAGGCCGGTGTTGAGGAGCACGTGCAGGAGGACGGAGAACCGGAAGTCATCGCACTGCGTGAATAGTCTATCCAGCTCCTCGTCGGTGAATGGCACGGGGGGCGGCTCGACCACGGGCGCAGCTTTAACCGCCCGGGCGGGGTTCGTGCGAATCCAATCAGAGTCGGCGCAGAACTTGAAAAAGGACCGAAGCCGCTCCAACTTCTTCGAGGCAGAGAGAGAGTTGTCGGTCCAGGTGGTGCGAAGCTTTCGCAGGTCGTCGGTCTTGATCGTGGAGAGTAGAGGATTGCCGAAGTGGTCCAGCAGTTGACGGGTGAGCACCCGGTACTTCTTGACCGTCGCCGCTCGCAGGCGCACTTCCACGTCGTCCATAAAACTCTGGCAAGCTTCGGCGAGCGATACTTCCTGGTCGAAGGTGCCGGAGGCTTCCCATTGGTGAACGAGCTTCGCCGCCGCTTCCCAAGACACCAGGTCTAGGGAGCGATTGACGCGGACGTTCTTGAGGGAGCCGTCCACCCAAATTGGACACCGGCAACGCCGGTCCCTCCGGGAAGTGTGAGGGCAGCTGGCAAGGTGCCGTCTATACAGCGTGAGCATACGTCTCCAATTCTAAAGCGACGTATCAACTGCGCGAAAGAGCCACGTTTCTCTAAATCTTTTAGATTCAAAAATTTGGAGCTGGTGAGCCGGGCGGGGCTCGAACCCGCGACCCTCTGATTAAAAGTCAGATGCTCTACCACTGAGCTACCGGCCCAGCACCACCCTAGGGCAATTTTACCATGCGCATCGCCGCTGGCCGGACGGAATGACGAACAAATCGCCAAACTGAGCACCAAGGTCGACGCGACGGCCAATCTCGTCCCGGCCGGAATCAAGGTTGTGACCGCGTTGGCAAAGGATCAGCGGAACATCCGGGACGAGCTTCGCGAGCTTGCCAAAGCGCAGGCCCGCACCGAAGCCACGTTGAACCGCTTCATCAAGTGGATCAGCAACGGCCACGGACGCAACGGAGCCTCGAACGGCAAGAAGAGTTTGACACCGGGTCCGGCTACCAGAACTGGTACCACTTCTTGCGCTCACCACTCTGAAGCTTCCGGGGCAGTGGAATACCCGAGATAACCGCCGCCGGAATCTCTTCGGTCACACGGCGCGCGGGGTCCTCGCCATAACGCTGCGCCAAGTGTTCCCGGACTTCCTTGAGTGACGGCGGCCGGTGCTCGAGATCATGCGCATCGCTCGCCACAACGTCGCACAAGCCGCGCCGCATCAACTCGTCCGAGAACTTCTGCGCCGAGTTTCCGAACCGCCCGAGAAATGATCCCGACGTCACCTGGATGAGGCAGCCCATGCCCGACCACGTCTCAAGGTCACCGATCCGCTGCTGCAGCAGCCGGTTCCGCTCCGGATGCGTGATGACCGGCACAAGCCCGGCGCCCATCATTCTCTCAAAGACCGAGCTCGTGTTCTGAAAAATTCCGAAATCGGAAAACTCCACCAACAGATAGCCCTTGCCGTTGATGGAATATTTGCGCGGGAACCGCATCGCGTCGGAGATATTGTCAAACGACAGGTGGAAATCGCACCCCCGGTGGATCTGGATCGCATCCCCAACCGCCTCCCGCAACTCGGCGATCCGGTGGTCGACCAATTCCGGCTGATAGGCGAAGTCCGGACTCGCGTGCGGCGACGCCACAATATCGGTTGTGCCATCCGCGGCAGCCATCCGAACCATCGCCAAGCTGACTTCGAAGTCCGAAGCCCCGTCGTCCATTCCGTGGAGGATGTGGCTATGGATGTCGATCAGATGAACATTTCCTCGTCGCTGGTGGCCTGGGCAACGCTCGGGCGCTGGCCGCGGATGAACGTCTGCACCGCGGCGCGTACCCCTGTCCCCAAGGCGTTGATCTCCTTCACCGGCCGCACAACTGAGTTGTTCAACTGGACCACGGTGTTGTGCACCCTGCTGACCGTGTCGTCAAGCACTAGTTCCAGACGGTCAAGCTGGACCTTGGCGCGCTGGCTCGCCTCGGTGAACGCCTCGTCCACGCGGTTCAACTGTCTTTGAGTCGTGTCAATCACCACCATGGCATGCGAGGCCACCTGCTTGATCTGCGCCTGCTGCTCGGTGAGCGAGGCCTGTGTGGTGTCGATGAATGTCTCCGCCCTGGGCAGGAATACGTTTACCCGCTCCTGGACCGCACGGACGCTCTTCCACACACCGAACATCATCACCGCCACCGAGACCATCGCCACCGCCGAAAGGACCAACGCCACCGTCATGATGGTGAGAAGCGCGTCCTGATTCATCAGGCGTTAGACTCCTTCGTTGGCGAGATCCGGCTGGGCAGCCCCGCGCCGCTCGGCAACAGCCTCACGGTATGCGGCCTTACCCGCCTCGACGGCCGACGCAAGCGTCTCCTTTTGGCGCGCCAGCACGCCCTTGCCGCGCTCGGCGTACTCGCCCGCGGTCTCGCGCAACTCTTCGCCGCGGCGCTTGATGTACCCGGTCCCCTCGCCAGCCTTGGTCTTGATGTAGTCGCGGGTCTGCTCACCCGACTTGGGCGCAAAAAGGATCCCTACGGCCACGCCGACCCCGAGGCCGAGGAAAAAATAGGAAAGGCGCTTATCTTCTTCCATGTTCAGTTCACCTGTCTTGAGTTTACTCCAGTATGCTGAAGGATGCACCATGCAAACACGCGGTCCGCATCGGAAACTCGACTACCTGGGACTTTGGGATTTCGCCCTCCGGGCCCTCGGACGCCGCGCCTTGTCCAGTGGCGAGATCCGTGTGAAACTCGAGCAGCGCGCCGAGGATCCGGCGCACGTCTCCTGTGTCGTCAACAAGCTCGTCAAGGACGGCTACCTGGATGACCAGAAGTTCGCCGAGAACTACGCCGCCGCGCGCAAGGATAACGATGGGTTCGGGAAGCACCGCGTGCTGAGCGGCCTGCGCCAGCGGAGAGTGCCGCCGGGCGCCGCCGAGAATGCCGTGCTCCAGGCCTTCGAAGGGGACGACGAAGCCAAGGCGGCCGGCGAGTACCTCCGGAAGAAGTACCGCGGCGTGGACCTCGCCCAGACACTCCGCGATCCAGCCAAGCTCGCTGCCGCCTACCGGCGCCTGCGCTACGGAGGATTTTCAGGCGGCGCCGCAATCCGCGCGCTCAAGGTGTATACGCGGGAAGCAAGCCAGATCGAGGAGATGCCGGAAGAGCCTACTGAATGAACGGCGAAGGGACATCATCGGGCGGAATCTCCTCGCCCTCCGGAACGCCAAGCGTGAAGCTGCGCAGTACCTCGTCCCACACGGGCTCGACCACCGGAGCCCGCGCCCGCCAGTAGCTCAACGTCACCAGGCATTGCACCCAGATGCCCCGTACCATTGCCGTCCGGTGGCACGCCTCCCGGTGGTGCTTGGGACACATGTAGTCCTGGTGCACCCAGACGATCTTGGCGTCCGCCCGCCGTATTGTGTGGACCGGCGAGGTAACCGGCGACACCTCATCCAGCGCTTCAAGAGCCTTGAAGAGGAAATTTTCCACCGGCACGTGCATGAACCCCTCGGCCGTGAGGTGCACCACCATCAACCCGAGATCGGCGGACTCAACCTTCTCCGGACCGTCCCGCAGCATCACCGTATTTGGCTTCAAATCCATGATCCACCCAGCCGGCAGGTTGACCCAGACCGCGCCATTGTCGAGGACCGTGACCTTGTAACCGGGCCGGCGTTGCAAGTCGGCCTTCACCAACGCGCCATGGCTGCTCATGCTTCATTATGGACCGCACCGGCCATTTGGTACACCTCCCGTTTCGGCAAACCGTGACGGCGGGCTACTGTCTTGATCGCCTCCATGCGCGGAGCGCCCGCGGCGATGAGCGCTTCGACTTCGTTGGCGATCGTTCCGCTGTCACGTGGCGCATCCCCGGGCTGGCCGGGTCCGATGAGCAAGGTGAACTCGCCCTTTACCGATCCCCGCCCGGACAGAGTCGCGCGGACGTCCGCAACCGGCCCCCTGAGGAACTCTTCGTGGACTTTGGTCAGCTCACGCGCCGCCACCACCGGCCTCCCCGGACCCAGCACGGCTTCGACATCTGCCAGCGCGTCCAGTATCCGGTGCGGAGCCTCGTAATACACTACAGTCCGGTGCTCAGCCACGATCGCTTCGAGAGCCCTGAGGCGCTGTCCGTGCTTGGCGGGAAGGAAGCCGGCAAACACGAACTCCTCCGCCGGAAGCCCACTGGCACTCAGGGCCGCAATGGCTGCGTTCGGTCCCGGCACCGGCACCACCGGAATCCCGGCCTCAACCGCCGCGCGCACCAGGCGAAACCCGGGGTCGGAGATCAGCGGAGTTCCTGCATCGGTTACCAGCGCGATGGATGTCCCGGCCTCGAGCAGCGCAGCCAGTTCCGTGCTCCGGCCCTGTTCGTTGTGCTCATGGCAACTGACAACGGGTGTCGAAACTCCGTAATGTTCCAACAGCTTACGTGTGTGGCGTGTGTCCTCGGCGGCGATCTTGCCCACCGACTTGAGCGTCTCGACCCCCCTGAATGTGATGTCGCCAAGGTGCCCGATCGGGGTGGCGACGATGTACAACGTTCCCTTCATGTTCTTCCCGCGATTGTCTCAAGTCTTTTTCCTAGTCTGCCGATGAAAAACGCGGGAGTTCTGATTTTGAATCTCATTGACACAGTTTCGACACCCAAAGTCGAGGTGCTAAGGTGAAAGGGGTCTTCAGCAGGCGCGAGGGAGAAGTCGCCGAAGCCATGAAACCAGGATCTGAGCAGCGGCAGGAAGCCGCTTCACCCAAAGGGCCGCAGCACTACGTGTGGGAAGTCCCAGGGAAGCCCGTTGTGGTGCACCTGGACCTTGATGTTGTTGACCGGATGGTGCGGGAAGTCCACCGGGGCTTCGGTTTGGTGCCGCGGCGCGGTGTTGAGATGGGTGGGATCCTGATCGGAACCTGCGAGCCGTCTCCGAACCGGCCGGGCGGCTGGGTCGTAACAGTCTCGGACTTCGAGGGTATTCCATGCAGTCATTCGCGCGGCATGGCCTACCAGCTCTCCGACGACGAAATCGTCCGTTTCCGCGATGTGCTCGACCGGTGGAAGCGCGCCTCCGGGCGGCAGACCTATGCCGTGGGTTATTACCGTAGCCATACCCGGGAGGGTTTCGGACTTGCGGTCGAGGATGTCGACCTGTTCAATCAGTGCTTCCCAGAGCCCGGGGCTGTCACGATGCTTGTGAAGCCGTTCGCCACCCGGGCGAGCATGGGCGCGATTTTCATTCGCGAGAGCGGCCACCTGCGGACAGACGCGAGCTACCTTGAGTTTCCGTTCCGCCGTTCTGAGCTTGGAGGTGCGCTAGAGGATCCAGTCGATTTCCCGCTAGCGGACGCGGCCGAGGCTCCAGTGATTGAAGCACCGCCTCCGCACACCGACAGCGGCGCGAGGCGCGAGTCCAGCCAGCGCGGCCACCAATTGTTTGGCGCCCTTTTGAACAACCCGCCGCCGACCCCAGAACCTGCGGCAGAGCCCGCTCCTTCCACCCCCGGAGTAGCCTTCGGCATCCCGGGCGCCCGCAAGGACCCCGCCACTGGAAAGCGCTACAAGACGGGCTGGGTCTGGATCCCGCTCTCGTTCATCTTCCTGTTACTCGGTGTGGTGCTCGGCTTCCAGATCGCGATGAGCGTCCGCAAGAGCCCACTTCCCGCCGGAGATCCCTACTCACTCGACCTGACCGTGGCCGAAGAGCGGGGCTCGCTCCTGGTGCGCTGGGCGCGAAACTCACTCGCCATCTAGGGCGCTGCCCGCGGGACCCTGATCATCGAGGATGATGGAAACCAGAAGGCTGTTTCGCTTGACGCTGACCAGCTCAAGAACGGAAGCGTCGACTACCGCCGCGCATCCAACAACGTACGGTTCCGGCTGGAGGTCGCGGCGCGCGAACGCACCACGATCTCCGAGTCGGTGATCTATCAGCCGCCCAAGTAGCGTCAGGCCGCCCGGGGGCGCCTCGGCCGCAACGCTGGATCCGTCGTCAGCACCAGCCGGTCGGGGTCTTCCCCCGCATCCGCAACCACCGGCTCGCCCGGTTCGACGAGTCCATTGGCGACCATCGCGGAAATCGGCTGGATCAATTGCCGGTGGATGGTCCGCTTGAGTTCGCGTGCCCCGAACTGGACGCTGGTCCCTTTGGCCAGCAGGAACTCCCGCGCGGCGTCGGTGATCTCCACAGGGAAAGCCCGGGCGGCCAGCCGCTGATTGATATGCGCCTGAAGCGCGGCCAGTTGCTGTTCGAGGATCGCCTCCATCGATTCCCGGTCCAGTGGCCGGTAGGTCAGAACCAGGTCGAGCCGGTTGACGAACTCGGGCGGGAATTTTTTCCGGACCGCCTGCATGCCGATCTTCTCAAGAGCGGGAAGCGCTTCGGTCCGCGATCCAGCCAAGGCTTCGAAGCCGAACTCCGGGCGCAGCACCCGCATCATCTCCGCCGCACCCAGGTTGCTGGTCATGAAGATCATCGTCCGCTCGAAGTTCACGGTGTTGTTGTCGCCCAGCCTAAGCGCGGCCTTGTCCAGCACACCCAAGAGCAGCCTTCCCATGGACGACGCTGCCTTTTCGATTTCATCCAGCAGAAGCAGTGAGAGTCCGCACTTCTCGCTCGTCACCGCGTTCAGCTTGGCCTGCGTCAGCATGGGCTGTGTTTCCCGGTGCCCAAGATATCCCGGGGGTGCGCCGATGAGTTTGGCCACCTCGTGCTCCATCTGGTACTCTCCGCAGTCGATCTTCAGAACATTCTTCTCGTTCCCGTGCACCACCGACGCCAGTGCTTCCACCGTCCGCGTCTTCCCAGTTCCGGTCGGCCCGAGGAGCAAAAATACCCCCACTGGCCGTCCCTCCGGCGCAAGGCCCGCCTGAAACATTTGGACATACGGTACGATCGCCTGTACCGCTTTGTCTTGCCCCACCACCTTGCCCGCCAGCGCCGCCACCAAGTCGTTCCCGTATCCGTCCCCGCCATTGCGCCGGATCCGCGACCCAATCACCGATCTCATGAAATTATGCCTCCTCTGTGGCTGGGCACTTGGCCTCCAGCCGCGTTGAGCGTAGCTGGCGCAACTCACAGAGAGGCGAAATTCCCGCACCCTACATGGCCCCAGAACGGAGGTTCGTGGAACTATATTTGTCTTGTTCTCAGCGACTTATCCTGCCGGTGCGGGTGCCGGCGAAGATTTTCTCGATTTTCGCGTGAACGGCCGCTCAGCCTTCCCACGCCCGGCTACTTGTGCCGGTAGGTGATCCGCCCTTTGGTCAGGTCATACGGCGACATTTCGACCGTGACCCGATCGCCTTTTAGCACGCGGATCCGGTTCCTGCGCAGCTTGCCGGCAAGGTGCGCCAGCACCAGCTTTTCGGCATCCAATTGAACACTAAACTGGCCGGCCGGGAACTTTTCCACCACCGTGCCTGTCATCTCGATGCAATCTTCTTTGCTCATTGACCTCCTAAAAATTGATTCTCGGGAATTCCTCCGCTAGTATACCCCAGACGCACAGTAGCGCCGGAACGCGAATTGTACTACCTTGATGAGGGTGCATAACGGATGAGCGAGTTTAAAGACCGGGCGGTCCTGATCACGGGTGCAGGCCGGGGAGTCGGAAAAAGGCTGGCGCTCGGTTTTGCCGGCGCTGGGGCGAAAGTTGGACTGCTCGCGCGCAGCAAGACCGAACTTGATCTCACTCACTTGGAGATCGAACATCAGGGCGGCGTGTCGATGAAGCTGCGTGCCGACGTCCGGGAGGCGGACGCACTTCGAACCGCCGCCGACCGGATGCGCGAGAAGTTCGGTCCGGTGCACACGGTGATCTGTGCCGCCGCTGTCCAGGGGCCCATTGGGCCATTCCTCGAAGGAAGCTCCAAGGCCTGGATCGAGACCATCGAAACCAACCTGATCGGTGTGATGAACACCTGCGCGGCCCTTCTGCAGGAGATGGTCAAGCGCCGGGCGGGCAAGATTCTGGTCCTCAGCGGAGGAGGCGGGGCCCAGTCCAGGCCCGGCTTTGCTCCGTACGCGGCTTCGAAAACGGCGGTGATCCGGTTTGTCGAGACGCTCGCGGATGAACTCCGGGAGCACAACGTCCAGGCGAATTGCATGTCCCCTGGAGGCGCATACACCCACATGACCGACGAGATCCTGAGCGCGGGCATGAAGGCGGGATGGAAGGAACTCGAAAACGCCCAAAGTATTCGCCTCACCGGCGGGATCCCGGCCGAAAAACAGATTGCGCTGGCCATGTTTCTGACGTCGGAGAGGTCCAACCACGTCAGTGGCAAGATGGTCCACGTCAACGACGATTGGAGAAAACTCGAGAACAGCGCCGTTCCGGCTGACCTGTACACCTTGAGACGCGTCCAGAAAGTGTGAGAACATGAGGCCCATGCGGCGCTGCATTCGCATCCTCCTCGTCACGGCGGTGATCCTGGCTGCCATTCCCGCGAGCGCTCAGAAGCGCAAGAAGTTGCTCGCCATCGGACAGGTGAAGGGCTTCCACCACGACGCAACTTCGCATGGCCTGGCGACGATCTGGAAGCTCGGCCAGGAAACCGGGATCTGGGATACCTACATCCGGACCGATACGGACCTGCTCACCAAGAAGAAGCTCGGCGGCAACGCCAAGAACCTCGACTTCTTCGACGCCGTGCTGTTCTACACAACCGGTGAACTCGATCTCGACGCCTCGCAAAAAGCGGACCTGCTCAGCTTCGTCCGTGAAGACGGGAAAGGGTTCGTGGGCGTCCACAGCGCCATCGATACGTTTTACAAATGGCCGGAGTACGGCGAGATGACGGGGGGCTACTTCGACCTGCACCCCTGGAACCAGTTCCAGGCGCCGGTGATCGTCGAGGATCCGGACAATCCCATCGTCAAGCATTTCCCCAAGGCGTTCTCGATCATGGACGAGATCTACCAGGTGAAGGATTTCTCGCGCGACCGTGTCCGGGTCCTGATGAGCCTTGACGCCTCCAGAATCGACCTGGCCAACAAAAACGTGCGCCGCACCGACAAGGACTTCGCCGTCGCCTGGATCCGCAACTACGGCAAAGGGCGCGTCTTCTATTCAACGTTCGGACATCGCGAGGATTCCTGGAACAGGCCGGATGTCCAGAAGATGTGGATCGAGGCGGTGAAGTGGTCGATGGGACTCAGCCAAGCCGACGCCACTCCGCGCCCGCGGCCAAACTAGTCTAGACTACTAGCGCCGCCGTTTCTTTTGAACAGGCGGCGGAGGCGTGGCCTCCACCCACTTCTGCACCGATTCCGCGTTGGCCGCCTCCAGGCCCAACGCCATTCCGAAACGCGCCAGGTGTTCCATTCCGGCGAAATCCCAGTTGTCTTCGTATTCATCCCCCGGCTGATGATAGCGCTGCGCCCCGTACTCGCTCAGGCGGGCGGCGACGGCGCTCTCATCGCCGAAAAAATTCCGGCCGCCGTTGAGGCTGAACGCAGCCACACCCGCTTTGGCGAAGGGAAAATGGTCCGACCGGAAGAAACTGCCTTGCTCGGGCCGCGCCGCCGGTGAGATCGCCAACTGGAACCGTTGCGCGACGGTTTGGATCACCGGCCAGAACGTGGTCCGCTCCGAGCGCTCGAGCACCGCGTCACGCGGCCGTCCCGCTCCATGAAACGAATCGAAATTCAGCACCAGCGCTGTCTTGGCCAGGGGAACCAAAGGCTGCTTGACGTAGTACTCAGCGCCCCGCAAGCCGGATTCCTCGGCGGCGGTGAACAGGAACAACGCACTGCGGCGTGGCTTTCGGGGCAGGTCCGCCCAGGCGCGCGCCATCTCGATCAGCATGGCGCAGCCGGTGGCGTTGTCCACGGCGCCGTTGAAGATGGTGTCGCCCGTGCCCTCGGTCCGGCCCAAGTGATCCCAATGCGCGGTGAACACGACCGCTTCTCCCGCCAGCGGCTCGCCCGGCACGATCCCCGCGACGTTGTTCGCCGAGATGCCGCGCGCGGCCGTATGGATCCGGCCCCGGATCCGGACACCGAGCGGAAACGCCCGGAATCCTCGTGTTCCGGCCCGCGCCACCAGTCCCGCCACTGTCTGGCCCGACAAGGCCACCATCTGCTCAGCCGCCTCGCCGCTCAGCCATCCGGCGAGCTGCAAAGCCGCGCCGTTGGCCTTCACGTGCGCCTCCTCGCGTCCCCACGAATTCCGGACCACATCCCATCCGTATCCGGCGGTCTGCGGCGTGTGCAGGATGAGCACGCCCCGCGCCCCGTGCCGGAGTGCCTGTTCGTACTTGTAGGTCCATCGCCCGTAATAGGTGAGTGCGCGGCCTTCGAACAACCGCGGATCCTCCGATTGGGGCTCGTTGGTGAACAGGATCACTACCTTGCCCGCGACTTCGGCGCCAGCGTAGTCGTCCCATCCGTACTCCGGTGCCGAGATCCCGTGGCCGGCAAATATGGCGTCCGCATCGATCTCTTCAAGCGGAGCCTGGGTCAGTGCTTGCCCCACGAATCCGCTGAGCCACGTGAAATTCACCGTCCGCCCGCCCGATTCGGCGGACAAGGTTGACTCCGGCAGCGTCCGCACGTTGACCAGCGGTACGGGCTGGAAGTAGCTGCTGGCGGCGGCTGGCCTCGCTCCCGCCACCGCGAGTTGCGACGCCAGGTATTCGGTTGCCAGCGCTCCACCGCGCGCGCCCACACCGCGGCCCTCAAGCGCATCGCTCGCCAGGAACTTCACGTGTGCGCGGATGCGTGAGCCGGAGATGTCCTGCCCGGACACCACCAGAGGCAGGATCCAGATCACCGCCCTCATCGCTTGAGCCACCTCTCGAAGAACTGCTGCCAGGCCGCGTCAATGTTGGGGCCGGTCGCCTTGTGTCCGTCATTGGTGGACGCAAACCGGATTCTGTCTTCCACGCCGAGCAAGCGGTACACCTCGCGGGCGCGGTTGAAATAGCCCCAGCTTTGCAGGTCATCTGAATCGCCGCCAGTGTCCTCCTTGTGGCTTCCCCCGATCAGCAGGAACGGACGCGGAGCGGTGAGCGCGAGCAACTCGTGGTGGTCGTGCTCGAAACCCGGCCGCTGCTTGTCGGGATTGAGCAGGCTCAGCACGGTCCCCTCAGCCGTGGCGATGTCCGGCCACTTGCGCGTGGCATCGAGATACCACGGGTCCAGCCAGTTGGTGCCTCCGTTGACAGCGATGTGCGGGTCGAGCGCCACGGTGGCCGCGATTTCCGGCGCGAAAGCAGCGACATACACCGCGGCTTTGGCGCCGAGCGAGAATCCGATAAATCCGATGCGCTTGGGATCGACCCGCGCCTGCTTGATCGAGCGCAGGTAGGCCACCTCGCGCTTGGCGTCGTGGACCATCTTGCCCAGCGCCAGCCAGTGTCCGAACCGCTCGTAGACCTTCTCGTGCGCCTTGCGCGAGTAGTTCACGCCGTCACGGTAGAAGCGGATGAACGACCAGCTCGTCAACACAACGTAGCCACGGGACGCGAGCCAGCCTCCCCACCACTTTTCAGGCTCCTGGTAGTCCGGCGTGCTCGAGCTCCAGCAGATGACCGCCGGGAAGGGGCCCGTGCCTTGGCCTTTTGGGATTAACAGCAGATGCTTCTGGAAGAAGTCCTTCTCGATCGGGATCTCGAGGTCGATCCGGGTGTAGCGGTCCATTTCCTGGGTGCTGTTCACCCGGACCTTGCGGATGTCGCCAAACCACTTCTTGTCAGCGCCATGGGGCTCTACTTTGCCGAGCAGGTTGAGCCACATCTTCTCGATCCCGGCCCGCCGCCGCGGCCACTGCCGGGCGTCAGTGATGCCGTCCACCAGGGAGGGGATCAATTGGGTTTCCGCACCGGGCTCGGGTGCGGGCGAGCGGCGGAACGTGACACGATGTTGGTTGAGGCGCTGTTCCGGCGGTGGCGTCTGGGCTTGAAGGACTGCGCACAGCGCTGCAATCCCGACAATCTTGATAGACATTGGTACAATAGATCCAGTGGGTTTCTCGCTCTCGCACCTCAAGGCGCTCGAGGCCGAAAGTATTCATATTATCCGCGAAGTGGCCGCCGAGTTTGCCAAGCCCGTGATGTTGTACTCGATCGGGAAGGATTCCTCGGTGATGGTCCGGCTGGCGCAGAAGGCTTTCTACCCCGGCCCGATCCCGTTTCCCCTGCTGCACATTGACACGACGTACAAGTTCGGGGAGATGATCGAATTCCGTGACTCCTTCGCGCGGTCGATTGGAGCGGACCTGATCGTACACACCAACCGGAAGGCGATTGAGGATGGCGCCAGTCCGTTCCGGCTAGGGACCCAGAAGTGTTGCGCCCAACTGAAGACCCGCGCGCTGCTCGACGCGCTCGAAGCTGGCGGATACGATGCGGCGTTCGGTGGCGCCCGGCGCGACGAGGAGAAGTCGCGCGCCAAGGAGCGGATCTACTCCTTCCGAGACCGGTTCGGGCAGTGGGATCCGAAGAACCAACGCCCGGAGTTGTGGAACCTCTACAACGCGCGTGTCGACAAAGGCGAGTCGATCCGCGTTTTTCCGCTGTCGAACTGGACCGAGCTCGACGCGTGGCACTATATCTGGGCGGAGGGCATCCCCATCGTTCCGCTCTACTTCGCCAAGGAGCGTCCGATGGTGGTGCGGGGGGCTTCGCTCATTCCGCTGGAGCATGGAATCCCGCTGCTTCCCAACGAATCGCCGCAGATGGTGATGTGCCGGATGCGGTCGCTCGGCTGCACCTATTGCACGGGCGCGATCCGGTCGGAGGCTGACACCCTGCCCAAGATCATCGAAGAGTTGATTTCCTTCCGGCGCAGCGAGCGGGAGAACCGGGTGATCGATCATGATCAGGAAGGCTCGATGGAAGTGAAGAAGCGCGAGGGGTACTTTTAGTCCGTGGCGTCGATCGAGGAGTTGCTATCGTCGAACGACACCACCGGTCTGCTCCGGTTCTCGACGGCTGGCAGCGTCGATGACGGCAAGAGCACTCTGATCGGGCGGCTCTTGTACGATTGCAAATCGGTCTACGAGGACCAGCTTGACTCGGTGAAGAACTCGCGCGTGAACCGGAGTGGCCGCGCAATCGACTTTTCACTGCTCACCGATGGTCTGAAAGCCGAGCGGGAGCAGGGTATCACGATCGATGTCGCCTACCGTTACTTTTCAACGCCCCGGCGCAAGTACATCATCGCCGACACCCCGGGCCACGAGCAGTACACGCGGAACATGGCGACCGGGGCATCGACGGCGTCGCTTGCGATCATTCTGATCGATGCGCGCAAAGGGCTGCTGCCGCAGTCCAGACGCCACGCCTACATCTCGGCGCTGCTTGGAATCCCGCACCTGGTGGCGGCGGTCAACAAGATGGACTTGGTCGACTTTAGCGAAGAAGTCTTCCGCGCCATCGAAGCCGAGTTTTCGAGCTTCTGCGCACGGCTGGGCCGGCCGGCAACCCTGTCGATCCCCATCAGCGCCCTCGATGGGGACAATGTGGTGAACCGCAGCGCGCGGACGCCATGGCACAGCGGTCCGCCGCTGCTCGAGTATCTCGAAACGGTACCGATCACAAGCGTTCACAACTACACGCATTTCCGCATGCCGGTACAGCACGTGGTCCGGCCGGACCTCGATTTCCGCGGTTTCGCGGGAACGGTGGCTTCCGGGGTGGTGAAGCCAGGAGACCGCGTGATGGCCCTGCCCTCCGGGCGCACGTCGCGCGTCAAGGAAGTCGTTACGCACGACGGAAACCTCGCCGAAGCGTTCCCCCCGATGGCGGTGTGCGTGACACTTGAACATGAGATCGATATCAGCCGCGGCGACATGCTGGTGGATCCGGCGCGGATGCCGCACGTCTCGCGCCGGTTCAACGCCTCGATCGTGTGGATGAGCGCGGCTCCGCTTGAAGTGAATCGCGGATACCTGCTGAAGCATACCAGCCACCAGACCGCCGCCCAGATCACCCGGATCCGGCACCGGGTGAATGTGGACGACCTGAGCGGGCAGCCAGCGGGGCACCTGGAACTGAACGAAATTGGCGCGGTGACCATCGAAACCACGCGTCCGTTGTACTTCGATCCGTATGCCGCAAACCGCGCCACCGGTGGTTTCATCCTGATCGATCCGGTGACAAATGCGACACTTGCCGCCGGGATGATCGAGGAACAGCAGGCGGGTCCGGCACGTCGGCCGGCGGCTGAAATCGCGAGGGTCGAAACGGGGCGGGTGACGGCGGCTGAGCGGATCACCCGGTCCCGGCATCAGGCGGTCACGGTTTGGCTGACGGCGCGGGCCAATGTGGCCTGGATCCTGGAGAGACGGCTGTTCGACCGCGGATGCCTGGTCCAGGCGTTGACAGATAACGTTCAGACCCATCTTTTGCCGGAGGCGGCGCGCGTTCTGAACGGGGCCGGGATCATCGCGATCTGCTCGGAGGCGTCGCAGGAGGCGGAAGACCGGGCCGACGCTATCATGTTGTTGGGAGGGCAGTTAATCGAATTCGGGCCGGACGGGCTGCCGCCTGGAGATGCGGCGGCTGTGGAGCACATTCTGGCGGAGCTGGAGCGGCGCGGGGTGTTTCTGCCGGACGATTTCTCGTCAGGCGAGGGCATCTAAGAAGCCGTCTTTTTAGGGATCGTATTCCCGAAAAAGACGCCTAATCAGGAACGTCATCCCTTTTATCCTGGTTGGATAGGAGCTACTTCCTGAAAAGGAGTCTTTGCTTGGATCCTGTTCCCCGAAAAGACGTACAATCAGGAAGAGGCCCTCCCGTGTACATCCGAACTGCCCTGCTCGACCTTCCGCCCGGCCAGTCCGTCTTCGTCTGGGGGCCGCGTAAAGTCGGGAAGTCCACTTTCCTGAAGGCGGCGTTCCCGGATTCCCTCTTCTTCGATATGCTCGATTCCCGCCTTCGCAACGATCTCATCCGCGAGCCGGCGCGTCTGCGCGAGATCCTGGATTCCTCGCCGCCGGACAAGCTCACCCGCCCGGTCATCCTGGACGAGGTGCAAAAGGTGCCCGACCTTCTCGACGAGGTTCACTGGCTGATCGAGAACCGCCGTTTTTCCTTCATCTTATGCGGATCGAGCGCCCGCAAGCTGCGCCGTGGACAGGCCAACCTGCTCGGCGGCCGCGCCTGGCGCTTCGAGATGTTTCCGCTGGTCTCCGACGAGGTGCCGAACCTCGATCTGCTTCGCGCGCTGACACATGGGCTGATTCCCTCCCACTACGATTCACCCCGGCCGGACCGCCTGCTGAACGCCTTTGTCGACGACTATCTCAAAGAGGAGATCGCCGCCGAGGCCGCTACCCGGAATCTGGCGGCCTTTACGCGCTTCCTCGACGTGATGGGCATCATGAACACGGAGATCGTCAACTACACCAAAATCGCAACCGATGTCGGAGTGGACGCAAAGACTGTGCGCTCCTACTTCGAGATCCTTCAGGACACCCTCATCGGCCGGTTCCTGGAGCCGCTCCCAGCCAAGCCGGGGAGCCGGAAGAACCTGCTTTCGACGCCCAAGTTCTACCTGTTCGATTCAGGACTGGCGCGCGCGCTCCGCCGCGTCCGCATCACCGCGTTGATGGGACCGGAGGCGGGACACCTGTTTGAGACATTCATCGCCCACGAGCTTTTCGCGTCAATCTCTTACCGCGAGACCCGGCAGCCGGTCCACTACTACCGGACCAAAGCCGGGGCCGAGGTGGACTTCGTGTTGAACTACGGCCAGACGGCGATCGAGGTCAAGCTCGCGCGCGATGTCCGGCGCGCCGACCTGCGGGGGCTCAACAGCTTTCTCGACGAGTACCCCGAGGCGCGAGCGGTTGTTGTGTGCCTGGAGCCAGTGCAGCGCACCATTACGGCCAACGGCAGAAAGATAGAGATCTTCCCGTGGGCCGAGTTCTGTCAGGCTCTGTGGAGGGGCGGGATCGGCTGACCGGGGTCGACCCATAGGGCCTCCCCGGCCTGATCGAGTGTCACCTCGCCCAGGCGCGCCAGTTCCAGCAGCGCGAGGAACAGGCAGATCGCCCGCAGCAGCGGCTCGCCGCTGGCAAGCATGGTGAACGGCTGGCGGATGGCTGCGCCAGCCGAGACCTGCCGCCGGAACCAGTCGAGCCGCTCCTCCATGGTCACGCCGTCAGAATCTACCGTCAGCCGGGACTGGGTACGGGCCCGGGCCACCGCCGAGCTCAGCGTATCGATCAAATCGGCGAGACTGGCCCGGCTGGAACCGGCACTCAGTGCGCCGGACGGAGTGGGGTCGGCCGTGTCGAGGAACTCGGCCAGCCCCGGCCGCGACCAGGAGCACTGCTCGACTTCCCCGCGGCTCTTGAGGACCTGGGCGAACTCCTTGGCGGCGGCGTGTTCCCGGATCCGGTCGATCAGCTCCTTGCCCGGATCCGGTGCGTTTCTGGCCGACAGTGCCGGATCCACCGGCAGCAGCATGCGGCTCTTGATATGGATCAGAGTCGCCGCCATGTAAATGAACTCTGCGCCGAGATCCACCTGGCAGGTCTCGGCCTCCTTCATGTAGGAGAGGTACTGCCCGGTGATCGCCGAGAGCGGCACCTGATCCAGGGGAACCGCATGTGACCGGACCAGTGCGAGCAGCAGATCCAGCGGTCCCTCGAATTCGCCCGCACGGACGGGGAAAGGGAGCTCACCCACCGCGGGGAGCCTCCTCGACAGCGATCCGGAAGCCCTCAGGATCATCGCGCGCGGTGCGGGCCACTTCAAGCAGCCGCGCCAGCAGTTCGTCGTGCGCGCCATCCGGGAAATCGACCACCAGCCGGTTACGGTACAGCTTCACCGGATCCGGAAGCACGGCCGCGGGTGCCTGTGGCTGCGACTGCACCGGCAGCAGATACTCGCGCGCGGCATTCTGGCGCCGCAGCTCGGTCCGCTTCTCCCGCAGGATCTCGCGCCGGCGCCGTTCGGCCAGGAACTCGGCACTTTGGCGGACTTCGTTCAAGCTGCGCAGGAACTTGTCCCTCCCGATCGTCAGCCGGTCTTTGCGCTCCTCGGCGCCGAACTTGTGGAGCAGGCGGATGGCATCGCGCCGGCTGAGGCAGAAGAGCCGCTCAATATCCGGACGCTCGACAGTCGGAGCAGGGAACTGATGCAGCGCGATGACGGCGTCATCCAGATGGTCGAACCATGTCGGTGGACGGGCCATACCACATCGTAACAGGAATGGCCGGAAATGTTTCGGAAATCTACGCGCCTGCGAGCAGCTTGCCGAACGCTCTCCGTCCCTCTTCAAACTTCCCCGCCGCGAGTGCACGCTGCCGCTCGTTTTCAAACCGGAAAGTCTTGCGGATCAGGCGCGCCGATTGCTCGATTTCGTCCATGAATGCGCCGGCCGCCTCTGCACGCCGGAACCCGGTTCCATCCACCCGCAGATACACGGGACTTGTGTGCGCGAACACCGGATATCCCGCATAAGTCTTTGCCGTCCCGGACACCCGCGCCGCAATCCAGCCTCCGCGGCTGAGGTCAAGCTCACGTTCCAGCCGCACGTGGCGCCCCTCAATGGAAGGTTGATCGGCAACCACTTGCCCGTCCTGGATAATCTCGACACGGTCGAAGGGAATCCGCGAGTTGACCTCGGCCCGCACCTGCAGCTTCCCCTCGGGGCTGGTGACCGTTGCGCCCGGACCCCGGCCGTTCACGGTGAACTCAAGCAATGGGCCGTTGGTGACGAACGTACGGCCTGCCCGCAGCCCGGCGATCCAGGTGTCATAGCTGAAGCTGCCCTCCACCTGCACGAAGACACGGTTGTGATCGTAGATCCACCAGTCGGTTCCGGAAGAGGCGGCGATGGGGAGTCCGGCGTTGAGCAATTGGTAGTAGCGCGTGTAGTGGGCTTCGAGGCCGTCGGCAAGATTGTAGGCATTCATCAGGCCGAGGACAGCGGCGACGGGCGATTCCATGCCGGATCCGTTGTGGCACCAGACGGTGGTCCCGCCCAGGCCCTGCGCCTGCTGGCATAGGGTTGACAACGTGGGATAGTCGGGCGACTTGGGATCCGCGGCCAGCAGACCCGTTGACACGGGCTCGATCGGGCGCGGGATGTTCAGGAACAGCACGTGGCCGTAGCCAAAATCGGTGAAGGCCTTGTTGTTGCGCGCCTCCTCACCCATATCCATGATGGTGCCGTCGCGTGAGAATTGCGGAAGCCGGCCGACCTTGTAGCGGTTGGTGATGTAGGGCGAATCGTTGCGGATCAGATAGCTCAACACGCTGACATCGAGGTCCTCCGCCGGCGGGACCATGCGGATGCGGTCGTCCGGATTCTCGTCGATCGTGAGGTGGTAGTGCGTGTGGGTGTTGCCCGAGTACCAATTCGACGCGCGCAGATCCTTCAACGGAGGGATATCGAGATCGACCGTATGATTGAGCCCCGCGCCGACCTCAGTGTGTCCCACGGCTACCTCATGCGCGATGCCGCGGACCGCCTCGATGCGGTACCTTCCCGCGGGAACCGCGACTTCGTACCGCCCTTTGGCGTAGAAGTAATGGCGCTTGTCCGGCATCGTCTTGATGCTGTTCTCGGGCATGAATACGCGCCCGGACCCGGTTTCAATCAACCGGACCTTGGCGGCGGCCGGCTTGCCCGTCCGCTGGTCGCGGATGGCGCCACGGATGATCGCCGGACTCGAAGTGTCTGGCTTTTGTCCGCGCAATGGAAGCAGGAGCGAGCCGGACGTCAAGACGGGGATCGACCGGAGCAGGTCGCGGCGGGACATATGGATGTGGCCCATGGCGAGGCATTGTACCAGAGCCAGGCATTGGCCATCTGATTGCAACGCTCCACGCTGTGTTAAATCCCCTTGCGAGTTCCATCGAGCGGTACATGGATCTGCTGTCGGTCCGGCAGCGTCTGGTTGCCACCAACATCGCCAATGCGGCGACGCCCGGCTACCGCACGCGTGACATCAATTTTCAGGCCGAGTTCGCGCGCGCGGATTCCGGACTGCCGTTCAACGCTCCGGAGGTGATCGAAACCGCCGGACTCAAGGCCGGAAACGATGGCAACAACGTAGGGCTTGACCGTGAGATGCGCCTGCTCGCGGAGAACGCGATCCGGTTCAACATTGCATCGAGTTTTTGGAAGTCGGAGTACCGGCAGATGAAGTCTGCGATTCAGGAAGGGAGAAACGGATGAGTCTTTTGGCGTTAATGTCGGTGCCGGCCAGCGGCATGTCGGCTCAGCGGGCGCGGGCTGAAGTGTTGGTGGAAAACCTTGCGAACTCACAGACTACGCGCACGCCCGAGGGCGGGCCTTACCGGCGCAAGGACGTCGTGTTCACCACCAGCCCACAGGCTTCGGCGTTTGCCTCCGAGTTCCGGCACGCACTCGGTCCGCACGTGGAGGGAGTCGCTGTGAGCGAGGTCAAGATCGATGACCGGGAGCCGGAGATGCGCTACATTCCCGGACATCCCGACGCCGACGCACGCGGATATGTCGGGTTTCCGCGCGTCAATCCGGCCGAGGACATGGTAGACCTGATGTCGGCCTCCCGTGGCTACCAGGCCAACGTCAGTGCAATGACCGCTGTCAAGGACATGATCTTCCGTTCGATCGATCTGCTGAGGTAGACGCATGATTGACCCACACGCAGTAAAGCTGGCCGATCCCGGCGCGGTGGCGCTTGCGGGAGTTCCTGTGGCCATGCCGGTGGCCTCGCCTGAGGACGCGGGCGTATTCAAGACCGTGTTCGCCGAGGCTGTGGCCCGGGTGGAGAACTACAGGGGCGGGGCCGAGCAGTCGGTGGCGCGGTTCCTGGCCGGAGACGACGAGGAGATTCACAAGGCTGCGGTTGCGATCCAGCGCGCGGATCTCGCGTTCGACATGTTTCTCCAGGTGCAGACCAAGGTGGTCCAGGCCTACCAGGAAGTCATGCGGATGCAGATCTGAGGAGTTGAGGCTCTAGCTTGCTCGATCAATTGAAGCGTCTGGCCGCGAGCCTGACGCAGCGGCAAAAAATCGTCATCGCTGTCAGTTTCGTGGCGGTCATCGCAGGACTGCTGGGACTGGTGCAATGGAACCGGGAGCGCGGCTTCGCGGTGTTGTACTCCAACCTCGCGGCCGAAGACGCATCGCAGGTGGTGGCCAAGCTCAAAGAGACCGGGACGGAGTACCGGTTGTCACCGGACGGGACCACGATCCGGGTTCATCAGTCGCGAATTCCCGACGTGCGCCTCCAGATGGCGGGCGCGGGTCTCCCCAAGACTGGCCGGATCGGATTCGAGCTGTTTGACCGGACCAACTTCGCAATTACGGAGTTCAGCGAACAGGTGAACTACCGCCGGGCGCTCGAAGGGGAGTTGGAAAGGACCATATCAACGATTGCCGAAATCGAGAATGCGCGGGTCCACATCACACCGCCCAAGGAGAGTGTGTTCCAGGACCACCGCCGGCCCGCCAAAGCGAGTGTTCTTCTGAAGCTTCGTGCCGGGCGCGAGCTTTCCACAAAGAACATTGGGGCGATTGCGCAACTGGTGTCGAACGCGGTGGACGGGCTCGCTCCGGACTCCGTGTCGGTGCTCGACATTCACGGAAATCTATTATCGAAGCAGAACAAGAGCGGTGATGAGAGTGAGGCGAACGCCGCACGGACGGACTACCGGCGGGGTATTGAGCGCGACCTGCTGGCGAAGGTGAACTCGACGCTCGAGCCGCTGCTCGGTCCTGACCGGTTCCGTGCGGCTGTCTCGGTGGAGGTCGACTACTCGACCGCCGACCAGAGCGAGGAGTCGTTCGATCCGGGCAAGTCGGTGATGACCAATTCGCAGCGCACCGAAGACACCTCCAACCAGGTGCAGCCCACGGGCGTTCCCGGAGCTCCCTCGAACCTGCCGCGGCCGACATCGCGGCCCGGGCTGGCGGGAACCGGTCCGGTGGTGCGGCGTTCGGAGAACATCAACTATCAGACGAGCCGGTTTGTGAAGCGCACACACATTCCGCACGGGACGGTGCGGAGGATCTCGGCGGGGGTCCTGCTCGACCACAATCTCAAGTGGGAGGGGCAGGGAGGCAAGGAGCGCCGGGTCGCGGTTCCTCCGACTCCGGAGCAGCTCAAGGCGGTGAGGGATGTTGTCGCGGGAGCAGTCGGGCTCGAGCCGGACCGCGGGGACCAGTTGGTGGTGGAAAGCCTGCCGTTCGACCAGACGCTGCAGCTCGCCAATCCAGCCCCATCCCCAGCTCCGGCTGCGCCTGCCAGTCCGATGGCCTGGTATCTGGAGGCGTTGAAGAAAAAGGACCCGCTGGCGCTTGGGTTGACCGGCGCCCTGCTGGCGATCCTGCTTGCGGGAGGAGGGATCATGTTCTGGAAGAGGAAGTCTTCCCGGACGCTGAGTGTGCAGGTCGACGCTCAAACAGCGATTCCGGGAGCCGGCCGCCCGGCGGTTGCCGGCGCGGACACGGAGAGCCCTCCGGAAGCTGAGGTTGGAGACGGGGAGCCAGGGCAGTTGCCTGGTCCGTCCGACGCTGTGGCCGACCGGTTCGATACGCATCATTCCGCGGCACTGGCTGAGAGGCAGCGCGCCGAAATGGCACAGGAGCGCGAGATCCTCGATTCGCTCAACGCGCATCTCAAGTTGCCGTCGGCCTCCAACAAAAAGGCCGAGGTCTTGGCCCGGCACCTGCAAGAGGAAGCCCGGAACAATCCCGAACGGCTGGCGCAGATCGTCCGGACCTGGATCGGAGATAGCGACTAAGAAACATGATCACCAACACTGAGAAGCCGGTCACCATGGTGCCCGGGATCCGCAAGGCGGCGATCCTGCTGGTCGTGCTGGGCGAGGCGGTGGGCGCTGAGGTGATGTCGCGCCTGGGCGAGGAAGAAGCAGCACTG